>Ga0315543_1002693_pt1 | contig 16837 bp, 12 predicted proteins | sample SalMarSW160210MG_2_FD_203098 | JGI IMG/M metagenome (GOLD analysis project Ga0315543, IMG submission 203098) | Salt marsh sediment microbial communities from the Plum Island Ecosystem LTER, Massachusetts, United States - Salt Marsh Sediment SW1601-210 ...
GAACAGCAGCGTCTCGGGCGAGTTGACGTACTTGGCCGCCGGCGTCGCACAATCCACCTCGGGCAATACGCGACCACCGAAACCCACCGGACGGCCCTGGGTGTCACGAATCGAAAAGAGCAGTCGTCCTCGAAAACGCTCGTAGTGGGTGCCATCGGCGCGAGGAACCAACAGGCCGATCGCTTCGAGCACCGCCTCGGGCACTTTGCTGCCTTCGGCCTGGCGGCGGATCCAGCTCGACCCCTCCGGGGCAAAGCCTAGGTGGAAGCGATCGATGCTCTCGGGCGTAATGCCGCGCTGCTTCAGATACTGGCGGGCCGGCTCGGCCTCGGGCCGGTGCTCGAGGCAGCCGTGGTACTGTGCTTCGGCCCAAGCCATCGCCCGCAATAGCGTCTGGCGGTCGCGGGCCTTGGCTTCGGGGGTGGTGGGTGGGCCGGTCTGAGCCGCTCGGCGCCGCTCGAGCGGGATGCCTGCCCGTTCGGCCAGCATTTCCAGGGCCTCGCGGAATTCGACGCCCTCGATCTTCATGATGAAGCTGAAGATATCGCCGCCCAGGTCGCAGACCCAGCATTTCCAGCTTTGCCGCTCGGGGTTCACTTGCAAGCTGGGCCGGGTGTCGTCGTGCCAGGGACAGAGCCCGACATAGCCGCGGCCCTGACGGCGCAACTGGACGTAGCTGCCCACCAGGTCGACGATGTCGATCGCCTGACGGACTTGCTCTTTGGTGTCTAGCGAAAAACCCCCTGACACCATCCACTCCTGTATGGCCTCGTGTGTGACTTCCATTTCACAGGCGGCTCGCGGCCGCCGGCCGATTGACGCTGCTGCGCCACAGTTGAATGCCGTTTTCGTGTGTCGCGGGACTCCGTGAAAACGGCGCAAGGTTGGGATGATAATCCGGGCCGGCAAATCCATTTGCCGCTACGGGAATCCGGATTGTGTGAGACTGGCCTGCCGCGCGAAATCCAATCATTGCGGCGGTCGGCAGATTATACTTCCAGGGCCAAGACCGGTCAACGTCGCCGATATGCCACCGCAGAGGTAGGACTGCCAGCAGCTGGCAACGGTAGGGTGGGCATTGCCCACCGTGAATTCCTGGGCCACCGCTGCGCTATCCCGGCGCGCCGGGACCCGGTGCGAGAATCCTACCGCAACTGCGCGGGCCGCTCGCCGACCTTGACGTCCAACTCGATCTCTTTCTTCTTACGAAGTAGTTTGACCTTGGCCGTCGAGCCGATTTCGGTGCCCGCGGCCGCCATGCCCAGCTCGCCCGGGCCGGTGATCTGCGTGTCGTTCCACTGCAGGATCACGTCGCCCGGCTCGATGCCCGCCTTCTCGGCCGGCGAGTCGGGCACCACGCCGGTCACCAACGCCCCGAGCAGGCTGTCCAGACCGAGCTGTCGGGCGACCGGCTCGTTGAGCTCCTGGATGGTCACGCCGAGCCAGCCCCGGGCGACCTTGCCCTCGGTCTTCAACCGCTCGGAAATCTCGCGGACCATGTTGCTGGGAATGGCGAAGCTGATGCCGCGGTAGGCCTCGCCGTGGATGGCCGTGTTGATGCCGACCACCTCGCCCTTCATGTTGACCAGCGGGCCGCCGCTGTTGCCCGGGTTGACCGCCGCGTCGGTCTGCAGGAAATCCTGGTAGTCGAGGTTTCGGACGATATGCTTTCGGCCCTTGGCGCTGATGATGCCGGCCGTGACGGTGCGTTCGAGGCCGAACGGATTGCCGACGGCCAGCACCGGAGCACCCACCTCGACCGCGTCGCTGTCGCCCCAGCGTGCGGCGGTCAGATCGGCGGCGTCGATCTTCAGCACGGCGACGTCGCTAGGCGGATCGACGCCGATCACCTCGACCTTCTCGAAGACCCGCCCGTCGGAGAGCTTCACCGTGACGGCCACTGCGTCGTGGACGACGTGATAGTTGGTCACGATATGGCCCGAGTCGTCCATGATCACGCCCGAGCCCTTGTCCTGGAGAAACCAGGGTCGGCGGGGAGTGCGAAACAGATGGGCCCATTCATCGCTCGGCACAATCACCCTGCCCCGCTGGCTGTTGCGGATCGTGTCGATGCCGACCACGCTCGGCGCGATGCTCTTGGCGACCCAGGGATAACGCCCACCCTTGTCGGGCAATTCGCCGAGCAGCTCGCGGGCCACCTCGGCTTTGGCCATTTCACGGCCTCGGACCAGACCGTACATGATCCGCTGGATAAGATACGGCAGCGCCAGCAGGATCAACAGCAGCATAAGGATCCAAAACAGCCCGGACGAGTGGCGCGCTCTGGGCGTCTCGACCACGTAGACGGGGCGCGGTTGGTCAGGTTCGGGCGATTCGGGCGTGGTGGTCATGATCGAGGCATCTCTATGCGTAGGTCAGGCTGTGCCTGACGGTCGTTGGTATGCTGGGTGCCACTGCTGGCTTGTCCAGCAGTGCTGTCGGTTGTAGGATGCGTGCTTGCACGCATCAGCCATTTTCAACGATGCCATTCAGAACTGATAACCCATCTTGATCCAATAATGCCAGTCTGCAACGGCCTCTCTCGTCTTGGCATCCGTATCGGAGATGGGTTTTAGCTGAGAAAGGGGGACTGCCAAGCCCTCCTTCCTATCCCATGGAATGGTTACGAACATATCGTGCTCACATACGTCTGCGCCCGGCATTCCGATGACTTCGATCTCGTCCCCGACGCGCAGCGGTGAAATGGCCTTTTGGCAAATACACCGAGCTGTGAATGGAACTGAGAGAGTCATTTCGAGATAGTAGTACCACCCCATCGCTCGTTCCTGGCTGTCGTAGGCATCCACGACGATTTCCATCACAATGCGATTCTCTCGCTTCTTGTCTATCTTGGCTCTTGCCATGGGCACTGTCCGAGGACCTTTTGATAGCTGTATTTCACATGATCTGGTAGGGCGATGCAGAATGCCCAGAAAACCAGGCTCCCGTTGATCGGATTGTGGACACACAACCTCAGACGCTCTCATCAGTGTCCAACCGCCGTGTCAGGTTGCACTTCACAATTCCCGCATGATGGCCTTGCCCATGTCTAGGATCATATCGGAACCGGCACTGCTGGGCAAGCCAGCAGTGGCACCCGGACACCCTACCTCTTGCTCATCGCGCGTGCGGCCCAGGCGATGCCCATGAGGGTCAATTGGGGAACATGGTGGGCCGATGGACCGAGCAAGTCGGCCACCGCCGGGCCGGCGCCGCCGGTGAGAAAAACGTCGGGCTCGTTTGCTTGACCCTTCGGCAGCGCGTCGGTCATCTGCCGAATCAGTTCTCGGATGGAGCCGACCGCGCCCCAGAACAGTCCGCTCTGCATGGCCTGCTCGGTCGACGTGCCGACGGCCGGCGGCGGCTCCGTCAGTTCCGACATGTCCACCAGCGGCAGCAGGTCGGTGAACTCGTCGAGCGCCCGGGCCGACATGGCGATGCCCGGCAGAATGGCTCCGCCGCAAAAGACCCCATGGGCCGAAACCAGGTCAACCGTGATCGCCGTGCCGACGTCGACCACCACGGCCGGCCGGTCGGGCTGGCGGAGATGATTGGCGGCCAGCGCGTCCAACAGCCGGTCGACGCCCACCATGTCGGGCCGCGGCAGCTCGACGGCCAGCGGAAGATCGGCCGCCGAGAGCAGTGTGAGCGGGTCTTCGGGCCGGTTTCGACGAACCCAGTCGACCAGCCGCGTGGCGGCCGACCGGTTCACACTGCCGATCCACCAAGACGCGCGCGTCGCGGCAAAAGGCGCAAGCCACGCCGCCAGGGAGTCGAGCTCTTCGGCCTGGTTGTCGATTCCCAGCGGCTCTTCCGCCTCGGGCAGCCGGTCGGCCCAGTCGGCGCGGACGGCACCCAGCTTGGTCCGTGCGTTGCCGACGTCGACGGCGATCAGAGGAAACAGGGAAAGTTGATTCATGGTTTGGTCATTAGGAACCACAGATGGACACAGATGGAGAGAAAAGGAACGTACTGCAAAACATGGGTGGCTGGGAACAAGCGAAGCGAGGGCCCAGTTTTTCGGCCATCTGGGGCAGCGCTTCGCTATGCCCCAGCCACCCTGCCGGTTCTATCGACGGTTTTCTTCGACATCTGTGTTCATCTGTGTTCATCTGTGGTTCCTTGGTCAAGTGTGTTGACAATCGCTGCCACCAGTTGGTTTAGTCCTTCGCCGGTGACGGCCGAGATGAGCAGCACCGGGTGGCCGATCGCCGTGGTCAACTCGTCGCGAACCGTCGCAGCGCCCGGCAGATCGGCTTTCGTGACGGCGACGATCTCGGGCCGCCGGCCGAGCTCGGCGTCGTATTGCTCCAGTTCGTCGCGGATGGCCCGATAGTTGCCCGGCGGATCGCTTTGGTCCATGGGCTCGGGCTCGACCAGATGGATCAGGATGCCCGCCCGCTGGATGTGTCGCAGGAAGTCGTGGCCGAGTCCCATGCCGGCATGGGCACCTTCGATCAGGCCCGGGATGTCGGCCATGATGAACGAGCGGTCGAAGTCGATTTGAACGCGGCCGAGGTTAGGGTATTTAGTCGTAAACGGATAAGGAGCGATTTCGGGCCGGGCACGCGAGAGCCGACTGAGCAGGGTGCTTTTACCGGCGTTGGGTTTACCCACCAGGCCCACTTCGGCGATGATTTTCAGCTCCAGCCGCAGCGTGCGGGCTTCGCCCGGGCCACCGGGCGTCGACTCGCGCGGGGCGCGGTTGGTCGACGACTTGAACCGCAGGTTACCCTTCCCACCGCGACCGCCCCCGGCCACGACGACCCGATCGCCGACTGCGGCCAAATCCTTGAGGACGAAACCCCGTCGGGCGTCGTGGACGACGGTGCCGGGCGGGACCCGGATCACCAGATCGTCGGCCGACGCGCCGTGGCACTGGGACCCACCGCCGGGCTGGCCGTTTTTGGCCTTCCAGTGTTTGCGATGGGCCAGGGCGGCCAGGCTGTCGACGTGCTCTTCGGCCCGGACGACGATGCTGCCACCGCCGCCACCGTCGCCGCCGTCGGGGCCACCGCGAGGGACGTATTTCTCGCGTCGGAAGCTCACGCAGCCGTCGCCCCCGCGGCCCGCCGCCACCTGGATTTCGATCTCGTCGACAAACATGGTCTTGATTTTGGAACCACAGATCCCGGCGCGCCGGGATCTGTGGTTTCTCTCCTGGATCTGCAGCGTCAGTAGTTCCAAGTCTGGCCGGCTGACACCTCAACACGTCATCCTGAGCGTAGCGAAGGATCTCAATGGTCCAAGGAGATTCTTCGCTGCGCTCAGAATGACCATCCTGGGTCGCAATAGAATCTGGAAGTCCTGAGCGTGGGTTAAAAAAACGAGGGATGGCCCGACGTCGGGCCATCCCCTGATTGTACGCATTTATTGGTCGCGGTGGGATCAGTTGGTTTCGGCCACGTTGACCCGGCGGCCACTGCGGTCGAATTGGACGTAGCCGTCGACCAGGGCGTAGAGGGTGTAGTCGTTGCCTTGGCCGACCCCTCTGCCCGGGTGGAATTTCGTGCCGACCTGCCGAACGAGGATGTTGCCGGCACGGACGAACTGTCCGCCGAATCTTTTGACGCCTCGACGCTGGGCGTTGGAGTCGCGACCGTTTCGGCTGGAGCCTTGTCCCTTTTTGTGTGCCATGATGTTTCCTCGCGTCGAGTGCCGGCTCGACGGCAAGCTATTCCTGGATAGTCAGTTACGATATTCGCCGCCCCGCAGGCGAAGACGTCTGCGCAACAGCGAAACCAACTTTTTACCGGGAATTGGCCGCCTCGTCAAGCCCCGGGCTGGGGGAATGTAAGGGAAAACCCTGGGTGCGGACGGGCCGCCTACTGCGGCTGGCTCAAGCTGGGCAAGTAGAGCCACTCGTAATCCGGCTTGCCCCGCTGCCCTCGACGAATCTCCGATTCCTCCGGATAGAACTCGTCGCCCGGGCGCCAGAAGTTCAGCTTGAGTGTCTTCAGAAACATCTTTCGATAGGTCGACCGCTTAGCGCCGGGTCGATATTTCTCCGGCAGATCCTTCCACCGATAGGCATTCGTCAGGCCCTGGATGTAGATGGCGAATCGGTCGATCTTCAGGTCGACTTCTTCCCACATGGCCACTCCCCAGAGGGTCTTGCCGACCGGGATGGTGGTCGCCATTTCGACCGCGCTGTGGAGCCGCGGGCGCTGGATCGTCTTGTCCTTGGCGGCCCAAGCCGGTGGACGACGGTCTTCACGCGCACGGATCGCCAAGAGCGCCAAGGGAATGACGCGATCGGAATACGCCTTGCGATACTCGGGACTCTCCAGGAGAAAGTCGGGCACGAAGCGGATGGGCCGATCTTGATACTCGACTTTGTAGTTGCCTTCTTGGTCGCGGACCGGGTGCATCCAGCCGTAACGGGGCGGTTTGGACTTCTGGTCCGCAAGCGGCACGTTCGTCACGCCGTAGACGAGATAATGAATCGCTTTTCGCTGGAGCTTGCCGCTCTTCTGCGGCAAATCGACCCAAACCATCCGCAAGGGCTTGAACTCGAATTTCAAGTTCCAGATGTCACGGCGGAACGTGGCGCCTTTGGCCCAATCGAAGCCGGGGTCGACCGCCAACAGTTCAATGACGTCGTGCCGGCTGTACGATTCGTTGACTTGGCGCTGGGGCGCCACGCTTTTCATCACGCCTTGGACCGGCGCGCGAAACGACTTCGATTTCGCCGACGCTTCCTGCTGGCCCGACGCGAGCGCGACGATCGAGAACAGAAGCACCGATGCCAGCAGCCAGCGGAATCCTTGCACGAAACGGTTCATCGACGCGACTCTCTCTGTTTGCACGGGGCCAGGGCCCAGCTCCGGCCGGCTACGGGAGAAACACCAGCCGTAATGTCCCAGAATACTATCAAAGTCACCTGTTGCCTGTAGCGGACGTCTTGCGCGCTGGTCTTCCCGCGCCGGGCTCCCGATGATCGCGCCCCCGCTACCGTTAAGTAAAACGCTCTGGGGTATTTAGATAGTATAGTCGCATGGCTACGCCGTCGTCAACGGGCGCATTCCCCTCAATGGAGCTATTCCGCGTGTCGGTCTCCTCGGGATTGGGACACGTCGGGCGCTGGCTGGCCCAGGGGCGCTGCTGACGAGAGACTTGCGTCCGCCCCATTTTGCGCCCGCGGCGCGAACTTGGCTATCGCTACTGTTGCGTGAGTTTGCCTGGTTGGTGCATTTCCACCGACCATGGATTTCAAGCCGCTACAAGCCGTGCGATCGTGTCAACCTGAGCTGTCTCGGTCGTCAATTCCGTTTTCGTCGGTGCTAGTGTCATGGTTGTTACCAGCACTTTACGATGAATAGGATGCGAGCGGGGAATGGGTGAGATTCCCCTCTCGGGATATCTGCCGTCGCGGCTGCTCGGTCGCTGGGGTGACCGGGCCAATCTCGTGAGTGCCCATACGAGGCGACGGAAAACGATTGCCAGGCCACGGAACTGTCGGAACAATGCGGGACGCGCTTCGCCCGTCGACTGCTGGGTCGCCAATTCGACCGGCAGTTTCGTAGCCCAGGCATTCTCCTATTCTGGTCGCCTAGGTCTTGGACGAGGCCAAGGCCAGTTGCTTCAAGGCACTGAGCACCGCCAGCACGTCGTCGCGGCGAACGTCTTGCCAGCCGGCACGCTTGTGATGGAGGATGGCCGACTTCATGGCTTCGACGGCTTCGCGCAGGTCGCCGGGCAACTCGGGCAGGTCTTCGAGCGGACCGGTCGGGTCATGCAGTGCCGGGGGCACGTCGGGTGCCTGTCCCGGCGGTGGCGTCTGGCGGGCTTCCAAACGATCGACGGCGCGCTCGTGTGGATCGTCATCCACCGGCTGAACCACGATATTCTCCTGGGCGGCAATCGCAGCCGGAGCGTCGTCTGCCTGATGGACGTCTTCGTCCAGCTCGGCGAGGATGATGTCCGCGTCGCGGGGTTTCGCCTCGGCCGCGCCGCCGATGGCTTCCCAGCGGTTCTGTCGCATGGCCGAGACGGACCAACTGCTCTGGACGGCGCCTTCGAGCCACATTTCGGCGTCGTCCCAGTCCAGGGCGGCGTGAAAATGGCTCCAGTAGAGCCCGTCGTATTGCTTATGCGTTTTGTGAAACCGCTCGTAGATGCGGCGCAGCCGGCCGACGTGTTGCGGCGAGACGTTGCCCACCCGGCGGCTCCAGGCCTCGTCGGAGTAGCTCGACACAGGAGCGTTGACCAAGCGTAGTGCTTCGCGCCACTCGTTGATGATCCCTCCTTTCTCCCAGTTCGTCGTGCTGACCAAATGGTTCCACGAGGCGAGATACTTCGACGAAGCTTCCTCGACCCGGCCATCAGTCGGCTCGGCCGAGGTCGTGTCGGGTTGATGCTTTCGATCAACCGCTTCTAGTTTCTCGTCCATCCTGTGCTTTCTCATGAATTCTTGTTGACCAACGGGAGTAGCATCTTGCCAGCGACACCGCCGAGCCGGCGGGCCTGGTATTCCATGATGAGAAAGGTCCCTATTCTAGCACGATCGTTCAGAGGGCTTCCACCGTGCTGGTGCGACGAAGCCTGTGGAAGCGAGCATGCCCGAGGTTTCTCGGGCCGTTTGGTCGCGCGAGTGCGATCGGAAGAAAGAAGAGGTGCCGGGAGGCTGGGGAAAACCTGTCGATTTGTGCGGGCCTACTCCGCGCGTCGACTTGGCTAGTCGGGTTTCTCGGTCGACTTGGCAGCTTCCTGTTTCTGCTTGACCTCGGCCTCCACGGGCGCCGCGACTGCAGCAGCCAACGGGCGATCAGGAACCGTCTGGATCACGAAGAGGACTTGGCGCAGCGGTTGTCCCGCTTCATGGTCTGCCGGTTTGAGAGCCCTTTGGAATCGGTCGAGTAGCTTCCGGACGAGTTCCTTCTGTTTTTTCGACTCGTCGGCTTTCAATGCGCCGGGTGGGGCCTCGGCGGGTGTTGCCGCCTTCTTATCGAGCCCGTGCAAGGACCCGCTCTCGTAACCAAAGCGTGTATCTGTCTGCTTGGCGTCGACGCCCGTGCCGCCCATGCCCGCGCCACCCTTTTGTCCGGCGCTGGAGCCCATAGCGCCCATGCCCCCGATGCCCTTGCTGGGCGTGCTTTGTTTCTCTTTTTTGGCCGGGCGATCCGCAGCAAGCGAACCCGGCGCCGCAATCGCGGGCGAAGCCGGCGCGCCCGCCTTGGTCGCGACCGGTTGATCGGCCCGCTTCGGGGCCGATGATTGGAGGAACGACAAAGACGACCCTGTTGTCAAAGCCTGATCATCCAGCCGGACAATGCCCAGCACCTGCGCCGTGCCACGTTGCTGACCACGCCCGCGCCCGTTGAGGACAAGGAGCTGTTGTGTGGGTGTCGTCTGTTGCGCCAAACCGGGCAGCGCCTCTTGGGTCGGCTTTGACTCGCCTGATTTCCTGCTGTAAAGACTGGAAGGGGCGGCCTTGGAAGTCTCTTGTGCTCTACGCTGGCCATCGACCACTTCTTGGAACCATCGTCCGCCGGCGGTGGTGAGCACGCCTCTTGGTTGAGGCGGGATGGATACGTTCATGTCCTTGCGCTGGGTGAGTTGCGCCAGTGTCGCTGCAATTTGTCTTTCGCTGCCTTCCACCAGCACCACCTTGGCCGCGCCGCCCTCCTGCAAAGTCAAGAACGCATCGCGTGACTGGCGCACGTCGGGGGCCAGTTTCCGTTGAAGTCTCTTGGGACGCCCTGCCTGGTCGGCGCTGGCCGGCGGCATCGCAGGGACCTTGCTCCTGAGCTGCGTGTCGCCGGCACGCGTTTGCGTTTCACGGCGAGCCGCGTCGACGTACCAGGCTTGCCGCTGATCGGCACGCGCCGACAGACGCACGGACTCCGCGAGGAGTTGCTGGGCAAGTTGCTCATCGCCCGGCGAAACCTTGATTACGTCGATGGCGTTGGCGACCAGTATCCGAGTGAACGCATCTTTTTTCAGGGCCTTGGTGCTGAGCACGCAGCTGACGATCGGCACGCCCGCCTGATTTCGCACGGCCCGCTGGACGGCCGTACCGGCGGGCGTGGGCCCGGCGGGCGGGCGAGGCGTACGAAGCGCCGCTTCGAATTCGTTCTGAGCCCCTTCAAAGGGATCAGTATCCGCCTTGGGCGACTCCGCCATGGCTCTGCCTTTTGGGGCGATTCTGGCGGATTTGTAGGCGGGAGCTTTTGTCTTGGTGGCAATGGTGTCGGAAGGCAGCGCCGCCGGGCCGGCGATACCGGGACGCGCCTTGCCGGCGGACCGTTGGCCACCGTATGTATCTGCGAGTAGTCGCTTCGGCGCCGTCGGCGCCGTCTTTTTCGCTGCCGCGGGACGTCGCTCGTCGCCGACATGGCCTCTCTTCGTTCCGTGAAGTGGTTCGGGCTCTCCGAAAGACTCCTTTTTGGCAAGATGCTCGGCGGCCGGCTCCCGTGCGGGTTGGATGCCGCTCTCGGCCACCCTGAGTCGCACTGGGTCGTTGGCCGGGTACGCCCCCCGACTCAGGGTGTCCGACTCGCCTTCGGCCGGCTCGGCGCGGGCTTCATCGGCTGCGACCAGCGCGGGCGCGGCGTCGTCCGACTTGGACGCTTCTGGAGCGATTGCGACGTCGCTGCCCGGGCCGGGCGGCTCCGTCTGGAACACCATCAGGAGGATTGCGATGGCCACGGCCAGGCCCGACCAGGCCAGTCCGCGAAGCGAGAATAGCCGTCGCGCAAGCCGGCGGACCGAAAGCGCCTCGGCCTGGGCTGCCGGCCTAGGCGCGTCGGCCAATCGGGTCGGCTCGGCAAGAATCTGCTGCTCGGCCGCGCGCAACACGCGCTGGCTAAGATCCTCATCGAGCTGGTGCGTCGGCAGACCCTTCAGGCTTGCACCGACCGCGCGGAGTGCGTCAAGCGTTTTTCGCGCGGTTGCATCCTTGGTGAGCCACTGCTCGACGCGCGCACGATCCTCGGCCGACAGCTCGCCGTCGAGGTAGGCACTGAGCAATTCATTTTGCGGCAGTTTTTTCATGACATCACCCCCAGGTGACCGTTGTGCGATCGACGGATACGGTCCGGCCAGGGCGGCAAGACCCACCGGATTCTATCCATCGCTGCTTTTCTCGGCGGTCAGAACCTCCTTCATTTGTTCGTGCATTTGCATTCGTGCTCGATAAAGACGGCTGCGGACGGTGCCGACCGGCACTTCCAACATGCCGGCGATCGTTTCATAGTCGCATCCCTCGATCTCACGCAATACCAAAACGGTTCGGTGCTCTTCGCTCAGCCGCGCCAAGGCCCGGCGGACCTGGCCGCGGCGTTCCTCTTGCTCGAGTTGCTCGTGTGGCCCGGGATTCGGTTCAATCGGCTCGCGGCCGCCCTGCGCCCGGGCGCGATCGAGGGACGTCGTCGGTTTTTTTCGTCGGTAATAGCTGGCCGTTCGGTTCATCGCAATCCGGTAGAGCCAGGTGTAAAAGGCACTCGAGCGACGGAACGTGTCCAACTTCACAAAAGCCTGAACAAACGCTTCCTGGGCCAGATCACTGGCGTCCTCGTGGGAGCCGGTTACATGGACCAAAGTATTATAGAGACGGTCCTGGTACTTCCGGACGAGATCTCCGAAGGCCGAGGACTCGCCTCGCAGGGTGGCTTCGATCAATCGAATGTCGTCGCTCAAAGCAGGTCCATTTCTTGAGACGCGCGAAGGAGTGCGGAAGTTCCGAGTGGAGAGAAACCGGGTGCGAGCACGTCCGCTGAATCAATCTCTCAAATAATCCCCTTTTTGGGGCCGTATGTCAAATCCTGATTACACTTGTGTGGCCTGTTTCTGGCCTGGCGGCGGGATGGGTGAACGGGATCGGCTGCCAGCGTCGTCCACCACAAAGAGGGGGCAATTGGTCCTTTCCAGAGCCGGTGTTCAGCGGGACCGTGTTGTCATTTCCTGCAACAGCCGCGCGATAGCGTCCGAGGCTTCAACCTCTTCACTGATGACCCTGTCGGCGCCGGCCTTTTTGACCCGGGACACGTTGGCCCGGTAGCGGCAGCGGACGACGATCTTGCAGGCGCGACTGCGCCGGCGGATGGAGAGCGCAATCGTCTCGGCGATCGTGTCACGGGGAACCGTCACGACGGCCAGCCCGCATTGTTCGATCTCAGCGCGGCGCAGCACCTGCGGATCACAGGCGTCGCCGGCGACGGTGCGGAATCCTTGAAGCGCGTAGGCGTGGAGGTTGACGGGGCTGAAATCGATCAGGCACACGTCGACGCCGGAGGTCTCCAATTGCGAGGCAACCTGGCGTCCGATGGGACCGGCGCCGATGACGACGGCGTGGCGGATTTCGTCGGCTGCGGTTTCGCCTTCTTCGAGTTGTTCTTCCAGGCTCTGCTTAGCCAACCGTAGCCCGGTCTTAAGGAGCTGCGGCGTAACGATCAAGGTTCCCAGCGCGACGGGAATCAGCAGGTGGCTTTGTTCCGAGGGGATCAGGTTGCGGTCCAATCCGATGGCCAGCAGGACGAACGAGAACTCACCCATCTGTGCCAGGCCGACGCCCATGCCCAGTGCCCCGCGCCACGGCAGCCCCGTCAGTCGCAACGCGACCAGCGCGGCCGCCGTTTTCAGCACGAGCACGGCGGCCAGCAAAGCCAGCGCGATGGCGGTCTGTGTGCCCGAAGCAAACACGTCGAATTGCATCAGCGTACCGAGACTGACGAAGAACACGGCAGCGAACGTTTCACGATAGGGAAGAATCAACGCGTCGATTTGCTTCGTCAGCCGATTGCCGCCCACTGCTGCGCCGGCGGCGAGTGCGCCGAGCATCGCGGGCAAACCGTAGGTGTGCGCGACCAGACCGAACGCACCGAGGACGGTGAGTGTGAAGAGCACGACCAGTTCGACGCTCCGAAGTCTTTGCAGCCATGGGACAATCCAACGTCGGACGGCTGCACGAAATACGACGACCACGGCCACCAGGAGCGTCGACTTCAGCGCCAGAACGACGAAGCTGCGCAGTGTCGGGGCTTCTGCGTCCTCGGCCAACATCGGGATCAAGAGTATGAGCGGGACCAGGGCGATGTCCTGGAACAAGAGAATCCCGATCGCGCGCCGACCGTGAGGGGCCGTGGCCTGTCCCCATTCGGTCAAGGCCTTGAAGACCAACACCGTCGAACTGAAGGCAACCGCGGCAGCCAGAAGTGCGGCGCCCGGCCAGGCCATGCCGACCAGCAGCCGCAGCACGAGGGCGACGGGCACGGCCACGAGGAGCATCTGCGTCGCGCCGCCGACAATCAGCCACCGAAACGTGTGGCGAAGTGATTCGAGGGATAGCTCGATTCCGATCGAGAACAACAGCAAAAGCACCCCCGCCTCGGCGAGGACCTTCAATGGGTAGTTGCTCTCGGAGATCCATCCCAGCGCACCGTGGCCGATCAACGCGCCCGCGACCAGATAGCCCACCAGCATCGAGACGCCCAACCGGCGGCACAACAACCCTGAGATCAGGCCCGCGCCGAGCACGAGCAACAAGTCGCCGGCAAGTTGTTCGACAAGCGACGGGTCCATGGGTATCTCGACAGGCCAGTGTTTCGAGGGTCACCGAAAGCCTAGGTCGATCGGCCGTGCCGTCAAGGCTCGGGCAGCGCGCCAAGGGCCGTGCCTCGTGGTTGCCTCAGCACGAATACCCATAACCCGACGATCGCCAACAAGATCAGCAAACTGATGTTTTGCGAGATACTCAGGCCGGTGCCCAGTGCGGCGCCTTCGTCGGTACGGATGATCTCCAGCAGAAACCGGGTCGTCGGGTAGATCGTCAACATCAGGGCGAACACCTCGCCGTCGCGTCGCCGAAACGGACCGTAGGCCAGAAGAAACAAACAGATCAGCAGGGCGTTGATCGAGCTGTAGATCTGGGTTGGGTGAACCGGGCGGCTGCGGGCCGGCAACGGCTCAGCAGGCAATTCGACCGGTCGTCCATGGTCGGTTTTCAACCGGATTGGATCCCCCTGGGTCGAGGCGTTCTGCAGGCACCACGCCATGTCGCCCGCACTCCGTACGGCCTGGCCATTGACCGCAAGGAGCCGATCGCCCGGGCGCAGGCCGGCCACCTCGGCCCGGCTGCCGGAAGCCACCTCGGTGACGACCGGCGGAGCATCGCGATTACCGCTTATCGAGAAACCCCAGAGCTGGCCGCGGGCAAGCTGTTGTTCGTACGCGAAGCTGCCTTTCGGAAACGTCACTGCCCAGGGCAAATCGCACGGGCCACCGAAGCAGCACCCGTTGGCCAGGCAACCGATCCGACCGATGGCCAGCCCGAGCAGGAGGCTCGGGGCCAACAGATCGCAGATGGCCAACAGCGGGAGACGCGATTTGTGCAGGAAGAACAACATGCCCAGCATGCCGCCGATCAGCGAGCCGTAGACGACCAGTCCCCCGCCGGTAATACTAAGAATCGCGCCGACGGTCTGGGATAGGTTTTCCTTGTGGAAGTCGGGCCAATACTCGATGACAAAAAACAGCCGCGCGCCAATGATGCCGGGCACGAACATCCAGAATACCAGCGAGACCATCGTGTCCGGATCGACTTTGGCGCGCTTGGCCCGCCACACCAGCAAACCGGTGCCTGCGATGACCGCCACCAGCAGCATCGTGCCGAAACCGCGGATCGGCAGCCCCGCTTCGTCGCAGAGCCGCGGCAGGAGCCAGATGATGGCCGCCGCGACCAGCACCAGTAGCGGGACATAGCTCCAGCACTCGCCGCCGGGGCCACCGCGTCGAGCGACCGCCACCAGCAGAATCAGCCCGAACAAACACCAGACCCCCAGCAGCAACCCGACGCCGAAAACCGGCAAACCGGCGATTTTCTGAGGAATGTAAAAGAGCGTTTGCAGCATAGTGTCTTCTTAGCCTCCGATGCTCTACAACGAGCATCATGCTTACGGAGTAAGCAAATCGTTGTCGATCAGCCGCGTGTTTTCAATCGTCACGGCCACTGCCGCCAGCGTCGGGCCGGTGATCCGCTCGACCGGATCGAGCGTCTCGGGGTCGGCCAGCGCAATGTAGTCGATCTGGGCGTCTTCGGCCGAAAGGACAATCGCTCGCATCCGCTCGATGAGGACTGTCGCGTTGCGCTCGCCCCCGGCGACCAACTCGCGCGCCACGCAAAGACTCTTCCAGAGCACCGTCGCGCGTCCTCTTGCCTCGGGACTCAGATAGACGTTTCGCGAACTCATGGCCAGACCGTCGGACTCGCGAACGATCGGGCAGACGTTTATTTCGACGGGCACGTCCAGGTCGGCGACCATCCGCCGAATGACGACCGCCTGTTGGTAGTCTTTCTGTCCGAAAAACGCTACATCGGGACCGACCATGCCGAGCAGCTTGAGCACAATCGTCGCCACGCCGCGGAAATGGGTCGGCCGATGCTGGCCTTCCCATTGCCGACTGAGCCGGTCGACCTCGACCCAGGTAGTGTGCTTCGGCGCGTAGACTTGCTCGGCCGGCGGGGCGAACACCAACTCGGCTTCGCACTCGGCCAGCTTGTCCAAGTCGGCTTCGAGCGTGCGAGGATAACGATCGAGGTCTTCGCCGGGCGCGAATTGCGCCGGGTTGACGAAAATCGAGACCACCGTGAAATCGCACTGGGCCTTGCTCGCACGAACCAAACTCAGGTGGCCCTCGTGCAACGCGCCCATCGTCGGCACCAGGCCGATCCGCCGGCCCGCTCGGCGCGCACCCCCGACCTCGCACCGAAGTGCTTCGACGGTCCTAACTAATTTGGGCAGAGCGGAGGGGGTGCTCATGACTCGGTAATACGCCACCAGCGCGAGAAAGGTTCGTGTGGTTCTTCCTACTAGGCCATGGCTTGTATCGCGGCGACGACCTCTTCGAGCGATTCTTCCGACCGCGGATCGGCAATCCGCAGCACCGGGCCGACGTCTGCCCGGCGCAAGCCTCGGTCCAGCGCCCGCTGCCATTGCTTTACAGCGGCCATCCGTAGCGATCGTTTCCACGGTCGGTCTTGCTGCTCGATCCGCCTGTGAACCTGCCTTGCCGAAATGTCCAAGAAAACCACGAGTCTCGGACGTACCACGCGGGGCTCAAGCCGCCGCGATAAACGGAAAAAAAGGGACTGCCCGAAGCACGCGAGCCGACACGGCCCCAGCGCTCTCGACTCGCCGAACCAGAAGTCGCTCACCATCGGGTGTTTGGGTCGTGACCACCGGGGAAAGTCGGCCGCCAGCAAGCGGGCTCGCCACCGTAGGCATTCTAACTCGCCGGACAGCTCCCCGCCAGACGGATCGGCTTCGAATCTCCGTAGTGTATTTCGACGACCAAAGATTCCGGACGGCCAGACCATGGTCTTGTATTCCTCGAACAGCCCATCGACCGAACAAGCTTCGACCACGCGACGAGCAAAGACGGTGTTCTCGGAGCCGACGACTCCGGTGATGGCCAGATAAGGAGGCGTCATGTTGAGATGGGCCAACAGCCGCGCCATGTCCCAGCCGATCACGGGATGGACCATTGACTGGGCAATCTCCGAGGCCGGTTCGAGCACGAAACGACGCCAAGCCATGCGCGGGTGAGGAACCATCAACGACGAAGACCGCTCGACGTGATTCCCGTAGAGCAACAAATCGAGATCAACCGAGCGCGGTTCCCAGCGCTGCTGCCGGCGGCGCCCGAGCTGGTTTTCGATGTCTTGGAGCACCGCCAAGAGTGCTTGCGGCCCAAGTGACGTTTCGACCGTGGCGGCACCGTTGAGGTAGGTAGGTTGGCCTGCTGGTCCACCGGCCGGCTTCGTCTGGCGCCATTGGCTCACCCGAAGCAGGCGCACTTCCCGGTGTCGCTCGAGCAACGCGACGGCTCGTTGCAGCGC
>Ga0315543_1002694_pt1 | contig 16835 bp, 15 predicted proteins | sample SalMarSW160210MG_2_FD_203098 | JGI IMG/M metagenome (GOLD analysis project Ga0315543, IMG submission 203098) | Salt marsh sediment microbial communities from the Plum Island Ecosystem LTER, Massachusetts, United States - Salt Marsh Sediment SW1601-210 ...
ATTATAATGATTTTACTGTCCTGCCCGCCTATCTCTATCACTGTTTGCACCTGAGGCATATAAGCTAAAGCGGCGGTGGCATGGCTGGTAATCTCGTTTTTCACGAGGTCAGCGCCGACAATAATACCGGCGAGATAACGGGCGGAGCCGGTGGTAGCCACGCCGCATATTTCAATATCTTCAGGTAACATTTCTTTAATCTCTAAAAGGCCCTGCTGCACCATCTCGATAGGTTTGCCCCGGGTCAGTAAATAGACACGGGCGATAACCGTGTCTTCTGCGTCCAAAGCCGCCAGCTTGGTGGTTACCGAACCCACGTCAATTCCCAGATAGGCTTCCATCGATACTCCTTATACGGCTATTTTTAGCCGGCTTCCGTTACCTGCCCGTCTTTTATGCTTGAGCAGGTCTACAAACGCTTCAAGTCTCGTCAATACGCCCGTTTTGGTCATCTGTTCATCACAGATAATGGTCAATACGGGGATATTCTCCCTGGTGGTGGGCATTATATTCTGGGCGATTATCTCCGGCATGCAGGTAAACGGGGCAAGATGGACAATCCCGTCATACTCATTACTATGCAGGACCTTTTCTCCGATGGACTCCCAGCCATCGCCGCCGATATCCCGTTTGAGATACGGCAGGGCTGCCCTGTGTATCCTGTCTTTTTCATTAATGCCAAGCGGATTAAGGAACAGGCTGAACTTGGTCCATTCCGATAGAAACGTCGTCCTCCTTACCTCCACTCCCAGCTTACCCAGTTCGCTTTCAATATCGTAATTAGAAAACGGCTCCAGCACTACATAGAACTCCCCGGTAATACCGACCACAAGCGGTCTTGCGTCCGGGTCTTTCTCAACGTTATTCAATCGCTCGATGTAGCCCGTCTGCACTTCCTTCAGGGTACGACTATCATCGGCTTTATCTATGGCGTCCAGAGCCTCTTTGAATATGCGGTTAGCCGTCCCCTTCTCAATCTCCACCGCCCGCACCTTCTGTACCAATCGCTCTATCCTGTCCATAGCGTTCATTTTTTTCTGGCAAAAAGTGTATACCGATATAATCTTATACCAGGATGCGTTGTTTGCCAGACGTTTTATTATTTTCATCAGCCCCAGCAATTTCTGCTCGGAAACACCCATCTGAATCATTTCGATATTATACCCGAGGTCTTTAAGTATCTTATCCTGTGTTTTGGCATAGTACCCCAGGCGGCAGGTGCCGTAGCTGCCGGGCATGACAAGGGTATCGGCTCCAAGCTCGGCGATTTCGATAAAATTACCCAGTGTCAGTTTAAAGGGTATGCACAGACCTTCCGGAGAGTATTTCACCCCGAGAGACAGGGTTCGCCGGGTATTGGGCGGCGGCGTGACGTAGTCCACATCGAGCTTTTTAAATAACGCTTTCAGAGGTATGTATAAATTTCCTATATGCGGTATTCCTATACGCATACTGCCCGGTCTTTCTTTTTTCTCCTGTATATCATATCGGTAAAGGCTTCAAGCCGGGTAACAACGCCGGCTTCAGCGGTATGCTCCTCCAGTGTGAGACACATAAACGGGGTAGACCCCAGCCCTACCGAATGCCGCCGTACCATATCCATCATAAGAGAATCGGGGCCGCAACCAAAAGCCATTATACCAATAACACCATCGGCACCGCTTTGCAAATAGTGCCCCCCGGCGCCGACAACTTCTTCTTCATATGTCCAGTAAGCTCCTCCGGTTATTTCTGCTATGGCGGATTTCAGCTCGGGAGTGGCGACCATCTCCGGCGTTACTATCCTGTTACCGGACTGCTCCAGCCGGCGGATAAGACGGTGGTTTATATATTCATCGTAGATGAGGTAGGGGTGGCCTATAAGGGCGACGGTGCCCTTTACCCGAGCCGGTCCGGTACGCGTAACTTCCGGTTCTTTCTCCGCCGTCCCGTACATTCCGGCTAACGCTTCGGGCGGGGTAAGTTTGCTGCCAGACATCAACTCACGGTAATCCAGGTACGCCTGCCAGGCTGCCAGACCCGCCTGCCTGACCTTAAATGGGTTCCAGTTAATGCTCCGCCCCATTGCGTATATGCTCTGGTAAAGTCTGCTCTTTCCTTCATTGACATCGATATCAACCTCCAGCAGCGGAGGGGCTTCGGGAATGACCGCTTTTGTCATATCGGGCAATCCTAGGAACTTGGAGCAGTTATAGACCTTTTTTTCCACGCTGCGCACAGCCGGAATGAATATACGGTCGCACTTATCCACCAGAGAGAGGACATGGCCCAGAAAAACCTTTACCGGCAGGCAGGTATCGGCGACCACGCGTGCAGAACCCTCGGCTAGCATAGCCTGGGTGGTCGGCGGCGAGACTACTACCTCCGCCCCCAGTTCTTCAAAGAAGGTTTTCCACGCGGGGTAGTACTGGTAGTAGAGTAACGCTCTGGGAATGCCTACCCTCATCATATTCCTGAAAATGCCGGAACATGCTAAAGCACCGTTCCGGTTTATTACTCCTCTCGTACACTCGTTACAGCCAGCCGTATGAATAGTCTTTTACTGCCGGCTGAGAAATTCTTCTTTTATCTTTTCCCGTATCCCTGAATCCGCCAGCACATCAACCACCGTCATCGCCATAGCCTTTGCGGCATCAAGCATTCCTCTAATGCCCCTCTCAGAGGCGGCAGCGGCAGCGAATTCGGGAGAATGGACCTGTACCTCTTTATCGGCTATAGCTACAAAAGCATGAATAGCGGGTACGAGCTGACTTACATTTCCCATGTCGGTACTGGCGTATGCCTGTCCGGCGCTGTCAACCGAGATATTACGTCCCATTGACTCCATATTGGCGGCATATAAACCTGCCAGTGTCAGGTTATTGCGCATCGGCGCGTAACATACATCATCCCACTTATATTCAAGTCGGGCGCCGGTAGCAGTGGCAGCCCCGACAAAGCAGTCCAGGACCTTTTCCTTCAATACGCTCAGGTAATCCATATCGGCAGCCCTGACTATAAAATTCCCGGCAGTATAAGCCGGGACAATATTGGCCGCTCCTCCGCCGCTGGTAATAATCCCGTGAATGCGTGCCGTGCTTTTAATGTGCTGACGCAGCGAGTTGATGGCAGCAAAGGAAAGGAGTATTGCCTCCAGGGCATTAATACCCTGTTCCGGTCCGGCGGCGGCATGTGCTGCTTTTCCGAAGAACTCGATATCGAGGGTCTGGCAGGCGAGTGCTTCGGTGGTGGCATCATCGCTCGTCCCGGGGTGTATCATCATAGCCATATCCAGACCGTCGAAGGCTCCTCTTTCCGCCATTAATATTTTACCGCCGTATAGTTCTTCTGCCGGCGTGCCGATAACGAGAATGGTGCCGCCAAGCTGGTCGACGGCACTTCTGGAAGCAATTCCGGCTCCGACGGCGCTGGTAGCTATGATATTATGCCCGCAGGCATGACCCAACTCAGGCAACGCATCATACTCGGCGAGAATAGCTATAACCGGTTTCCCTGTGCCGTAGCTTGCCTTAAAAGAAGTTTTTAGCTGGCAGATACCTTTTCCGATAGTGAAGCTGTTTTTTTCAAGGTATTCCGTCAACCAGCCGGCTGCCTTTACCTCATCGAAACCAAGCTCGGGATTGGAGTGGATTTTCAGGCAGAGTTCGGCTAACTCATCCCGTCTTGTTTCTATTTCGTTTTGAATCGATTCTTTTAATCTTTTAATATCCATGTTCGCCTGCGGGAAAAAACAAAGTAACTCCTATTATAGCCCAACAGAGGTATAATTTCTAGGTTCGGGTGTAGTTAAATCGGCGGCATAAGCTGTTCATCCAGTTATAATTTTAGTTGATTGGCACTTGCTTACCTCACCCCTTACCCCTCTCCAGCCAGTATCATCGAAAATAAAAGAAAATTATTCGGGCTGGAGAGAGGAGTAAAAAAGAGAGGGGGCTTCGTCCCCTCTCTAGAATTCTCTCCCCCTTTCACGCAGTCGAATATCTACTTAGGGAAATTAGGTGCTGCGTGAGAGGGGGATTAAGGGGGTGAGCACAAAACACAATTGAAACAGAACAATATCTCTATTGAATGGAAGCTGATACCAGAGTAGAATAATCCAACAATGAGACAAAGGAAAAACAATTGGCTCAAATATTTTTATTTATAGGAACTATCCTCATAGCATTTCAGATAGTAAGTGATATTGGATACCTAGCATCAGTATCTGCTTTACCATTCGCTTACCCAGTCAGCATAACAATGAAAAAAGTAGGATTAAGAATTTGGAGGGCATCTAGAACCAATATTGGTTATCGTATTGATAACATCCCCAAAAGGTCCGTTAGAGATTGGTTTAGATTCATTATGTGGTGGGTAATATTCATAATTTCATTTAGTATATTGGCAGTCATCACATTAGTAACTCAGCCCGTAATGATTGTTTACATAGTAGTCGGTAGAACACTATTCGCTATAAATCGATTTCTCAATTATGTTTACGAATATTCGTTTGCCCCTTGGGAAATCATTTACCTAGTAATGACACAAAGGTCTATAGACTTAATGAAAATTATATCGATGAAAATATTCAAAAGAAATTTCTTAAAAAAGAGATATTCAGATAAAGCCATCAGAAGAATAAGAAAGAAAAAGGGTGAACTTCCTTTTGTTGCTTTTATCGGATTGGTATTTGTCATTGCAGGCTTTGTATTACAGGTAGTTAGTAATTAACCGCTCAAAAATTCTAGCAACGTAAAACGAACAGAACCATGCCTTGCATTTTATGGATAAGTGTGATATACTAACTCTTGATATTAAGTGGGTCTTGTCCCCACTTTTTTCATTATAGTGGAATATTTAGGAATGGAGGTCCTGAACCGAGATGAAGAGCGATTTTCTGCTCGCTATAACACAAATCTCGGCTGAGAAGAACCTGCCCAGCGAAGTAGTCCTATCCACGGTTGAGGCAGCCCTGGTATCAGCCTACAGGAAGGATAATTTTTACCCCAACCAGGAGCTTTCGGTAAAGATTAATCCTACCAGCGGCAAGATACAGGTCTGGGCGGAAAAAACCGTTGTGGAAAACCCGTCTGACTTTGTATGCGAGATATCACTGGAAGAAGCACGCAAGATAAATACGGACGTGGAGTTAGATGAGACCGTTATGGTAGAAGCTACTCCCAGTAATGCCGGGCGTATTGCCGCTCAGACAGCGAAGCAGGTTATCCTTCAGCGTCTTCATGAAGCAGAACACAGCGCCATATTCGAGGAGTACGCCGGCAGAGAGGGTGAAATCGTCACCGGAATGGTACAGCGTATCGAGCCGAGGCAGATACTGGTGGACCTGGGCAGAACCGAGGCGATATTGCCTTCCGCCGAACAGGTACCCGGTGAAAGATACCGGATAGGGCAGAGACTCAAGGCAAGCATCCTGGAGGTAGTCCGAACCAATAAGGGGCCCCGGGTAATACTTACGCGTTCGCATCCCGATTTACTGCGACGACTCTTCGAGATGGAAATCCCGGAGATTTTCAACGGGACCGTTGTCCTGGAATCGATTGCCCGTGAAGCCGGGTACAGGAGTAAAATCGCCGTATCGGCACGCCAGGAGGGTATCGACCCGGTAGGCTGCTGCGTGGGATTGCGGGGCATCAGAATTCAAAACATAGTTAATGAACTGAACGGTGAAAAAATAGACGTTGTCGTCTGGCACAAAGACCTGGCGGCCTTTATCGCCAATGCTCTCAGTCCCGCCCAGACATCGAACGTTACACTCGATGAGAGGGAAGGCGTAGCCAACGTGGTCGTCCCCGACAGGCAGCTATCATTGGCTATCGGTAAAGAAGGGCAGAACGTCAGACTTGCCGCTAAACTCACCGGGTGGCGGATAGATATTAAAAGCGCTTCAGAAGCCGAGGCGGAAAAAGCGGAGATGGAGGAAGCTCAGGTTCCTGCCGAAGCTAAAGAAGAAGCCGAACCGGAACCCGAGGCAGCAGAGGAAGAAGTCGTAATAGATGAACGAATCCTGGAGGAAATCCCAGATATACTCGAGCCGGTCCTCGATGCCGAAGAGAAGGAAGAAGTAGAAGAGGAGGAAGAGGAAGGCGAGCCGATGCCGGCTCTCGATGGTGAACTGGTTGTTTCCGCTGCTTCTTTCGAACAAGCAGCGCCGGAAAAACCTTCGCTACGGTTTGCCGAAGATATCATGGTATCGGCACCGATCAAGGCAAGCACAAAGACCAAAAAGAAGAAAAAGAAAGGTTCTCAGGATAAAGACAGCGAGGAAGGCCAAGGCAGAGGCAGGAAAGCGCAGCATAAGATAGACTTAACCGATTATGAAGATGACGAGTACTAGACAGAATACCACCAGGCACGTACCCCAGCGTACCTGCATTGCCTGTCGGCAGGTTAAAGACAAGCAGAAGCTGGTCCGGCTGGTTCGTGCCGCGGACGGGAGTATAGAGGTAGATACCGCCTGTAACAAGGCGGGACGGGGCGCATATTTATGCCGGAACGAGGAGTGCTGGGAAGCCGGATGCAAGGGTAATCGGCTGGAATATTCCCTACGAACCAGCCTTAATCAGGACAGCCGACAGCGACTCCTGGGCCGGCTGAGAGAAGTTATACCGGAGGACGATTAGTTGGCAGAGGTAAGCAAGCAGGAAAAGGTATCGAAATCATCGGCTAAAGAGGCAGGTTCTTCTTCAACGAAAGCCCGAAAGCTCGAGATACCGGACAGCTTAAGCGTAAAACAGCTAGCCGACCTTTTAGAGGTCAGCGCCGTGGAAGTCATCAAACAACTGATGAGGAACGGCATCATGGCCAACATCAACCAGGCTGTTGATTACGAAGCTGCCTCTGCAATTGTGTCCAATTTCGGTTTCGAGGCTACCTTGAAATCCCGGCCCGGTCGGAAATCGTCCAGCGTTATCAGAGAGATAAAGAACCAGCAACTCCTGCAGGACAAGGACCACAGCGGGTTAAAACCACGCCCTGCGGTAATTACCGTCATGGGCCATGTCGACCACGGAAAGACCAGGCTGCTGGATGCCATCCGGAAGACCAACGTGATGGACTCCGAAGCCGGAGGCATTACCCAGCATATAGGCGCCTATCAGGTGGAAATCGAAGGACAAAAAATCACATTCCTGGATACTCCGGGGCATGAAGCCTTCACAGCGATGCGTGCGCGGGGAGCCCAGGTAACAGATATTACAATACTGGTGGTGGCTGCCGATGACGGAATAATGCCGCAGACCCTCGAAGCGATAGACCATGCCAGAGCGGCAGGAGTACCAATAGTCGTGGCAATCAATAAAATTGACAAAGACGAGGCAAATCCGGAGCTCGTTAAACAGCAGCTTGCCGACGCCGGACTGGTTATCGAAGAGTGGGGAGGCGACACTATCAGTGTTCTCATTTCCGCCAAGGAAAGGACGGGTATCCAGGACCTTCTCGAGAACCTGTTGATTGTAGCTGAGATGGAGGAGCTGAAGGCAGACCCCTCCAAACCGGCGGTTGGCGTGATTATAGAGTCAGAAATGGACAAGACAAAAGGAGCGGTTGCCACCGTGCTGGTACATGATGGAACACTGAAGGTCGGCGATACGGTAGTCGTCGGTAATACCTGGGGCAGAATAAAGGCTATGTTCAATGACGTGGGTAAACAGGTTAGAAAAGCCGGCCCTGCCGTCCCCGTGGAAATACTGGGTTTAAGCGCCGTCTCACAGGTAGGCGATACTCTGACTGCCGTCTCCAGCGAAAAACAGGCAAAAGACCAGGTTGCGAAAAACCAGGCAAAAATCCAGGAGGAGACAGTAGCGGCGATAAAATCGGTCAGCCTAAGCAATCTCTTCGACCAGGTAAGTACCGGAAAGGTGAAAGAACTTGCCGTTGTCCTCAAGACCGACGTACAGGGCAGCATCGAGCCGATAAAGAGTTCTCTAGAGCAACTGGGAACGGATGAAGTCAAGGTCAGGGTAATACACAGCAGCAGCGGTAATGTTACCGAGAGTGACGTTATGCTGGCTATCGCATCAAAAGGAATAATCATCGGTTTTAGTACCACCTCCGAGCCGGGCGCCCAGCGGTTAGCCGAGCTCGAGGGCGTGAATATCCGTTATTATGATGTTATCTATAACCTTCAGGAGGATGTGAGTAAGGCTCTTACAGGTATGCTTGAACCTTCGCTGGTAGAGGTTATCTCCGGCCGGGCGGAAGTCCGGGCGGTCTTTACCAGCGGGAAGAAAGACAGGATTGCCGGTGTTTATGTTGTAGAAGGACAGATACGCCGGGGAGATTCCGTGAGGGTGATACGGCAGGAAGAAACCATTAACGAGACCGTCGTCGCCAGTCTGAGACGCTTCAAAGACGATGTCAGGGAGGTAGCCGCCGGTTACGAATGCGGATTAGGTCTCAGAGATTTCGATGATTTTGAGGCTGGAGATAGGCTGGAGTTCTTCAGAATCGAGGAGGTGAGGTAGGGGGTAACGACTGTGTCACATCGCATTGAACGGTTGAACAGCCTGATTCGTCAGGAAATAAGTGAATTACTGCAACGCCAAGTCAAAGACCCGCGACTTGGCAGTTTTATTGCCGTAACCGAGGTCAGTACCACACCGGACCTGAGATACGCCAAGGTCTACGTTAGCCGCATTGGAGGCGAGGAAGATAAGCAGGAAGTGCTGAAGGTCCTGGCTTCCGCTTCAGGATTTTTCCGCAGAGAACTGGCAAAGAGTCTCAAACTGCGGCGTACCCCTGAGCTGAGCTTTCAGTGGGATGATTCTATTGAAAAAGGCTCACGTCTTTTACAACTCATTGATGAGGTTATCAATCAGGAAGACGAGTAAAAAGACCGCTGATTAACGATGGACGGTATTATCAATATCAATAAACCCGCAGGAATGACCTCTTTCGGAGTGGTAGCCGCGGTAAAACGGCTTTCCGGAGAGAAGCGTGTTGGGCACGCCGGCACTCTCGACCCGGCAGCTACGGGGGTTCTGCCGGTCTGCCTGGGCCAGGGGACGCGTGTCACCGAATTCCTTATGGACAGCACCAAGGCTTACCGGGCCGAGATTCAACTCGGTTCGTCCACCGATACGTATGACGCTTCAGGAAAGACAACTATGGAGGGCGACGCTTCCGGTATAGACCTGACCCGGCTGGAATCAGCCCTTTCCTCTTTTCGCGGTGTAATACAACAGGTACCGCCGGCTTACAGCGCAGTAAAACACAGGGGCAGACCGCTCTATAAACTTGCCAGAGCGGGGGTCACGGTGGAGAGAAAAAGCAGGCCGGTGACAATCCACAGCCTCGAAATCACGGGCTGGCAGCCGCCCGTAGTGACCGTGGAAATAGTCTGCGGTAAGGGTACATACATACGCTCTATTGCCGATGATTTAGGGCAGGTCCTCGGCTGCGGAGCCCATTTGAAGAGCCTGGTCCGTCTGCGTTGTGGACTTTTCGATATAAGAGATGCCGTCTCTTTACAGGAGCTCGAGCGTGCTTTCAGCTGCGGTTACTGGCACCATTTTGTCTATCCGATAGACAGCGTACTTCTGCACTGGGCAGCTATGGTTGTGGATGATAATGCCCGGCAGGATATACTGAACGGCAAGCCTCTGGAAATGAAGGGTGATAACAGAGAAAACACACAGCCGGAACCCAGTGTAACAGCAGCTCCCGCCGGGACCCGCTGCCGTGTTTACGCTCTCGACGGACGCTTCCTGGGCGTGCTGCGTTTCAACGCCGAAAAAGAACACTGGCAGCCGGATAAAGTATTTCGGTAAAAAATACCCTTGTTATTATTCTCCCGAGACACAATAAGGGTTGACGGGGTTCGTTTAAGAGGAATATAGTTCAAGCGATACCAAAGTATACAGAATAAGTAAAGGCTAATCAGCGTTATACGGTTTTTTCCTTTTTTACGGGACAATCAGGCAAAATAGTAGTATAATCTTTGTGGCTCCGGAGTTTCGTTTCTTACGATTGGCGGAGGACTCCGTTGACATTGAAAGCAGTGAAGAGACCGCCTCTGCTAAAAAGTACTATAAAGGATAAAGTAAAGTCCTGAATAACGCGTTTCGAGGCAAGGTTAACCGGTATGAAGATAGCTTTAGTCTCCCCTTATGACTTTGCTTTTCCCGGTGGTGTGACCAGCCATATCTCATCACTGGAACTTTACCTTACCAGGATGGGTCACGAGGTTAAGGTTATTGCCCCGGCATCGAAAGAAGTACCCATCTTCGGAGACAGGTTCATACCTATCGGCAAGCCCCGCCCTATCCCCAGCAGCGGTTCCGTTATCCGGGTCAGTATCTCACTGCACCTGGCTCCTGCCATCAAAGAAGCCCTTGCCAGGGAGAAATTCGACATAATTCACCTGCATGAGCCGTTTATGCCGATGCTCTGCAGCGCCGTGCTGCGTTTCTCAGATGCCACGAATATCGGCACCTTTCATGCCTGGGATGGAAAGCCGGGTTATAACTGTGGTAAACCTATCAGTACCTGGATGATAAAAAGAAGGCTGCACAAGCTTCACGGCAGGATTGCCGTATCGAATATGGCGATGGCTTACGCCCGGAGATATATTCCGGGAGATTATACAATCATCCCGAACGGTATCGATGTGGAGAGGTTTTCTCCGGATGTAGAGCCTATCGAGGAGTTCTGCGACGGTAAACAGAATATACTATTTCTCGGACGACTGGAACGACGTAAGGGCGCTATATACCTGATAAAGGCTTATCACGAGGTGAAGAAACAGGTCCCGAACTCCAGGTTAATCATCGCCGGACCCGGTACCAGGCTCCGCAAGCCGTATGAAAAGTGGATCAGGAACCAGGGGCTGGAGGATGTTGTTTTCATCGGCTACGTGTCCGAGGAGGATAAACCCCGGTACTTTAAGACGGCCGACGTTTACTGTTCACCGGCAACTTCACGTGAAAGTTTCGGAATAGTACTGCTCGAGGCTATGGCGGTGGGCAAACCGGTTATCGCCAGCAATATAGACGGTTACTCCAGCGTCATAACTCACGGGCAGGACGGACTGCTGGTACCTCCGAGAGATACAAGCAGTCTTACTCATACTCTGGTCTCTCTCCTGAAAGATAAAAAGCTCCAGCAGGAACTATCTAAAAAGGCGAGACTTACCGCCGAGACTTATAGCTGGCAAAGTATTGCCCAGAGAGTCAATGATTACTATAATAAAGTGCTTGAAGAACGCGGTATAAGACTTTAGCACGGCGGATTACGGAAAGAGTAAGTTTCAGATAAGGTGATATAAAAGGATATTTGCGTGAGTACTGAGAAGGTCATTCCCCGAAAACAAAGGAAAGTGACTAAATTACCCGAAATTCGTAAAAATATAGCCTCCTCGCTTACAAAATCGGTAGTCAGGCTTTTTCCCAGGACATTCATAACTCCCAACATTCTAACCCTGTTCGGGTTCGCTTTGACACTGGGCGCTACGGCTCTAATAGTTACCGGAAACCTTTTTGCCTCCGGTTTCGTGGTACTGGTTGCCGGTTTCTTCGATATGCTGGACGGAGCATTAGCCCGGATTACGGACCAGGTTACCAGGTTCGGCGCCATTCTCGACTCTACGCTCGACCGATTATCCGAGGCTGCACTAATGCTGGGCATACTGGTGGTATTCGCTCAGGAACAATCGGTCCTCGGAATTTCAATAACCGGCGCAGCCTTGATTTTTTCCTTTCTGGTGAGTTATATTAGGTCGAGGGCGGAGGCTTCTGGTCTGGAATGTGAGGTAGGCCTGTTCACCCGGCCGGAGAGAGTAATTATGCTGGCACTCGGCCTTTTACTCAGCCGGTACGATTATGCCCTGACTGCGGCTCTGGGAATTGTGGCGGTCTTCAGTCTGATAACTGCCAGCCAGAGGCTTTTTCATGTCTGGCGACAGACGAGAAAATAACTACCTTTCGGAGGTAAACTATGCCGGTTATTGCTGTTATCGGTGCCCAGTGGGGAGACGAAGGGAAGGGGAAAGTGGTGGATATGCTCGCCGAGAAAGCGGACATAGTAGTCCGTTTCTCCGGCGGTGATAATGCCGGGCATACCATAATCAATCCTTACGGCAAGTTTGCCCTGCAACTCGTGCCTTCCGGTATTTTTTACCCCGATGCCGTCTGCATTATAGGCAACGGAGTGGTGGTAAATCCGGAGGTATTATTCAAGGAAATAAACACACTCAACCAGCGCGGCATCTCCACGGATAACCTTGTCATCAGTGACCGGGCAAACCTGATTATGCCGTATCACCTCGCTCTCGAAGGTCTTGAGGAGGAAGCGCGGGGTAAAGACGCCATCGGCACCACGCGCAATGGCATAGGCCCCGCCTTTGCCGATAAGACGGCAAGACGGGGCATCAGGGCAGCCGACCTCCTTGACAAAGAGGTGTTCGCCAAAAGGCTGGCTTCCATTCTCGAATATAAAAACACCATATTCACCGGGACATACGGGGTCGCCCCTCTATCGCTCGACGAAATATATAACAAATACTGCGAGTTCGGGGAGCGTATGACGCCTTATATCCGCGAGACAACGGCAATTATCGACGAGGCTATAAAACGGGGAGAGCATATACTGCTGGAAGGCGCCCAGGGAACCCTGCTGGACCCCGATTTCGGCACCTATCCATACGCCACCTCGTCGTCGCCGCTTGCGGGAGGAGCCAGCGTGGGCGCGGGAATAGGACCCACCAGAATAGACGCCGTTCTGGGTCTATTCAAGGCTTATATCACCCGTGTCGGCGCCGGTCCGATGCCTACGAGGCTTGATGATGAAACGGGAGAGTTGCTCAGGAAACAGGGCAACGAGTACGGCACCGTAAGCGGAAGGCCGAGGGACTGCGGCTGGTTCGATTCCGTCGCCGCCCGTTACAGCACCCGAATCAACGGCTTTACCGGGGCTGCTATTACCAAGCTGGACAACCTCGATACCCTTACTTACCTGAGAATATGCACGGCGTATGAACTCGATGGTGAGATAATCGATTATTTCCCCGCCACTATTCAGGCTCTGGAGAGAGTCAAGCCGGTATACGAAGAGATGCCGGGCTGGCAAACGTCCATAACCGATATACTGAAATTCGAGGACCTGCCCAGGCAGGCCCGTGACTACATCAACAGACTGGAGGAGCTCATAGGCTGTCCGGTCAATCTTATCTGCGTGGGGCCCGAACGGGGGCAGACTATCCAGAAATCACCTGTCCTGTAATTTCGCTTATCAGAGGTAATAGCAGGAATGGCAACCGTAAGAGCAGCCACGGAAAATGATATCCCGCGCATACTGGAACTGTACGAAGAACAGCTTGTTATCGGGGTGGCGGAGGCTGAAAAGCAGCAGAGTCCTTCTGCCGATAATTACCGGCAGGTTTTCTCGATGATTGAAGCCCTGCCCGGATGCGAGCTGGTTGTTGCCGAGGAGCAGGGCGAGGTTATCGGCACGTTGATGTTCGTGATAGTGCCCAACCTTTCACACCGTGCTTTACCCTGGTCTTTAGTAGAGAACATGGTTGTTGACAGTAAACACCGCCGTAAAGGGATTGGCAGACTGCTTATGGACTACGTCCTGACCGGGGCTAAAGAGGCGGGGTGCTATAAAGTCCAGTTGTTGAGCAATAAAAGTCGCGAAGAAGCGCATAGGTTCTACGAGTCAATCGGCTATAAAGCCTCGGCGGAAGGCTTTCGCCTCTATCTGTAACAGTCCAGACATTGAAAGCTTCGGAATTTTTATCCCCACCCCTTAGTTTATCTATTCCCACCCGCCCCTCTTAACAACTCCACTATATCTTCTTTATAAATACTATCCTGTCTATCCCCGGTCCGCCGTAGTCCCTGAATACCGGAATACCCTCCTCATCTGGTTCACCGATGAGCTCCATGCCGAGACCACGGTGAAAAGCGACCGAGACTTTATTTGACGGTGATGTGATTGCCTTTAGCTTATTGCAGCCGTGCTTTTTTGCTATCTCTATAAAATGCTCGTAAAGCCGGCGGCCGATGCCCTGTTTCTGATACGCCCGGCGTACGCCGACAAACTTAACGTAGGCAACCGTAGCCGTCTGCGAAAAGAGACCAAACAGGTAACCGATTACCTTCTCACCTTCTTTTATCACGTATGCCGTATTACCGAACTCATAGAGATAGACCGGGTTATGAAGACTTTTTGTACGTTCATCGCCCAAGAAATCAGCGATGTCGGTGATAATCTGGTCGAAATCGGCTTTAGTACAGAGAGTTATTTTCATGCTTCTCCACCCTTGTAATCCCGAATCCAATATAGACTATGTCCATTTAAAATTTCACCCTCTTCCCGATTTTATCAGGGAGAGGGTGAATAAATGGTCAAGTATGTTTAGTTAATTAAACCGGCAAATCAATCTTATATTTCTTGACGACTTCCATAATCTGGGCTGCCGTTTTTTCATCCGGTTCGCAGAGGGGGAGGCGCGTATTTCCAACCCTGAATCCTACCTGGTTCAAAGCGTATTTCACCGGAATCGGGTTGGCGACGAGAAAGAGGGCGTTGACCAGCGGCAGCAGGTGACGGTGTATATCAGCGGCTCTGTCCGTTTTGCCGTCGATGAAGCTGTAAATCATCTCGCTGATTTGTTTACCCACCAGATGAGAGGCAACGCTGATTACCCCGTACCCGCCCAGGGCAAGAATGTTCAGGGTATCGGTGTCGTTACCGCTCCAGATGCGGAAACCTTCACGCGCACGGCTGATGGTGTGTGATACCTGCTGCATATCCCCGCTGGCTTCTTTAACGCCGATAATATTATCTATCTGGCTCAGCCTGACAATCGTGTCCACCGAAAGACTCCGGACGGTACGGGAAGGGACATTGTAGAGGATACAGGGCAGGCTGGTGCTCTCTGCAATCGTTTTGAAGTGACGGTACAAGCCTTCCTGGGTAGGGTTGTTATAGTACGGCACCACGAGCAGGCAGGCATCGACGCCGATTTTCTCCGCGCCTTTTGTAGCCTCTACAGCCTCGGCGGTACTATTGCTACCGGTACCGGCTACAACCACTCCACGGTCGCCGACCGCCGATTTAATCTCGCTGAAGAGCTTATACTCCTCTTTACGGACAAGAGTCGGCGATTCACCGGTTGTCCCGACAACGACTACACCTTCGCTCCCGGAATCCAGCAGGGCTGTAGCCAGCTTTTTCGCCTGTTCGTAATCGACTTCCCCCTTCTCATCAAAGGGGGTTACCATCGCTGTCAGCAGTCGTCCTATCGGTTTCATTTTTCTCACCTCCCGGTCGCACCCAGTTTCTTTTAATCATCTCTTCTGCAATCTGGACGGCATTCAGAGCCGCTCCTTTTCTCAGGTTATCGGACACAACCCACATAGCCAGACCGCGCGAGTGTGAAGCGTCCTGGCGGATACGCCCGACATATACTTCATCGGTGCCGGCTGCCGCCCACGGCTGCGGATAGAGACTGATAACCGGGTCGTCCAGCACTTTTATTCCCGGAGCCTGGGCGAGGATACGCCGCGCGTACTCGGGAAGCATAGGGTTGGTAAACTCGATATGCACAGCCTCGCTGTGACTGGTAAACACGGGAACACGCACGCAGGTAGCCGAGATGCTTATCTCAGGAGCGTGCATTATTTTCCTTGTTTCCTCAACCATCTTCCATTCTTCTCTGGTATAACCGTTGTCAAGGAAAACGTCTATCTCCGGCAATACATTGAAACCTATCTGGTGGGGAAAGACGTGGGGAATGGTACTCTGTCCCTCCAGCACCTGTTTTGTCTGCGTCGCCAGTTCCTCTATGGCGGCAACGCCGCCCACTCCGGATACAGCCTGGTAAGTATCTACCACAATCCGCTTGATGGGGTTAACCTTGTACAGCGGATTAAGCGCCACCACCAGTTGTATGGTCGAGCAGTTCGGATTGGCTATTATCCCCTTATGCAGCCGGATATCTTCCGGATTGACTTCGGGTACCACCAGCGGTACCGAAGGGTCCACTCTGAAAGCGGAACTGTTATCGATTACCACAGCCCCTGACCGGGCGGCTATCGGCGAAAAGTATTTGCTGGTCTCAGCCCCTGCGGAAAACAGAGCGATTTCCATATCCTCGAACGATTCGCGCACGGTCTCCCGGACTTCGACCTCCTGGTGGTTGACGTACATCTTCTTACCGGCGGAACGGTCCGAGGCAAAGAGACCGACCGATTCCATCGGAAAGTTACGCTGTTCCAGTATTTTTATAAATTCCTGCCCTACCAGTCCGGTAGCGCCGACAATTGCAACTCTATACCCTTTCATTCCTTTCACCTATAACCCGAGCAATACATCCAGCCCGTATACGAACTCTTTACGCTTTACCACTTCCTTCACGGCGAGAAGTACGCCCGGCGTATAACATTCACGGTTGATAGTATCATGCCTTATCCTTAAAGTCTGCCCTGCCGCGCCCAGGATAACTTCCTGATGCGCCATCAGGCCGGGCAGTCTTACTGCATGGATAGACACACCTTCGACTTCCTCTCCCCGGCTTTTATAATTTTTATCTATATCATGAGGTCTGGGAAACGATTTTTCTCTTGCTTCCGCCATCTGTCTGGCCGTCAGAAGTGCCGTCCCCGATGGTGCGTCGGCTTTCTGGTTATGGTGCAGCTCTATAATTTCAGCCGAGTCCATGTATTTGGCGGCTATCCTGGCGAGGTGCATCATCAGTACCGCACCGAGGGCGAAGTTCGGCGCCATCACGATGCCGATATTATTCGTCTTTACCAGTTGCTCAAGTTCGCCGCGCTCGTCAGTACTCAGACCGGTAGTCCCGATAACCAGGTTTACCCCTTTTCTGGCGGCGG
>Ga0315543_1002698_pt1 | contig 16824 bp, 13 predicted proteins | sample SalMarSW160210MG_2_FD_203098 | JGI IMG/M metagenome (GOLD analysis project Ga0315543, IMG submission 203098) | Salt marsh sediment microbial communities from the Plum Island Ecosystem LTER, Massachusetts, United States - Salt Marsh Sediment SW1601-210 ...
CCGGTATTTATAAGTCCGGAACAAGTTTAATTCATTTACTTCACAGGGTGGTACACTTTTAGATATCGAAGGTGGTACAGTTTACAGTATCTTTAACACATTGAATCCTTTAATACAAAATGTAAAAGTTTAAATGCGACACAAAAAATATTTGTATCCAAAAACGGTTATCAAAGCGGTGCTATAGCTAAAGCGAAAGAATACAATATTCAATTATACACTCTTCAAGAAATTAAAAAATCAGATATAACTCAATGGATACAGCTTCAGAATATATTTGAATTTAAGTTAGCATATAAAAAAGCCAGTAATACACAAGTTGTATTCTCTGAAGAAGATCACCTGAAACATGGACATAAAACATTTCAACCTATTTTCTTCATCAATAAAAAGCAAAAGATTACTCTCCAAGAACTTATTAAAAAACTTCTTGATTTTAATAGAAATAAAGTTTGGAATTTGGTAAATATTGAAGCTAGGAGAAAAGGCTTAGAAAATATTATTGGGACTCCAATTCCAATACAATTGGTTATATCTACGAAAAATGAGAATTATTATATTAAGCATATGAGTGATTTAATAAAAGTTCTTGAAATTAGGATGGGAATAGAGATAATTCCATATGAAGAGCAAGTAAAAAACATAGCGATTCATAGATATAAAGCTATTGAAACTGATGGTTTTATTTCAGATGTTATAACCATCCCAACAAGTGAGAATGTCGAAAAAAATGAAATGATTAATATTATTAAAACAAAGGATGCTAGAGGAATCCAAGATTTAAGATTTTTTATTGATGGAGATGTGAACAAAGAAATTAAAATAATGCCAATTAAAAAGTTGAAAAAAGGTACTTGAAATATTTGAATATAATACAGAATTAGTAAAAATCGTCCGTTTGTTTGAATATCGTATCTAACAAGCTAGCAGGCCTATCTCTATTAAAGTTTTGTCCAAACAAAAGGACGGTTATTTAATTGAATTTATGCAAAAATTGTTAAGTAATCCTAAAAGGTCAACCGAACATTGGATCTCCCTGAAGTCTTTACACATGATCAACGTTTCTGATGTCTAAAGTTTTTGCAGCTAAAACAGAAAAATGTAATAACATCAAATACCAGCTGTTCATTGTTCCATTCAGGATATTCGTCGGAATGCAGTCCTTCTAATTCATCATAAGACGAACACTGGTTTTTCATGACTACAATATAAATAGATTAAAAAATCGGATAATTACCCCTGAATTCTTCCAACTCCAAACCATTATAACTTTTTCCGGATTTAGATATTTTTTTCCGGAATATTCCGGAATATTCCAGATCTATTTTAGAATAGGACTCAAATCCGGGAATTCCTTAGCGGTTTAGAATCTAACATCTTCGACCCTTATTGGGCGAAATACCGTTATGTAATAATAAACCATCACACCACCTATCAACAGGCCGATGATAAATATAAAAAAATTCCCCAGGTTATTATTCGTTCTCATCTGAGCTTGTTGCATTCTGGAGAACTCCTGTACTGGATTCACGATATTGTTAAAGTTCTGATACATGATAAAAAATTATTAAAACTCCTTTATTACTTTGTTCCATAGTATATCCATATTCATCGAATAGGTATATCGTTTTTTGCAACTTTGAACTGTCAATTCTTAACGTATGGCAATTGAACTTGATGCCATGTTCCATTGCCTGGTCCTTGAGAATTCCTTTTTTCATGGGATCCATTTTCCATAAAATGGCAGATATTGCATCATTCTTTTGTATATTTAATTTTACTGAATTACCGATCTTATAATTCTTCTTCTGCCTCTCCTTCTTCTCCTCATTATAACACTGTGGGTGGTATTTGCGGTTACCATGTATGTTTTCGCCTAAAGGTTTTTTACATCTTTCACACAAACGTTGATCAGGATCTGGTGGAAGAGACGAAAGGTCAAAGTTTTCTGTATTCATAATATATGGTTTTGATGGTATAAATGTTTCTCTTCATTTAACTAAATTGAACTTCCTTATAATATCATTCCGGTTCGGTTTTAAAATTTTTTTTGGCAATTTCTGCTTTGGTTTGTAATTCAGTAACTCCTCGACCCTACAATTAAAGAATTCAGCTAGGAGAATCAACTCTTCAACCGAGACCGACAATTCATCGTCAACCTTTGCATTTAAATACTGTTGGAAGGTAGCCTGAGGAATCTCCAGCAATTCAGGGAGGGAATCTACTGCTACAACGTATTCCCGGTAAGGTAACGATTCCAGTTTGTCATTGATTCGATATTTCAACTCCAGGTTTCGCACGAAAAATTTTTCATTATCAAAAAAATACCTAATATTGTATTGATTATTCAAGTCAAAGGTAGTATTTTTCCATTTTAGTATCAATTTTTTTACCCTTTTTATTATGGAAATAGGAAAACGCATTAAACATATCGCCCGGTCAAAGGGATTTACTGCCCAACAACTGGGCGATAAAGTCGGTAGAACACGCCAATCCATCCAGGATATGTACAGCGGAAGGATCAAGGTAAATCTGGATCAGTTGAAGGCTATTGCTAGTGCACTCGGAGTGCCACTAGCCCTTCTGATGGTTGATTCGGAAGATGAATTGTATGATATGATCCCTTTTATTATCCCCATGAGGGAGATTCATAAATTGATGGAAAACATCAACGAGACGGTCAAGAAAGGGAGTGCTCTGGTTAATCTCTCAATCATGCAGTCCCTGGAGGGGATGTACATATTTGACTATGAGTTCCGACCCCTTGAGAGTAAGTTGAGTGAAGAAGAGATAGAAAAATTCCAGAACCGGCTGAATGTCAGCTTTAAGATCACCCCTCCCCTGTTCCCCGAAGCGTAACATGAGGGTAAGGAAAACCCGGTTTTGCGTCACTGGAATGCGTCAGTGGAAGGGGAGTGGAAGGATTCCGGGGGGAGGATGGTAGTTGAAGGAGAGGAAGTCAGTGGGGCTGCGAGGGGGCGGAGCCGCTTGTTATGTTAAGTTAAACTTTGAGAACCTCTTCCAGTGTTTGCCAAGCTCCCTCCAAACATCCTTAAAATCCGGTAGGTCAGTCATCTGATTGGAAAGATGGAGGCCCCAATTCCGTGCAAATGTTTGCTCCTTACCGTTCACGGTTGAGACCAGTTCAACGGGATCATAATCCTTGTACCTTGCTTTCTCCTGAAAATCATAAATAAAATCTTCAATATTCAATTCCTCCACCTCGAACAAATACCAGATATCATACAGATCACGTGGTTCGGTCCGCTGCATTAAAGAACGCATTTTTTCCGGAATTAATTCATCTAAAGAATAGCATTTGATCGTATACCCTTCTAAAAGATCTGAATACTCATTTTGTACCACATAATACACAGGTTCATTAATGATCAGTTCGGTACTACTGACATCTACTTTGATACTTTTTTGAGCACCAATTCCTCCTAACGGTCCAACATAGGATATATAAAAATTATAATTGCCGGTTGTTAATTCTGTGTCATCAAGCATTGTCAACCGGATTCTGGATTCATTCAGTACCCACTCAAAAACCCGATTGAATTCTTTTTTAATTATTTGTGTATTAAAATCAACTCCTGCAAAAGTATAATCAAGATCTTCTGATAGTCTGTACTCAGGATAGTACACTTTTCTTAGAAGTGTCCCTCCTTTGAATACGAGGCATTCCTTTAAGTAATCATTGGAGTAAATTCCCTTCAATATCCAGGAAATGACATAATCTTTCTCGATTTGTGTATCTCGTAATTGAAGCTTTGATGCAATTTGTTGAACTTCTCCGGGTGGAATCACAGGCTAGGTTTTAATGTTTTCAATGATTTCTTGAATACTAATATTGTCAATCACCCTCCACTTTGATGTTGATTTACCACCCTTGGCTTGGGAGGGATCAAGTGGTGTAAAGGATGATGTAATATCTTTCTTTATTTCATTAGTCAGATTGCTGAACAAGCCCAAGCTATCGCACAAGTATCCCATCCGCTTCATGACAGCTTGCACATTGAATTTTAATATATATTCAAATAATTGATATTCGTTTATTTTATCTCTTGCCCTGTATAAGGCCTTACCTATTTCATGGATACCTCCAGCATAACGGGGAAAATAGAGACAATCAATAAAGGTTTTTTCAATGGTACTACAGTTTACTTTGTTAAAATCATCAATCCAATGTTTCTTGTAACCAAAGAAGTAATCTTCCTTAAGGGTAATGAATTCAAATTTCCTGTTTTTTATCCTTTGATTTTTAGGTCTTATTTGCTTTTTAGTTACTATCTGTTCTTTCAGGGAAGGTTGTGTGATCAAACCGTGTATGTCTAACGCACTGTAAAATCCGATGTAATGGTCTTTTCCTTTTGCCAGTGATTCCGCAACCAAATGCCAACTGGGGAAATAGGTTGAGCTATCCGCTTCATAGGGAATTACATAATAAAGACCATTCTTTATCCGAAGAATCAACCCTCTCCTGACCATATCATTGATCAATTCAAAAGTCGTTTTCTCCTTGTTCCCGGGAAATACCTCACCAGCATCTGAAATTGTAAAAAACTGTTTATTACGTTTGTTCAGATGTAAAAGAAGTCTACTGGACTGATATGATATATTTTTATTCATCATAGTAAATATTCCAGATTTGAGCTGGAATTTATGATATAATACATAACAAAAATAAATAAATTGTAATTAAAATCAAATATTTTTTATATATTATAGTAAATATCCCAGGTTAAAGCTGGAATATTTACTATAATAGCACAGTATGTTATGTAATTATTGATATGTACTGTGGTTGGAGTCTATTGGGAAATCCGGATCTTATTGAAAATCCCTTCCTGGTTAAAAATGAGCAAAGTACCGAACTGAACTGAACAGCCGATTTTCAAGAAACATTATTGACTTTTTATTAATACTTTCCGAATGTCTACTCATTGGAAATTCCGGTCAAGGTGAGCCACCCTCTCCGGTCAAAACTGAGCCACCCTTCCTGAATAAAGACAACTATTCTTGTTAGGATAAGTATTTATATAACAATGGAATAATTTGGTTGGCTCAGATTTAATGAAGTGGCTTTACAAATCCGGAATTAATGGCTCAGTATCACCGAAATCACCACTTAATTGATGATTTGAAATGATTCATGAAACCTAATACTTACTCATATCTAATTGCCTCAGCAGCGTTTGTACGAGCGGCCTTAATAGCTCTATAACTAATTGTTATCCAAGATATAGCAAGAGATATAAGAATAATTATCAAGTAATCTAGCAGACTTGGGGTGATTCTGAAATGGAAATTTTGCAACCAGTTTTTAATAAAGATACTGGCGATTGGAACTGCAATTAATGCTGAAATTCCAACAAGAATCGATATTTCTCGAGATAGTAATATGACAATGTCTACCATCCGGGCTCCCTGGACTTTCCGGATGCCTATCTCTTTTGTCCGCTGGGCCACAGAAAACGATGTTAGCCCAAATAGGCCAAGACAGGCAATAAATATGGCTAAAATGCTAAACACAAGGGATAGGCTTCCGGTTCGTTTATCTTCTTTATACAATTTGTCAAATTCCTTATCCATGAAGAAATATTGTAAAGGTTCGGTTCTGGCCAGATCACTCCAAACACCCTTTACCTGATTGATTGTCCGCTGTAGATCATCTGCATGTAACCGCATTACAATATTTCCCCAATTCATCTGATCTCCATCGTATAAAAATACATGGGGACTTATTTCATTATGTAGTGACATAAAATGGAAATTTTTAATGACACCGATAACCGGATACGAAATACTCTCTTCAGGAGTGTTTCCTGGCTGAATTATTTTTGCATCAAGTGGATTCTTTAAATTAAAAGAGCGGACAGCACTTTCATTAATTACACATGCTAAAGAGTCCGTTGGCTTCGCTTGTGAGAAGAATCGTCCTTCAACCATTTCAAACCCCATGGTTTCATCATAATCATGATCTGTCCAAACTGTATACATTACCTGAATATCCGAAAGGTTTAGGCTGGATTCACCCCCGGGATCAATCAAATATCCATTGTTATTATTTGGATAACCGGGTATGGCTGTAGTATGAGATGCGGAGATTACGCCAGGAACATTCTGTACCTGACTGATAAATACATTTAGCTGGTTGCCAAGCACATAAGCTCTTCGTACCACCAAAATGTTCTCTTTATTGAATCCAAGATCTTTATTTGTCATATAACTTACCTGCCGGAATGTGATCATTGTTACAGCCATAATTAAGATGGAAATAGCCAGCTGAATAACAACAAGAACACTTCTAATTATTTTGCTTTTCGACCCACTTTTTAATTTTCCGGTTAGTATTGCTACAGGTTTAAAAGAAGATAAGAAAAATGCTGGATATATTCCCGAAAGAAAACCAACCAAAATTGCGATCAGAAGCAGAATAGGAATTGTATACCATGATTGTAGATAGTTTATTTTTAAAGATATTTGTATCAAATTACTGTATCCTGGCAGTAATAATTCAATCAATAAAATGGCTGCCACCAGGCCTATAATACACAGCAATAAAGATTCCACAAGGAACTGCCATATCAGGGATTTTTTTTGAGATCCTACTACTTTTCTAATTCCTACTTCTTTTGTCCGATTAGCTGCCTGGGCAGTAGAAAGATTTATATAGTTGATCACAGCTAAAAGAAGGATGGCAAACGCGATAATTGTAAATATGTAAATGTTTTTCTTTTCATTAGCAGGTTTAAACGTTTGCTGGATATCTGGTTCTAGGTGGACATCGGTAATATTCTGAGCAATTATTCTATACCTGCCACCGGCTTTCACTAGGTCTTCATAATTAGCCCCAATGTATTGTTCAAGTTCAGGGCCTACATATTTTACAAGTACAGAATGTATTTTTTCTTCTGTAGCAGAGTGAACTGAATTTTCTCCTGTAAGAATGTATGTAGTCAGATTATTGTTTAACCAGATTGATGATTGTGATTTGCCCGAAGAGACGAAAGAGCCAATTACATTGAATTCCAAATGTGTATTTTCAGGGGCATCAACGCAAACTCCTGTCACTTCCCAATACACAGAGTCTGTTCCCACTTTAAGGATTTCACCAACAGCATCAGTCTTTCCAAAATACTTTTGAGCTGCAGATTGTGTGAGAACAAGTGTCCGGGGCCTATTCAGGGCAGTAGCAGGATCTCCATAAATCAATGGAAATGAAAATATATCAAAAAAACCAGAATCAGCTAAAGCAAAATGGTTTTCAATATAAACTCTGTCTTTAATCATAATTGGAGATTCGTTCCAGCTATCCATTCGTACTGCATTGACAATTTCAGGAACTTCCTCTACCAGGGTTGCAGCCATAGGTGGACAGGTATTTGCCACTTTTACTTCCTGTTCCCCAATTTTCCCATCCAGAACCAGCCGGTAGATATGTTCTTTCTTTTCATGGAACTCATCATAACTCAATTCATGGACAACAAATAAACCAATCATGACAAAACAGGCTATTCCGACTGCCAGTCCAAGAATATTAATAATTACATACCCTTTCTTTCTAAAAATATGCCGGACTGCCAGCTTAAAATAATTTCTTATCATAAGACTATTCTATTTTTCTCAATGAATGAACCAGATTATAGGATTAACCAAAAAGTACCTTTTATTGAAATATAGGTTTAAATATACCATTTATTCCAAATCTGTATCCTGTATTAAAAACTAACTCAGGAAGTGCAATGCTCATTAAAATGTGCATTGCACCCAACGTTATAGAAAATTTCATTTCTAGAGCTCCTGAAAAAAGTTATTCCAACAATGTAATCACTGTCAGGTTTCCAGGAGCTTTTTTCTTGCAGTCGGCTCAATACTGCAATTATCTCCCTCCATCTATTTAGGGGTAAATAATTGAGCTTTTATTTGCCCGTTTCGGTGATAAACTCTCAGTTACAGTATAGTTTATTTGTTGTTGTTATTTTTATATATAGCACTATCTACCAAATGCACTAAATTTTTTGTTGGTAGCCGTTATTTTTTTGTAAAAAAGATTAGGTCGCTAATATTACTTGGTGTTGCTTGTTTGGGGTTTTTAAAAGCAATTGGCTTTTCGATAATGTTTTCCCCTTCTAAAATTTCAAGTATATCCCACATCATTTCGTGATAAAGAATAATTACTGCCTGTGATGTGTTTTTAAAATCGTATTCATTAATAACTACTTCCCAATCAATTTCCGATTTGAGAAATTGAGTAACCTGTTTGCAAATCAACATAGAAGTAGAATAAAAGTTGTTATCCTCATTTTCTGTTATTATCGGAACTGTAAATTCTCCCTCATCATTAAAGAAATTAAAGGTTTCAAAGACTTCCATGGCTTCTTTATCAACTAATTTCCCATGATTTATAAAATCATCAAGGATACGCCCTTGTAAGTCAAAGCGTGTAACAAAGGGAATCATTTTTGGAATTGCTTTTTCCGTCCAATTAACACTCATAGAAAATCCATTTTCCGTCACAGAATTTGTTCCGCATGCAAAATCACGTTTTGGATAAGTAGTCCAGAATTCACCCGCCCAGTTAGGGGTTATCAAACTTATTTCCCGTGGCTCAGTCAACTCTTCTTTTTCAAACTGGTCCCAGGTCAATCCATCAAGAGCGTATGAAAACAAAATAGTATAAGTGTTCTTATCTCTGTTCATCTTTTGAAGGTGAGATATTAATTCCAATACTGTCGGTTTTATTACATTGGACAATTCTACAGACAATTGCATTGAATAACCCCTTAATTTCAATGTTGAAATGCTATCAAGAATTACAATGGAAGTTTTATAGCTATCATTATTATTTCTCTGGAGCAATCTCCATGCTTGAAGTAATCTTAATTGACTATCTGTGTATTGGACTCCTGTGGAATCAAGTTGTTCTTTGGTTTTTTGTTGTCTAAGCGTTAGTAGTAGTTCCCAGTTATTATCCAATTTAATAATATTGGGAGGTGTAGTTGTTTGAGATTTGCAAAAACAATTAATCTCATTGAGGTTATAATTCAAATTCTGAGCTTTAGCTCCACTCCATAATACAGAAGTTAGGATACTTAATAAGAAAAATATTGATTTCATAATTTCTATTTTAATGTGCTATAACCACTGTATAAATGCATGTTATCGCATTTATTTTTATAAATAGGTGCGATCTTATCGCATTTATATTATATAAAGTGCTATTGTTGGTTTAATCCTAAATAAAATTACTGCAACTGTGGAACAAATCCAAAAAACTCTTGATGACATATATTTCTATCTTGAATTAGTTACGACAACAACTAGATAATCGTCCAATTATTTCCCCATTCCGGGGATTAGTTCTGGTTGATAGAGGATATTTGATTTAATACAAAAAAACGGAGGATTAAAAAACAAAACCGAATTTGCTGCATAAGCAGCAAATGGTTTTTGAATTTGAAGTTACCTTCAGGGATCATGAATCCGCCAGTTGGCGGATGAATAATCCCATCTTCCACATAATCCCCAAAGGCTGTCGCTTCGCGATGGCCTTATTTATTTTAGGGACGTTAAAAGCTCGTTTTTATAAGTACCTGAAATAAATTGGAAAAACCGGTGAAGGTGAGCACCTCAAACCGGGGTAAATTTCTTATCTTATTATCAGTAATACATTTATCTGCAAATTATTACTATTTAACTATTTTTAATGTTGAATAACCTTTATATGAAATAAAATGAAGAAAATTATCTTTTCACTATTTCTATTGTTAATCACCAATGGTTCATTGGTTCAATCCTCTGAAATCGAACAGTTTTATTACGATTTTGATGTTGATCCCGGTTGTGATAAGCAAGAGTTGTCACGAGCTGCAAGGACTTCTGTTGCACTTGAAACCCTGGAAAAACTTGCAAAAATTTTAGGGATTGAATACATCAGGATTTGTTGACCATTTTACATAAACTCCAACCGATGAAAAAATCAAAAAAATTGTTGCTATTAGCAATCCCCATAGTGGTTCTGCTTTCATTAAGTGATTGCTCTGTACAGGAAGAATATTACCCGGAAGGGGCGGTTACAAATTTCAGCGATTTAATGCAGGAATTTCCTGAACCTTCCAGGATCTATGGATCTGCTCCATTTTATGTCTGGAACAGTGTCATAACCCGTGAGGGGATTGATTATGATATGAAGGCATTTAAAGAGGCAGGTTTTGGAGGGGTATTTATTCATCCACGTCCGGGTCTGATAACCGAATATCTATCCGACACATGGTTCGAACTGTTCCGATATGCTGTTGACAAGGGGAAGGAGCTGGACATGAATGTTTGGATATACGATGAAAACTCCTATCCGAGCGGTTTTGGCGGGGGGCATGTACCGGCACAGATGCCTGAATCCTATAACCAGGGACAGGGTCTGCAACCAATGGATACAACCCTGATACCATCGAATTATGCTGATTATTTTTTAATCCTTAAAAAGGATAATGGGGAATACCTGGATGTCACATCTGTCGCTAACCAGGAGCAAGGGAATAAAGGTGAATATGTACTCTTCACAAAAACTTACTTAAAAAAATCAGACTGGTATGGAGGATGGACTTACGTTGATCTGCTCTATCCCGGCGTAACGGAGAAATTTATTGCGGTTACGATGACCGGATACGAAAAGATCGCAGGCGATGAGTTTGGTAAAACCATCCCGGGTGTGTTTACTGATGAACCACAAATTGCTTCTCCGGGGGGAATCAGATGGACACCTGATCTGTTTGCTGTTTTTGAGAGTCAATGGGGGTACGACTTAAAAATTAACCTGCCTTCACTCTATAAGGAGGTAGGGGAATGGGAAAAAATAAGACATAATTATACGCAAACTTTATTGAGTCTCTTCATTGAGAGATGGTCGGTACCACAATTTGAGTATTGCGAAAAGAAAGGTCTGGCCTTTACCGGACATTACTGGGAACACGGTTGGCCTAATATGCAGCATGGAGGCGATAACATGGCCATGTACGCCTATCATCAGATGCCAGGTATCGATATGCTATTTAATCAATTTAATGAGGATTCTCCCGAGGCACAGTTTGGCAATATTCGTTCGGTAAAAGAGTTAGCCAGCGCTGCCAATCAAATGGGGCGCTGGCGGAAATTAAGTGAAACCTACGGTGGTGGCGGATGGGATTTAACTCTTGAAGATATGAAACGGCTGGGTGACTGGGAGTATGCTTTGGGCGTCAATTTCCTGAATCAGCACCTCTCTCACTATACCCTGGCTGGTGCCAGAAAATACGATTACCCTCCTTCCTTTACAACTCATTCACCCTGGTGGGAGAATTATAAGTACCTGAATAATTACTTCAAACGGTTATCCCTGGCCCTTTCTTCCGGCAAACAGAAGAATAACATCCTGGTCCTTGAACCTACAACGTCCGCATGGTTATATGATTCGTATGTTCGCGGTGGCAAAAACAGGCAGTTAGATACCATTGGTATAACTTTTCAACGATTTGTTACCCTGCTCGAAAAGAACCAGGTTGAATATGATTTGGGTTCAGAAGATATCATTAGGAAGCATGGTTCTGTTGAAGAAAATCAATTCAGGATCGGAAAATGCAGGTACGTAAAGATAGTAATCCCTCCAATGACCGAGAATCTGAATCGATCCACCTTCCAGTTGCTCAAAGAGTTATCAGCTAACGGTGGTGAAATACTGGCATTTTCGACCCCAATCCTTATGGATGGCAGTCCCAGTGATGAGGTAGCTGCCTTATTTGACAAAGAACACAAAAATGTGCTTCATTTTTCAAAACTGTCAGATGAAGTACTGGCTGATCATTTTGAAAATGATGGGGTGGAATTTGAACGGGTAACAGGAGGTGATCTGTACCATCATCGCAGGCTTCTGCAGGATGGTCAGATCATTTTCCTTGTAAATTCAAGCCTTACAGAAGAAACTTCGGGCGTGTGTGTGGTTAAAGGGAAAGATGCCATCATGTTGAACCCCTTTACAGGTGAAGCTGCTGATTATGACGAGACCGTTGAAGGTAACAATATTCATATCTCCTTTTCATTGTATCCTGCTGAAAGCTTGTTGCTGTATGTCTCTGATTCAAAAACTAAAGGATATGCAACTGTAGTGGGAAAAGACAAGCAGACTCTGATACCGGCAATATCAGGTATTGAAGTAAAACGTGAAAGAGACAATGTTTTAACCATCGATTTCTGTGATTTGACCCTTTCCGGTAAAACGGTACGGGATATGAATGTCTATGATGCAGGGATGAAGGTATTTATCGAAAATGGATTTCAAAATGGTAATCCATGGAATCACTCAGTTCAGTATAAAAAATCAGTCTTGGACCTTGGTAATTTTACAGAAGAAAGCGGGTTTACAGCGACATACAAGTTTACCGCTTCCGGCAAATTTGATTATTCAAACTTCAGGGCGGTTGTTGAAAGGCCTCAGCTGTGGAGCGTTTCAATCAATGATCATGTGGTAGATCCCGAACCCGGGGAGTGGTGGCTCGATCGCTCTTTTGGTGTCTTTACCATAGGCAGATGGATTAAACAAGGGGAGAATAGCATTTCAGTGCAATGCTATCCGATGAAAATCCATGCAGAGATAGAACCGGTTTACATCCTTGGCAATTTCTCGGTCATTCCGGCAGAAAAAGGGTGGATCATAGAGGCCCCTCCTGAAACATTGAATCCGGGTAGCTGGAAAGATCAAGGTATGCCTTTCTACTCCTGGGGTGTTCTGTATAAAAAGGCTTTTAACGTTCAACAGAATTCAGGATATTATTACGTTGAGTTAGGTAAATGGAGTGGTACGGTAGCAGAAGTAATTGTGAATGGGAAATCTGCAGGAACCATTGTCCTTCATTCAGACAGGGTGGATGTTACTGATTTTATTGATGCAGGGATCAATAACGTTGAAGTGAAAATTATCGGGAGTTTTAAAAATCTTCTTGGACCTCACCACAATAACCCTGAACCTGGAATAGCCAGTCCCTGGCATTGGCGCAATGTAAAAGTTTATCCTGCAGGAGAGAATTATCAAATGCTGGATTATGGGTTAACGGGTGACATATATTTGTTTAATTGATAGGGTGTTTTTGCTCTTTATATTTGCATTTGCATTCCTGGTTATACACATAAAACCCTGAAAGAAGCTATCATGAAACTCAGATTGTTGATCCTGGCGTTTGTTTTTGGAACCTCATGTTCTGTTGACACTGTTTCAAGATTGAAAGAACAATTTCATAATCCTCCTGATGATGCGCGCCCCGGCGTATACTGGTACTTTATGGATGGGAACCTGAACGGTGCAGAGATGACAGCCGACCTTGAGTCAATGAAAGAAGCCGGTCTGGGGAACCTTATTTTTCTCGAGGTGAATGTGGGGATGCCCAGGGGTCCGGTGGATTTCATGAGTGAAGAGTGGCAGGACCTGTTTGCCCATGCTGTTCATGAAGCGGAACGCCTGGGGATTGACATTACGGTCGGTTCCGGTCCGGGCTGGTCCGGCAGCGGAGGACCATGGGTTGAACCCAGCCAATCCATGCAGCACCTGGTATTCAGTGAGACAGAAACCACGGGGCCTGGAAAGTTCGACAGGGTACTCCCGTTGCCGGAACAGCGCTCCACGATATGGAACAAAATGAGCAATCCCTTCTACGAAGATGTGCTGGTGTATGCGTTTCCAAGCTGTAAACCAATCATTCCTGATATCAATGAAAAGGCGCTCTACGAAAGGGACCCGTACTCATCGAAAGCCGGGGTAAAACCCTATCTGCCCTCACGGGCTGTCTATCAGGAACCTGAAGATGAAGAGATCATTTCTACCGGAGAGATCATTGACCTTACCCAGGATCTTGATTCAGACGGTCGTCTGCAGGGGGATGTTCCCGAGGGTGACTGGACGATTGTGCGTATGGGACGGCGTACAACAGGAGCCAGCAGCCGCCCTGCTCCTAAGCCCGGATTGGGCCTTGAATGCGACAAGTTCGATAGCCTGGCTTTGAATGAGCATTTTAAGAACTATTATGCAAGGTTGCTTGATAAGGTTGGCCCACGAAAGGGGAATCATGGATGGACTACAATACATATCGATAGCTGGGAGATGGGTGCACAGAACTGGACACATAGGTTCAGGGAGGAGTTCAGGGAACGGCGGGGGTACGATCCCAATCCATACTTTCTTACCTATACCGGGCGTGTGGTCGAGAGCCTGGAAATCTCGGAACGTTTTCTCTGGGATGTTCGCCTGACAGCCCAGGAGCTGGTTCTGGAAAACCACGCCAGTCACCTGAAAAAACTGGGTCGGGAACACGGTTTTGAACTATCCATTGAACCCTACGATATGAATCCCACAGCTGATCTGGATCTTGGTGCGATTGCGGATATTCCCATGTGCGAATTCTGGAGTGACGGTTACGGATTTGAAACATCGTACAGTTGCATTGAAGCCACTTCCATTGCCCATACCATGGGTAGGTCAATCGTTTCTGCTGAAGCATTTACTGCCGATTCCGGGGAAGGCTGGAGGCAATACCCATGGTCGATGAAGAACCAGGGGGATTGGGCTTTCTGTATGGGTATCAACCGTTTTGTTTACCACACCTTTGTCCACAAACCACTTGGCAATGAATACCGGCCCGGAATGACCATGGGGCCCTACGGAGTGCATTGGGACCGGGGACAGACCTGGTGGCCCATGGTAAAGGATTACCACCGCTATATCACCCGCTGTTCCCACCTGCTGCGCCAGGGCATAACAGTGTCTGATATCCTATACCTTACTCCCGAAGGAGCACCACATATTTTTCGTCCTCCTGCCAGTGCTTTGGAGGGTAGTACCCTCCCGGATAAAAAGGGGTATGACTTTGACGGATGTTCACCCAACATCCTGATGACAAGGGCTGAAGTACGGAATGGCAGGATCGTATTTCCAGGAGGAGCTTCTTACCATTTGCTGGTTTTACCTCAATGTGAAACCATGACGCCGAAACTCCTCTCCAAAATAGAGACACTGGTTAACGCTGGCGCCACGATTGTTGGTTCACCTCCAATCAAATCTCCCAGCTTGTCTAACTACCCGGCATGCGATACCGAGGTTCAATCACGGGCAAAGAAGATCTGGGGAGAATTAGAAGCGCCAAACGATATAACCATGCGCAGCTATGGACAGGGCACTATTTACTGGGGTGGCGTTTTTTCACCCACAGCCGTCGATACTCCCGGAGAAAACCATGTGGGTTTATCGGGATCCTCCGGGAGTGCCATCACAACGCTCTATCCTCACTATGACGATATTGCACTCCTGTTAAAGAATATGGAGGTGCATGAGGATTTTACGTCCACCGGTCCTGTTCGATACGAACATCGAAAAACGGATGAACTGGAGATATACTTTTTATCCAACAGGTCGGGTAAACCAATTCAGGTGAATTGCACATTCAGGGTTAATGAAAGGCAACCGGAATTGTGGCATCCGGTGAACGGTAAGATACGACCCCTTCCCCAATACAGGAGCGACAACGGTTTGACAACCATTCCCATGAAATTTGACGCGTACGAGAGTTATTTTGTTGTCTTTCCCTGCAACCTTTCATCAAAACGGTCGAAAGACACAAGCAGTGTGAATTTTCATGATGCAACACCCGTTGCAACATTGAATGGTCCCTGGGACATCTCTTTTGATACAAGGTGGGGTGGTCCGGATAATGTTACCTTTGACACGCTTACGGATTGGACCAGGAGAGACGAACGAGGAATCAAGTACTACTCGGGTATCGCAACCTACCGAAAGAGCTTCGATCTTCCCCCGGGTAAGGAAACCAGCGGTACTTTATACCTCGATCTCGGAAAAGTTCACGATATAGCCCGGGTAAAACTGAATGAAAAGGAGGTTGGTGTAGTCTGGTGCGCACCGTGGCGGATTGAGATAACTGACGCCGTCAAAACCGGGGTCAATTACCTGGAGATCAAGGTGGCTAACCGCTGGCCCAACCGTCTCATCGGCGATCAACAGGATCCGGATAGAGATGTGAGAACCGCCCAATGGCCTTCGGGTCTACTGGGTGGAAGGGAATATAAGACTGGCCGTTACACCTTTGCCACCAGCAAAGGTTACAATGAACTTCTGCCCTCCGGCCTGCTTGGTCCGGTCCGGATTATGGTTCAGCAGAAATGAGCTACCCCTATTCATTCCAAATGGAATTCAGAAAATAGTGACAGTTTCAAAAAAATGATGACAAAAAAATGGTGACAGCTAAAAAATGGTGACAGCTTCCTATTTTTTATTATACGATATTATTATCTTATATAACTGTTATATTGATACTTATAGCATTTTATCATAATTTTTAATATTTTATTAACCTACTGTTATCCAGCTATTTAAGTTTATTAAAATAGGAAGCTGTCACCATTTTTTTATTGAATCATTTCAGAAGAGATGCTCTGTAAAATGGATTATCTAATTTCCAAACCTTGGATTGACAATGTTGTTATAAATGGCCCCGAATGTATAGGTAAGGCCTACACCGAAATCGTAATTGTATTCGGTTTCCAGCTCCCTCAATCGCAATAAAACTTCAGTTTCAGACAATTCACCTTTCACGAGGGATAATTGATCGTGAATCCTTCCAACGTCTCCGTACAGGCTCAGAGACAGCCCTTTAATGATCCTTACATGTAGAGATCCCTCCAATACCAGTCTGTTCTTTGAAAAATCATGTAGGTAATTTGAAGCTTCCAGGGAAACATTAACCGAACCCCATTTCTCCTGTACCATAAAAGCCAGAAGCAATTGCT
>Ga0315543_1002704_pt1 | contig 16799 bp, 14 predicted proteins | sample SalMarSW160210MG_2_FD_203098 | JGI IMG/M metagenome (GOLD analysis project Ga0315543, IMG submission 203098) | Salt marsh sediment microbial communities from the Plum Island Ecosystem LTER, Massachusetts, United States - Salt Marsh Sediment SW1601-210 ...
CTTGCTGCTGTGGGCGGTCCATCCATCTCTGGTTGGTGTGTGGCTGGACTAATGCTTGTAGTATGTAAACTGAATAACTATATGAGACCGTCCACCGCCTGTAAAAAAAAGGATGCCACCGGCAGGGTAGTTTAACCGGCGGCATCAGGGAGGAACCACAGTATTAACCAATTGCTACATTGGTCTTCCTTTTCGTAGACTTGATTATCTATCTACACTTGCTTTGGCCATCTCCTATTTGAAAGCAGCGAATGTTGGGGTTTTCTCTCCACGATACTCCACCAACATCGTCACCCTGAGCGGAGAGGCTGTGTCATAATCATGAATGTTAACCACATAAGCTCCATAAACTGTCTTTACGAGGAGCGCAGCGACGTGGCAATCTCTTGTTACGGAAGCAATTGCACAACTGAGATCGCCACGCTCCCTTCGGTCGCTCGCGATGACGCTGTATTGCGACACACCCTCGGAGTCGAAGGGTGACAACAGTATCTTCAAATATCTTATCATGCTTCGACTCCGCTCAGCCTGACAAAAGAACTCCCAAAAATCCTTCGGGTCGGACTTGCATGCCTTTTGAAACAGCCTCTGGACATCTGCCGCCCATGAATAGGCAGGAGTCGAGGACATTGCCCTGACTACTGCACACTACTGTCGTCGAGCCGTCTGATGTAGGCCGGGATGGTGCGGTCATCCTCAGTAAACAACGGCACTCGACTGCGCTCGCCGTCGCCGTTTCCATCACCGCCGTTCTTGCCTATTGTCAGCTCCGGGCTGCTTAGGCCTACAGCTTCAACCGCCTCTGTAATCGGAGAGGTCTGTTTGGGCACTGCTGCGAGTGGCTCAGGAAACAGCGAGATTGGTTTTCCGGGCGACGCCAGAGACACCATCTCTTTTTGCTCTTTGATGTGCTCTTTGGGTTCGCCAAAGCCAGTGGCAATAACCGTCACCCGCATCTGGTCAGTCATAGCCGGATCGATAACAGCTCCAAAGATAATGTTGGCGTCGTCCCCAGCGGCTTCATACACAAGCGAAGTGGCGGCGTTGACATCAAAAAGGGTCATATCCTCGCCGCCAGTAACATTGATGAGGACACCTCTGGCGCCGCTAATGGAGACATTCTCAAGCAGGGGTGATGAAATCGCTTCCCTGGCGGCATCGACTGCTTTCTCCTCGCCGACCCCAAAGCCGGTGCCCATCAAAGCATCCCCTCTCTCGAGCATCACCGTGCGGACATCGGCGAAGTCACAATTGATCAAACCGGGGATGGTGATGAGGTCGGAAATTCCTTTAGTGGCCTGGTGCAGCACTTCGTCGGCGGTCGCAAAGGCGGCGCTGAAGGTGGTTTTCTTGTCGACAATTTCCAGCAGTCTTTCATTCGGTATTGTAATCATGGTGTCAACTTTGGCTTTCAGTTCGGCCAATCCCTCTTCGGCACGCTTCATTCTTTTCGCTCCCTCGAAGCGGAACGGCTTGGTCACAATAGCGACTGTCAAGGCCCCGGCCGCCTTGGCTATCTCAGCCACAATAGGCGCTGCGCCGGTGCCGGTTCCGCCTCCCATACCGGCGGTAATGAACACCATGTTTGGGTTGCCGATTTCCTGCGCCACGTCCTGTCGGTTTTCCTCGATAGCCCTCTTGCCAGCTTCCGGATTGGCGCCGGCGCCAAGACCACCCGTCAACTCGCGTCCGATTTGAACCTTCTTGTCGGCCCGATTTTGATCGAGCACCTGGGCATCGGTGTTAACGGCGATGAACTCGACCCCTTTCAACCCGGCTTCAATCATCCTGTTAATAGCATTACCGCCGCCGCCGCCGACACCCACTACCTTGATGTTAGCATAGCCGACAAAGTCGTCGGCGAACTTAAAGGCGTGTTTGTTCTTTGACATTGTGGTTCCTCCATGAACGTCATTCACCTAAAATTGTCTTAATATCCAATTTTCAAACTTTTTCAAAAACCTTCGCACGCCACTGGATTTCCCACCTTTGATCGGTTCGTGAAGAAAGCCGTACGCCAACAAGCCATGGGCGGTGGCGTAACGAAGGAAACTCAATTCCTCAGGCGTATGCTCTATACCTGTGATCTGCCCCATCCTGACCGGCATGTCAAACATCTGTTCGGCCAATTGGGCTGTTCCAGACAAAAGCGCCCCGCCGCCGGTTAAGACCAGCCCGGCGGTGAGCATGTCAGTAACGTTAGCCTGCCTTATCTCCCGGATAACCAGGGATAAAATTTCTTCCAGGCGCGGTTCGATGATGGAAGCCAGGACGTGGCGCGATATTTCCGTGGTGTGGCCACCGCTAGCGCTTCGGACGGCAATCATCTCCTCTGGGTCGACCAGCGACGCCATTGCTGCTCCGTGGCTGACCTTCAGCGCTTCGGCTTGATCTATCCCTGTGCGCAGGCCGATAGCGATATCGTTGGTTACATTTTTTGCTCCCAGCGAAACCACTGCTGTGTGTCTGATAGCGCCGTCGTGAAAGATGGAGATATTAGTGATGCTGCCCCCGATGTCGACAATGATAACCCCCACATCCATTTCGTTCTCGGAAAGAAGCACCTGGGAGAGGGCCAGAGACTCTAAAACTACATGATCGACTTCGAGTCGACACCGTTGAAGGGCACGAAAGATATTTTTAGCTGTTGTTACCGATGCTGTTACAATATGCGCTTCCACCTCGAGCCGAACGCCTGACATCCCGACCGGGTCCCTGATACCAACCTGGTCATCAACCGAGAACTGTTGTGGAATCACATGGATGATTTCCCGGTCCACGGGTATTGCGACCGTTTTTGCTGCTTCAATAGCCCTTTTCACATCGGCAAGCGTAATTTCGTTGTCGGCACGGTTTATTGCCACCACGCCCTGACTGTTTATGGAACGGATATGCTCACCGGCAATGCCGACCGTGATCCGGTCGATTTCAGTCCCCGAAATCATAGCGGCATCGTTGACAGCCTTCTGAATCGAGGTGACGGTCTTTTCCATATCCACCACCACACCCCGGCGCAGCCCTTCCGCCGGCGACTCTCCGTGCCCAATTACATATATCTTTCCTTCTTCATCCATCTCGCCTACCAGAGCAACAATCTTGGTCGTCCCTATATCTAGCGCGGCAACGATATTTTCTAAAGCCATCTCAGCCTTTCCCACGGGCACAGACGATCATGTCGTCAAAACGCAAATCAACTTGGTGGACCTCGTTCAAATCCGGACTGAACCTGGTGATAAAATCAACAAACTTATTAAGACCTTCCCCAAAATGTTCAGCGCTAACTTTCAGCCGATATGACAACCCTGATATGGAAACCTGAATGTAATCCTTTGCTTCAAAATCGACCTCCTCAATCAAACGGTAAAAGTCAATGTTACTCTTACGAAGTTTCTCAAGCTGATCAACAATAACCTTTACTCGAACATCTTTACAATAGCTGAACAAGTTGCTCGCGTTGACGCCGGTTAGAACCGGACGTTCCCAGTCGAGAGAGGCGTTCTCTAAAGGAAGCAGACGTCCCTTGCGGTCAAGGCCGTATAAGGCGCCATCCCTTTTATCCAACAAAAAACAGACAGGCGCGAACGCATTCGTTTTGATGTCCACCGTGTGCGGCCATGAGTACGACACGTCAACCTTGAAGACGCCTTTCTGATCCAGTAAAACCTTCGTCAGGTTGTCAAGCGGTTGACGAAACACCGATTTCTCACTCAACATATCAAATCGGCGGGGCCAGTCATCGATTGTTTTATCATTAAGCGTGACCGTCTCCAATCGGCAAGCATCTGTAAAATTAACGACTACCAACAGAATGCCGCCAACTACCACAGAAGCGGCTAAGATCAGTTTGGCTCTTTTAGAAGAGATGTTCATCTTGATCCCAGCGCCTCCAGCACTTGGTTCTTGATAAGCGTTATGGAACCGGCGCCCATTGTGATCACGATGTCACCCGGTCTGGCTATCCTGGCAACCTCGTCAGGAGCATTATCTTGTGCTCCAATGTAACGAAAATCACCGAGCCTCTTGTTGTGAGCCTCCTTCATGATGACTTCGGAGGTAATACCCTCAATGGGCTTTTCGCGGGCCGGGTAAATATCCACCAGCAGGCATCTGTCAGCAATTGCCAGCGCCTCGGCAAACTGGCCGGTGAAATCACGGGTGCGGCTGTACAGATGCGGCTGAAAGACAACTATCACTCGGCGGTGGTAGACGTTTTTGGCTGTCTGGAGTGTAGCGATGATCTCGGTGGGGTGGTGAGCGTAATCGTCAACCACCATAACGCCGTTCACTTCGCCGACAATCTCAAAGCGGCGGCTCACGCCGCTGAATGCCAGCAGCCCATCGGCGATCGTTGCAAACGGCACTTCAAGCTCACGGCAGACGGCAAGTGCTGCCAGGGCGTTGGCAACGTTGTGCCTGCCCGGCACATGCAAGATGATCTCACCCAGTAGATCGCCCCGATGGGAGACCGAGAAAGTTGATCTCCCTGGCTCCATTCCAACGTTCATAACGCCGTAGTCGGCGTCTAGGGCAAAGCCAAAGGTCACATATGGGCGTGCTATCTTCGGTCGCAGTTGGGATAGGTTCTCATCGTCGGCGGAAATAACCGCCGAGCCGTAAAACGGCACCCGATTCATGTACAACAAGTAAGAGTTTATCAGATCATCCATGTCGGCATAACAGTCCAGATGATCCGCTTCGATATTGGTCACCACTGCCAGGGTAGGGAACATGGACAGAAATGACCTGTCGTACTCGTCAGCTTCTGCTACTAGGTAATCACCTTTTCCCAAAGATGCCCCGGTACCCAGCTCGGCTACAATTCCTCCCACTATCAGCGTGGGATGGTAATTACCCTGTTGGAGGATCTTCCCTATCATAGAGGTGGTAGTAGTCTTGCCGTGCGTCCCGGCGACGCCGATGGAGAACTTCAGCCGCATCAATTCGCCCAGCATCTCCGCCCGTTTGATTACCGGAATACCCTGCTGACGAGCTTTAACGACTTCTGGATTGTCCTCCCCGACGGCGGAAGAAATAACCACCACGTCTGCGTCCTTGAGGTTCTCAGCACGATGCTCGTTGTGAACGGGTATGCCCACCGATTGTAAATAGTCCGTAACCTGGCTGGAGGAATAATCGGAACCCTGAATGTGATAGCCGAGGTTGTGCAAAATCTCCGCAATGCCGGACATCCCCGCACCGCCAATACCGACAAAAAACAGCTTTTTTACTTTTCCGAACATCATTTTGTCACGTCTAAACCATTCAATCTTTTCTTTAGGCGAAGAAGCACGCTGCACCGTTAGGGTCCTGTCTTTCTCATTTCATAGATTAGGTTGACTATATCCTCAGCGATAACATCAGCCGCCGGCCTTCTGTTTTGCGTCTCTTCAGCAATTGTATGTTTCATCTTTTGAAAGCGTTCGGACCTGTGAAGCGCAACCGCTTTTGAAAGCAGGTCAACCGTGCCCAAGTTTTTCTCTTCGAACATGAGCGCCATTCCCCTGTTGACCAGGTCTAAGGCGTTTTTCCTCTGATGGTCTCCAGCGGCGTGGGGATAGGGTATGAGAATTGACGGCAGGCCACAGGCGGTCAATTCCGCCAGCGTCAAAGCGCCGGCGCGAGCAATCGCCAAATCGGCCGCAACATACACCAAATCCATTCTCTCGGCAAAAGGAAAAAGGGCGCAGTTTGGTGTCTTCCTGCCCGCGAAAGCGGCCACTTCCTTGTAATCCCTTTTTCCCGTTTGCCATAAAAGCTGGTAGTTCTCCGACAGACTACTTTTCTCAAGGCCGCGCACTACGGCGTTGTTTACCGTATGAGCCCCCTGGCTCCCACCCAGCACCAGGATAGTTGTTTTATCCGGGTTGAGACCGAATAGCTGCTTAGCCTCCGACCTGCTCCCATTGAGGATTGATGTCCGCACCGGATTGCCGGTAACGAGGATTCTGCCCTCAGTGCGGATATGTTCCTGCGCTTTCTCAAAACCAAGATAGATTCTTTTCGCATACTGCGCCAACCGGCGGGTAGTAATTCCCGGAAACGAGTTTTGTTCCTGAAGCACGACGGCAATCTTTTTAAAAGCGGCGGCGCGTACAATCGGCCATGACACATACCCGCCGGTACCTATGACAATGTCCGGCGAGAACCTGTTCAACAACAACATGGATTTTACCAGAGCTCCGGCAAGAAGAAACGGGACCACCAGGTTCTTGAGCGTGAACGCACGCACCAGCCCGCGCACGTTGATAAGTTGCAGAGGATAGCCCAGAGAGTCTCTCATTCGATACTCCAGACCCCGCTTGGTCCCCACGAATATAATGTCAACTTTCATTCTTTCTTTCAGCAGCTCCGTGAGCCTGTCTGCTATTGCAATGGCCGGGAACAAGTGCCCCCCTGTACCACCGCCGGCAAAAATTATTCTGGCCACATCTGCCGGCATACCTCACCTCGCCGTCCTTTTCGACAGGTTTAATAACACCCCTATCGATGCGCTGGAAACTAAAAGTGACGACCCGCCGTAGGAGAAAAAGGGCAGCGCCAGCCCCGTCACCGGGATGAGACAGGTAACCACCCCAATGTGGAGGGCAATGTTGACAAATAGTGATAGGGTCACGCCGGTGGCAAGCAGGTAGCCAAATTTGTCGGGCTGAGCTGAGGCGATTTTTAATCCGCGCCAGAGAATGTAAAACAGGCAAGACAAAATCACCAGCAGACCGATCAGACCGACTTCTTCGCCCATCGCGGCAAAGATGAAATCCGTGTGCGGATAGGGCAGGAAAAACAGCTTTTGCCTCCCTTCACCAAGTCCAACACCGAAAATACCGCCCGCCCCAAGGGTCAACGCTGCCTGTTTAGCCTGGTAACTTCCCTGCAGTGGATCAAGTACCGCCGCTACATAATCCAGTACGCGCGCTTTCTTGTACCCCAAAACGAAGACCACAAATGACGCTACCCCCATCAATGGGACAACTGACATTAAAAGGTGTTTTATCCGCGCTCCCGCGAGAAAGAACATTCCCATTGCAGTCAGAAAGATGACTATTGTCGCTCCCAGGTGTGGTTCCAGCAAAATCAGCATCAGCCCGACTCCAATCAGAGGGACATAGCGTCGCAACAGTTGTCGGGCGTCAGTAATGTTGCGTTTCCGGTTCGAAAGCGAAAAGGCCAGAAAGAATATCATCACGAGTTTGAACAGCTCTGAGGGTTGAACGGTCAGCGGTCCAATTTCTAACCAGCGATGGGCTTCATTGCGCTCCGGCATTAAAAAGACCAGCCCTAACAGAACGAGTGTGACCAGGAAGGCCAAAGGGGAATAGACGCCAACTTTTTCAAGATTGATCTTCCCAATAACAACTATTGCGATAAGCGACAACACCGCCCAGAGCAGTTGGTGCCAGAGAAAATAGAAATGAGACCCAAACCCGCTTTCCGCCAGCATTGAGGAACTGGAGTAAACCATAACCAACCCGGCGACGAGTGCTATCAGGTAGGCCAGGGCGAGCCGTTCATCGGCTTTTGAGTTAATCAGATACCGTCTCGTTCTTTTTCTCATGGTTCTTCAAACGTTCCACGGCAGTTTTGAAAACATGGCCGCGATGCTCAAAGTTGTCAAACATGTCAAAGCTGGCACAGCCCGGCGAAAGCAGAACCGTTTCCCCCGGATGCGCCAGGTCAAAACTCATTCGTACCGCCTCTTCCAACGAGTCGGCAAACTGGACGGGAAATAACTTTCCCAAGGCGCTAAATATCTTTTCCTTTGCTTCGCCGATGGCAATCAAGCCTTTTACCTTATTCTTGCTGCATTCAATAAGGGGTTCATAGTCGTTTCCCTTATCGCGCCCACCGGCGATGAGATAGATAGGCGTTTCAATTGATCGAAGCGCCCAACATACGGAATCCACATTGGTTGCTTTGGAGTCGTTGATAAACCTTATCCCGGCTACCTGGCCAACTTTTTCCAGCCGATGTTCGACCCCCGGAAAACTGCGCAGCACCTTTTCAATTGTAGACGCAGGTACCTCCAACTGCGTGGCGATACAGACAGCCGCAGCGGCGTTTTGTAGATTGTGCGGACCGGGGATAAGAATATCGCTGCATTCAATGATCCTCGTCTCCCCCTTCCCCTGTTTTCCATAAAGGATACCGTCTCGGACAAACGCCGCAGACTGAGAGAAGTCTCGGGTGGTAAAAAACATTTTCTGAGCGCGGGTAGCAATGCTGTCGCCCATGATTCCCGGATCATCCCTGTTTAACACGAGAAAATCGTCAGCGGTCTGATTCTCCGTTATCCGATATTTGAAGGATTTGTATTTTTCGAAGGTGCCATGTCGGTCGAGGTGATCGGCGGTCAAATTTAGAATGACCGCCACGTGAGGCTTGAAGTCAGCAATCGCTTCAAGCTGGAAAGTTGACACCTCAACAATGGCCAGGCCATCTTTATCAATTTGGGGGGCAACTTTGCTGAAAGGATAGCCGATATTGCCGCAGACAAAGCTATTGTAACCGGCTGCAGAGAATATCTCACCGAGCAGAGCAGTGGTGGTGGTTTTGCCGTTTGAGCCGGTCACCGCGATGACTTTCCCTCGGCAGGCCCAGAAGGCAAACTCTAACTCCGAAAAGACGGGGATACCTTTCTTTCTCGCTCGCTGGATGATCTCAGTCTCAAGTGGTACACCTGGAGACACGACAAGATAGTCACACTTCAACAAGAGATCGGAGTGTTGGCCGGTTTCAAATGGGATGCCATCCTTTTCCAACTGATTCGTTTGTGCTACCAACACTTCTGAGCGGGCGCAGTCGGAAACGAAAGGTTTTCCACCGAACTCGCTCGCCAGATAGGCTGCCGCCATGCCGGAACGCGCCAGGCCGATTATGCCGATCTTTCTATCTTTAATCCGTTCGTCAGCAGTCATCGCACTTTCAACGTTGCCAGAGTTAACAGAGTACATAAGGCGCCTATAATCCAGAACCGGACTACAACTTTTGATTCCGGCCAACCTAATAATTCAAAATGATGGTGAATAGGCGCCATTCTGAACACCCGCTTGCCGCCCCGGTATCGATAAGACAAAACCTGAATAATGACCGAGAGCGCTTCCACCACAAACACCCCTCCCACGATAACCAACAGCAATTCCTTTTTAAGCATGATGGCTATCGCCGCCAGCGCTCCCCCCAGGGCGAGAGCGCCGGTATCGCCCATAAAAACCTCGGCAGGATGCGAGTTGAACCACAAAAACCCGAGGCACGAACCAATTGCCGCCCCGCTGTAGATAGTCAGTTCTCCAATACCCGGAAAGTATTCAATTTGCAGATAGTTGGAAAAGTCAAACCGTCCGGTCACGTATGCGATACCGCCAAAGGCAAGAAAACATATTCCACACAAACCAATGGCCAACCCGTCAAGCCCGTCAGTGAGATTCACAGCGTTGGAAGCTCCCGTTATCACCACAATAACAAACGGGATATACAGCACCCCAAGCAGGAGTATGTAGTTTTTAAGAAAAGGTATACTCGTGGTGCCGTCATACTGGTCGGTGGGGGCAAAATGTTGAAGCAGGATAGCAAAGATTACTCCCAGCAAGATTTGCCCCACTAGTTTCTTTTTGGCGACCATTCCTTTGGGCTGGCCTTTTACAACTTTGAGGTAATCATCCATGTACCCAATCAATCCCAGCCAGCAGGTGACCAGCAACATCATCAGAATGTAGTAGTTGGTGAGATCAGCCCACAACAAGGTAGGAATGACGATCCCGGCGAGAATGATCAAACCGCCCATAGTCGGCGTGCCGGCCTTTTTGCGGTGACTTGACGGCCCCTCTTCGCGGATCGTCTCTTTCACCTGATATTTCCTCAAAAGACCGATAAATAACGGGCCGAGGATCAGACAGATAATGATGGCCGTGACCGTTGCTCCTGCCGTCCTAAAAGTGATGTACTTGAACAGGTTGAAACCGGAGACATATTGGGTAAGAGGGTACAGCAGATGGTACAGCATCAGTCACCCTCCTCCGGTTGCCTCACCGCCTCAATCACCGCTTCCAAACCGATGCCTCGCGAGGCCTTCACATAGACAAAATCGCCGGCAGCGAAATACTCTGACATGGCTTGGGCACACTCGTGCGAACCATGATAATGCCTGACCTTATGCTCTGCGATGCCGCAAGCTAAAACCTCTTGCATGGTATGTTTTGAATGCTCACCAACGAAAACTGCGAGATCAAAAGTGTGCTTGGCAAGTAACCGACCGACTTCGCGATGGTAGTGAACGGTGCGTGTCCCTAATTCAAGCATATCGCCCAGGATGACCAGACGCCGGTCTCCGCCGGGAGTCTCAAAGAAGGCTTTCAAACCGGCTTTGACCGAGTCGGGATTGGCATTATAGCAGTCGGCCAGAAACGTTATGTTGTTCTTGCGCACTATCTCTCCTCGCCAGGGAGCGGTGCCAAGAGAGATGCGTTGAGTGTCTATATTATCGAAGCTGTAGCCGAGAGTTCGGTACAGGGCGTATGCAGCCAGCAGGTTGTACACTTGATGCTGTCCCACTAAGGGAAGCTCGAAGCTATGTCCTTCAATCGTGACACGCGCAGCGTCGGTGTTTTCCTGTTCAATTGCTTGCGGAGTGAAATCAGCCTCGCCGTCAATTGCAAAGGTGACAAAACCTCCGCGGATTTTCTTCGCCTCAGCCATCAGGATGGGATCGTCGGCATTGAGAATGACCGGTGTACCTTCACCAACCGCTTTCACCAACTCTAACTTGGCCTGTGCCACAGCTTCAATGGTTTCGAGAAATTCCAGATGTGAGGGGCCGACATTGGTGATAACAATAACTTCCGGTTGAACGATATGCGCCAAGCGGGTCATCTCCCCGGGCGTGGAAATTCCCAGTTCCATTATCGCCACTTTGGTATCCGCAGGCATGGCAAATAGTGCTAACGGCGTACCGAACAGATTGTTCAGATTGCCGGGGGTGCCATAAGCACGTTCCTCTTTTGACTTAATCAAACGAACGGCCAGTTCTTTGGTGGTGGTCTTGCCATTGGAGCCGGTAATACCGATAAAACGAGCCTGACTTGTTTCACGATACTTTTTCGCCAGAGCCATCATCGCCTCATGGCTGTCGTGAACGGCAACCACACCTATATCTCCCCTGAGAAGTTCCGGTCTCGGATAGGTGTATTCCATGACGACGCCTTTGGCACCTTTCTCGATAGCCTGCCCAATGAAATCGTGGCCGTCGTGAGTGCTGCCGCGGATGGCGAAAAACAGCTCCCCCGGATGGGTTGAGCGACTGTCAATCGAAACACCTGTGAAGATGCTCGCGGCATGTGCGGAGTTGTAAAGCGTTCCGCCGGTCATCGCAGCCAGTTGGTCAAAGCGCAAACTAATCAACTCTCCCCATCTACCGTTGAAGGTTCATAGCCAAGTTCAGCTAAAGCAGTTTTAGCTTCAGTCATATCGTCAAACGGATGCCTAACGCCCTTGATTTCCTGATATTTCTCAGCTCCTTTGCCGGCCAGAATCACCACGTCGCCCGGCTGAGCTTTACGTAAAATTGCTCCGATAGCCTCCCGCCGATCGACATGGATCTCATAGCTGTTGCCGGTCAAACCGGTTTTTATCTCCTCAATGATCGCTTCCGGGGCCTCGTCACGCGGGTTATCAGAGGTAACCACGGTAAAGTCGGCATTGGAGGTGGCGGCTTTTCCCATCAGGGGACGCTTGCCTCGATCTCTATTGCCGCCGCAGCCAAAGAGAAGCAGCAGTTTGCCACGGGTAATCTCCCGCATTGATTGACACAATCGTTCAATGGCATCCGGCGTATGAGCAAAGTCGACATACACAGCAAATGGCTGCCCGGCCCTGACTATGTTGAATCGGCCGGGAATCGGTTGCGCCGCTTCAAGGCCGTTGACGACATCGTCCAGATCAACGCCACAGGCCAAACCCGCTGCCGCCGCCGCCAGAGCGTTCATAAGGTTAAATCTGCCGGGCAGAGTGAAAGTGACTGTGCGCATTCCCATAGGCGTAACCAGATCAAATGAGGTTCTATCCGGCTCGATCCGAAAGTTGCGGCAGTATACATCGGCCTCACTGTTGCTTAGAGAGTAACTCATATATGACGAATCCACTTCGCCAAACAATGTTCGGAATTCCGGCACATCGAGATTGATCACCGCCCAGCTCTGTTCACCTTCGAGTTTTTTCAGAAGCGAAGCTTTAGCTGCCAGGTAGTTATCCATGGTCTTGTGAAAATCCAGGTGGTCGCGTGTCAGATTGGTGAAGAGCGCCACTTGAAAGTTGATGTGTTCCACCCTCCTCAGGGCTAATGCATGTGACGAGACTTCAATAACGGCATTGACACAACGGTTCTTGTTCATCAATAACAACAGGCGCTGCAGGTCAAGTGACTCCGGGGTGGTTCTCTCGGCGGTAAATGTTTCCTTACCTGTGTCATAGAGAGTGGATGTGATCAGGCCGGTCATTTGGTTTCTTTTTTCAAGGATATTCTTGATGAGATGGCAGGTAGTAGTTTTGCCGTTTGTCCCCGTGACGCCGCAGGCTTTCACCTTCAATCCCGGGTATCCGTAAAACCTGGCTGCAACATCCGCCATCGCTCGGCGGATGTCAGGGACCCGCACATGATTCTCTATGATATCGCACCCCTCACGTTCACCCATTACGGCAATGGCGCCGTTTGCCCTTGCCTCTTCGACAAAGTCATAGCCGTCCTGCTTGAATCCCTTGACTGCCAAGAACAACGCGTTCTTTCGCACCAGACGTGAGTCGTATTCCACGGCTTCAATCTCAATGTCGGTGTGACCTGTCACCTCCGCGTGGTCCAACCCTTGAATTAGTTCTCCAAGTGTGATGACTCTCTCCTACTGTAGTCGACAGGTAAGCTGACAGACAGCTTTAGTTGACATCTTTTCTCCCGGTCGGATAGATTGTTTAACCACCTGACCGTGTCCTTTGACTCTAAATTTTATACCAGCCAGCCGAAGAAATGCTGAAGCCTGGCGAATCGAAAGAGTCCTCAGGTCAGCCATATGTGTTTCCGGTTCCCATCCAGAGGCAACCGCCACCAGGACTTCATCACCATCAAAAACAAGCCGGTCGGCCTCCGGAAACTGCCAGATAATGTTTCCCTCCTGGGCGTTGCCGTGTAATTTGAGGCCTCGACTGCCGGCCATCGCTTTGGCCAGAGCGATGTCACGCCCGATGAAATCCGGGACCTCGACTGTATGTGCCGTTCCCTCCGAATGGTCGGCCAGCATTTTGGATCCGATGTTGAAGAAATCGGGTTTGAGCATAACATACCGCTCAGCAATTTTGCGGAAGATCGGACCTGCGGTCAGTCCTCCGTAGTGGATTGGCTCCGGCTGATGAAGAACGACAATGCCGGCAATCAACGGCTTTTGGTATGGAAAGAAACCGGCAAAACTGGCCACGAATTTATTCTTAAAATAGCGATGATTTACGGGGTCGGGAATTTCGGCCGTACCGGTTTTCCCCGCTATTTCTACTACTGGCGAGTTTACCGCCTCGCCCGTACCACCCTCGACAACTCCGCGTAAAAGAGCGCGGAGTGTATCAGCCAATGTTTCATCCAAGACCCGTCTAATCACATCCGGACTGTTTCTACAAAGCACAAATCTGTCTTCGTCAACATAACCGAGGATCAATCTCGGTTGCAGCAGTTCTCCGCCGTTAGCCATTGCCGCAAAGCCGGTCGCTAACTGCAAAGCAGTTACCGCCACCGAATGCCCCATAGCCAGCGCCGCAATGGTATAGTCCGACCAGCGCTGAGGGTGCACTAAACGTCCTCTGGCCTCACCGGGAAGTCCGACTCCAAGCTTCCGCCCCAGACCAAAACGCCGTACCGCTTCATATAACCCATCGCCGCCCAGCTCAATGGCGCACTTGGCCGTTCCGATGTTACTGGAAAAGCGGAACACGTCGCTGAAGCTTAACCAGCCGTGCTTCTTGTCATCGTGGAGAATTCGCCTGCCGATCTTCCATTGACCTTCTTCGCAGTAGATGGAATCATCAAAGTTCACCAATCCGGCCTCTAAAAGTGCCGTCGCCGTGAAAGCCTTAAACACTGACCCCGGCTCAAATAGATCAGTCACTGGACGAAGCTTGACCGGTTTATCCTTGTTTGTCTCCAGAGGATCAAAGTAAGCGGAGGCCAGAACGTCGCCGTTGCGGCAGTCAAGAAATACAGCCATGCCGGATTTAGCCTGGTACCTGTCGACCCCAGCCTGCAATTCCTGCTCGACAACGTCCTGCAACGGCCAGTCTACAGTCAGTACCAGCGATTTCCCGGGCACCGGTTTGACCAGAGCCGCCTCTTTGACTCGAAAGGTACGGCGCAGCCCGTCACGACGTATATCGGCCCACCCCTTTTGCCCGGCCAGAACGGAATCGTATGAGAATTCAACACCGGCTAAGCCATTCTGGTCAATATCCGTAAAACCGAGAACCTGTTTGCCAATTAGACCAAAAGGGTACTCCCGCCGTGTTTCCTTACGAAGATACAGTCCCTGGATAGAATCGGCCTCGATAGTTCGAGCTGTCTTATCATCAAGTCCCCGTTTGATCCAACGGAACCTCTCGGATGCCAGGCTGAACTTCTTTCGGGCGGTTCCTCTTTTGAGTTTGAAGAGTCGTTCAAGGTAGTAAGAGATGTTCTTCAGTTCGTCTTGCCCCACAGGATAAGCATACAGAGAAGAAACTGAAATGTTATCAGCCACAATTGTACCGTTGCGATCACAAATGATACCCCGTTCAGCTGGAATCGATACTTTACCGCTGGTTTGACCCTCAACAATCCTGCTGTACTGAGGATGCAGCAGCACTTGAAAGTTCACCAAGCGGATAACAATCATGAAAAAGAAACCACACACGAGAACAAACAGCACCCCCAACCGGAACCGTTCTTGTCGGGTTCGTTTCATTTGTCTTTTACCCGGTAAGATGAGGAATCAATCTCAAGGGAGTGTATCTGGCCGGCATTAACCTTGCTTTCTGACACCACCGGTAGATATCTTGTCAGTCTTTTTATCGCGGCCAGCATGAGAGCCAGGTCATCGGCCCGACCTGTCTCAGCTTCCTTCTCGATCAGCGTGAAAAGACGGTCCGCAGGGGCCAGCTGTAACCCAAGCGTATCGATAGCATACCGTTCGATTCGGGAAGCCGTTTTCAGGGGGACAATTTCAGCGTAGATTTTCTTGGCATCGTCTACAAGGTGCGCGTTTTCAGCTTTGAGCCGGGAGGTCTCCTGCACCAACTGAAGTACCTTCACTCTCTGCCATACATGGAAGCAGGCTGCTACCAGGAAGGCGCAGACGAGGAGAACCAATAGATAATAACGATGCGAGCGCACTCTATTGAGTATCGAAGAGCGTATCTCGACCGTTTCTTTGAAATTTCGAATGGCCTTTTTCATACTGCTATTTTTTCCGCCACCCTTAGTTTGGCCGCTCGCGAGCGAGGGTTTTGCTCCTTCTCTCTCTCTTTTGGAGTCAAAACCTTCCGTGTAATAATCTTTGCCCGCGGTGTTGGCTTACAAACGCATTCCAGCAGTTCCGGGGGGCAGATACATCCTTTCGCCTCTTTTTGGAAAAACCGCTTGACTATGCGATCTTCGAGCGAATGGTAAGAAATCACCGCCAGACGTCCCCCAGCTTTCAACAGAGCAAAAGCTTTCGGCAACGTGTCCTGAAGTTCCTCAAGCTCACTGTTAACCGCTATTCGGAACGCCTGGAAAACACGCGCTAAGGACTTCCTTTGATATGGGGGGGTAACAGTTTCCGTTACTATGCGAGCGAGCTGTCCTGTCGTTCGAATCATTGTCTTTTGTCTTTCCCTGACAATGGCCCTGGCCAACCGCCGTGCCAAGCGTTCCTCGCCAAAAGAGCGAATTATTTCAGCCAGTTTATGTTCACTGAGCGAGCTGATCAAATCTGCCGCTGTTTTCTCCCCCGACTGTGTATCAAACCGCATATCCAAAGGCCCGTCCAGGCGGAATGAAAACCCGCGTTTGACATCATCAAGCTGAGCTGAAGAAAGCCCTAAATCCAACAGTATCCCATCAAACGCCTTATCCTCCATTTGCCCTACGACGGTATTGATCTCACTATAGGGAGCCCTAATAATCTTTCTCACTTGTTTACAGCCGGCTAGATTCTTTTTTGCTAGCTCCACCGCCGTGGGGTCTTTGTCCAAGCCGTACAGGCGAGCCTTCGGATCCAGTTCCTTAGCCAGCGCTTTTAGATGCCCACCCAAACCAGCGGTTAACTCAACATAGGCACCCTCCTGATTGGTTATCAAAAGATTCACCACCTCGCCAGCCATTACCGGCAGGTGGTGCGGGTCATTCTCTCTCACTGCCATCCGCAGTGAACAATCTCTCAGCCACTTCCTCGTAGCTAACCGCATATTCATCCTGGTAATCCTGGAAACGCTGAGGATTCCAAATTTCGATCAATCGATTCACGCCTATGACAAGTAGCTCCTTACCCAAATCTGCTTCCTTGACCAGATGAGAAGGTATGAGAATCCGGCCGCTCCGGTCTGGTGACACCGGACATGCCAACGAGTAGAACCGGCGACTGAAGAAGCGGTAATCCTTCCTGGTAAACGGAATGGTTGAAAGACGCTCCTGTATGTCCTGCCATTCAGGCTCCGGATAAAGACTCAAGCAGCCTTCAAGCCCTTTCGTCAGAATCAGATTGCCGTCCAGTAACGGCTTCTTATCAGAGCCAATAACACTGCGCAACTTGGCCGGTAGAGCA
>Ga0315543_1002706_pt1 | contig 16792 bp, 11 predicted proteins | sample SalMarSW160210MG_2_FD_203098 | JGI IMG/M metagenome (GOLD analysis project Ga0315543, IMG submission 203098) | Salt marsh sediment microbial communities from the Plum Island Ecosystem LTER, Massachusetts, United States - Salt Marsh Sediment SW1601-210 ...
TTAATTTATTATGAAGCTTGTTTGAGCAAAGAAGATGCTTTTCGGAGAGAGAAGTATCTGAAAACAGGAATGGGGAAGCGATATTTGAAAAATCGTTTGAAAGAGGGTCTAACGGGGTGAACAAATTGAGCCAGGCGCAATCGAGTTTGCTACCCGGTGCTTGAAGGTAGCTAGAAAACTGCACATTTCGCTACATTGTGTAAGGAAAGATTTGTGTGGCTGCCAATGTGTCACAAGTTACTTTTTGCTAAGGCACCAGAATAACCACGTGGGTAAGATATTGGGTAAGGAGTCGGCCTTCTCTTCAAGCTTGTACACTCTCCCCCGATACCAATCTAGCTTCCCCAAGCCTTCTTCTTTTGTCTACACACTATCCTCGGGCAAATCTCCTTGGATCTGTCTCGATATCAACAATAACCGGTTTCTTTAATGAAAGTGCCTTTCCAACAGCCCTCTCTAGTTCTTTGGGATCCCTGACTACGATTCCAATACCACCACAATTTTGCGCATATTGGGCAAAATCACAGTTGTGTAGTTCTGTCTGCCAATTTGGATAGTTCTCAACTTTTTGCTCCTGCAGTATCATTCCAAGCTGCTTATTGTTAAGCAGGAAGACCTTAACTGGTAGCTTGTATTTGACGGCTGTGAGGAAATCACCCATAACCATAGAGAACCCACCATCTCCTGTAATGCAAACAACCTGTTTATCTGGATAAGCTAGCTGGGCCACCATGGCACCTGGCAACCCAGTTCCCATTGAAGCCAAATAGCCAGACATCACCATCTGCTGAGTATGCTTCATGAAGAAGTTCCTACCAAACCACCAGCCATTTTCGCCAACATCTAGAGAGATGATGGCATCACTCGCTATTGCGTCATTTAGTACCTTGATTATATATTGCGGTCTTATCGGCATCTGAGATGAATCCGCTTCTTGCATCACTGAACTGACCCATTCTTTCTTTAATCTGACTATCTCAGAATGATAGTCATCGTTCTTTTTTTCTTCTACAGCTTCGGTAAGCTTAGGTAGTATCTCAGAGCTGTTACCCCACAGTCCAACTTCCACTGGGTGATTCTTAGCTATCATCATTGGGTTAATATCTATCTGTATCATTTTCATCGGAGGGATTTGAGTCATATCTGAAAATGAAGATCCAATTACAATCAATAAATCACTTTGTCGCACAAGTCTGGCAGCAGCTGTTGACCCAATTGTGCCATGGCTACCAACATAGAGTTCATTATCTTCATCAATAACCCCCTTTCCTCGGAAGGTTGTCACAATGGGCGAAGTAATTTTTTCAGCAAATCTCAGTAATTTGCCACCCTGGCCCAACGCGCCGAATCCAGAAATTATCACAGGTCTTGTTGCCTTATCAACTATAGATGCAGCTTTTCTAATAAGATGTTCACACTGCAAGATATTACTGTTGGGGATTCTACCTTCCATTGGCATAACACTAGCGTTACACGGTAATTTCTGTATATCATTGGGTACACTAATATGGGAAACACCTCTATCAATCAATGCATGTTTAATTGCTAGAGTTGTTAAACTTGTTGTTTGGTCTTCTGACATCAATATATGATTAAAGACACAAATGGGTTCAAAAAAAGAATGCTGGTCGATTTCCTGGAATGATCCCGGTCCTATTAACTGTCTCTTTACTAGTCCGGTCAAAGCGAGAACTGGAGCGTGATCTAACTTGGCATCGTATAAGCCGGTTGCCAGATTAGTTGCGCCTGGTCCAGCTACAGTTAAACACGCGGCTATATGTCCTGTAAGCTTACCGTAGGCAGATGCCATAAATGCAGCTGTTTGCTCGTGTCGTACTTGTATGTATTTCAGCTTCGTGTTCTTGCGTAGGGCATCGACTAGCCCCAGCGAAGATGTGCCTGGTATGCCAAAGACGTATTTGATACCCCACTCAGCCATTTGCTCTACCAAAACATCAGAAACAGTCCTTTCTTTTCTTGCTATCTCCTCGCGTTTCTCTGATAACAGGATAAAAGCCCTTTTCGGCGCATTGCATACTGGGCATGTCCAATTACCTGGTAATTCTGAAAATTTCTTGCCCTCATTTTCTTCGTCATAGATATAGTTACAGACTGTGCATCTTAACTTTTTCATTATTGAACCTCTTTCGGTCAGCGATATTATACATCCTAGAAATTCGAATGGGAACAAAGAGACCAACAATTCGTCAGATTGTTATTTGAAGGCACATTAACCGTCAGCGCTGTTTATCCCCGGGAAATCATAAAAAGTGCCATCAAGCATAACGCCGCCGCTTTAATCTTCGCCCATAACCACCCTGCTGGAGATCCCGCGCCCAGCGATAATGACAAGCAGATAACCAGGGATTTGGTCTTCGCCGGAAATTTGATGCAGATGAAGGTGCTGGACCATATTATTATCGGTGATAACTGCTATTTCAGCTTCGCCGACGAAGGACTGATTGAGAAATACGACGCGGACTTCCTGGGACTTAGAAAGTAAGCAAATATCTAACCCCTAATTTACGATTTAACATTGGGGCTTACTATGGAGCGCCCAAGCCAGAGCGAAATTGAGTTTGTTACCCGGTGCTTGAAGGCAACTGGAAAACTGCACATTTCGGCAAGTTGTTGTATTTGCCCTTCTCACCTCTGAGAATCAAGAACCTTCGTAACTATGCGCACGCCTGGCGCCCTACAGCAATGACCTCGGACGCAGCTTAAATCCCCTTTCGAGGATTAGTTCCTTTCCTACAGATCGCTTCTATCTGCTCACCAAGCAACCACAGAACTTGTTTCAATCCCCTTTCGAGGATTAGCTCTTTTCCTACGGCAGAAATATTCAAGGATTTCAAACACGAATACAAGTCTCAATCCCCTTTCGAGGATTAGATTCTTTCCGACAAGGGCTAAATGACCCTTATTAAGTTATTAAAGAAGGAGGGTTTCAATCCCCTTTCGAGGATTAGCTCCTTTCCGACCAGTGACCTTGTTGGGTGCGGTCGCCTGGATTGGGGGGCAAGGGTTTCAATCCCCTTTCGAGGATTAGGTTCTTTCCGACTCAAAGAGAGGTTAGAGAAATGAGTGAAAGGTTATTGGTTTCAATCCCCTTTCGAGGATTAGCTCCTTTCCTACTTGGAAGGAAACCCTCAAGGCAGTAGGGGAATGGCTGTCTCAATCCCCTTTCGAGGATTAGCTTCTTTCCTACCAGCTCTAGCACTCTGTAAAGCAATAGAGAAACTAATAGAGTTTCAATCCCCTTCCGAGGATTAGCTCCTTTCCTACAGGAGGGCAATAATGGAAGCTAAAGATACAGTAATGACGTCTCAATCCCCTTTCGAGGATTAGCTCCTTTCCTACAATACACAGGCTTAAAGGACAAGAACGGCAAGGAAATCTAGTCTCAATCCCCTTTCGAGGATTAGCACCTTTCCTGCCAGTAATCAGAGCAATACAGAGCTGATGTGGATTTATACGCTTCAATCCCCTTTCGAGGATTAGGCTCTTTCCGACTTGCTCAAGCCCAAGCTGAAATCTCCTTCAAGGCAGGGATAAAGTTTCAATCCCCTTTCGAGGATTAGGTTCTTTCCGACAACCAGCTTTGTTTTCTGAATATATTTTCCGAGCGGGTTTTCGTTTGTGTCCTCTATCGGGCTGATAACTATTCTATTGTTAAGGTGCAGATAGCGAGGGGGTTACACAGCGAAGTAAAGCTGTGTTTGCGTCACCGACAGACCGTTGATGACCTCCACCTTGGGCAGACACTCCACACACAGGTGATAATAACGCACTGAGTCCTCGTCTCTCAATACCTTTATCAGCTTTTGCCTTAACTTTTGAAGGTGCTTTGGCTGGAGGTCACACTCAAAGACGCTCTTTTGGACTCTAGTGCCAAACCCCTCTAAGATTTTGCCCACCTTATTCCGTCTTCGGTCGCTGCGTATATCATAGCAGACAACAACAAACATCTCTAATCACCTTACCAAAAATGGCTTATAGGTTGGCTCTTGTTAAGGTAGTGGATAACAGGCGTAGTCAGATTAATATTGCCCAGGATAACCACCTGCTCCACCTTAATAGCTGGAATTTTGTCCAGCACTTTCCCCTCCTTGGTGATGGTGAAAATTTCACTATCCTTATGGAGAGTAGAACCCTGGTCTAGAAGATAGAGGACAGGCATGGGCAACCATTCTAGGTTTTAGGAATGGGAAATTGAGGGAAGGTGGGCAATTCGGCTTGGTCAGTGTCACTGAACTCGAGGAGCATTTGCCACAATTGGCAAAAGGTATCTTGCCCTACGGGGCTAAAACCATGGGCTAAAATTGAGCTATTTCGGGCAGAAAGAAGACCCTGCAAATGTTTTTCCTGGGCAAGGTAACGCTTCCCCAGCTCATCACCCAACTCGTTTAATAATCGGTAACAGGCTTGGGAAGGTAACTTGAGTTTTCTTAAAGAAAGGTCTGAGTATTTACGGCAAAAGTCATCTCTTATTGCTTCTGGAATATCATTCTCGCCAGCTTTACTGGCCTCTATGTTGTAAGCAGACTTTAACCTAAGCTGAGCCAGCAACTCAAAGCCACGGTAAAGACGAGCTACCCCATCGTCATACTTTCCCTCCACGTCTCGGCGTTTTGCGTTAGCCAGGAGGTCAAGCAAATGATAATGGCAAGCTTCTTTAAAGTTCCCCGATTCTTGCTTAAAAGCCTCAAGAAAAGTCAAATTGTTCTTCACCAAGCCTGCTAAGCTGTGAGCTTCAGCGTCATTGCTGATAGCGGCATAGTCTTCCAGATCACTGAAGCCTTTACCCAAAAGAGAGCTTACCTCTTTGTGTTTGAATTTATCCCATGCCCAATAGGCTTTCGCCAACTCCTGTAATATTTCAAGATAACGCTTCAACCCGGGCTTCTGCGTTCTTGAGATAGCAGCGCTAAAAGAATCTATGGCAGCTTCGAACTGGAACCTATTGAACATTAAGGCAGCTCTCTTTCTATCATCGATAGCCAAAATTTCCCAGGGATTAGCTTGTGTAAAAACCTGCTCAGCCCCAGTAATTACTGTTCCCAACCCTTCCTTATTTCTTTGGCCCCCGCCTATATAACTAAGCTGGTAATTTCTGCTCACAGCCAGAAGGGCTAGAGCCGCCGACATCACCTTTGTACCGCCGGTGAAATCCACAACTATATCTTGTGGCGATATACCTTCTTTTTCCAAAAAATCACAGCAGACCAAAGCTTTTTCATAGCAGTGGGTGGTATCGTTGATATCATCAATAATGACCTTGTAATCCTTGAAGTTAAGACCAATGGCTTTCTTCTTTATCTCAGACACAAGGTCAATGCTTCCCTGAGAGGCAAGGAAACAGACGGCTTTTGGCTTGTGCTCTTGCAGGGAGCGTATCAAGGGCTCAGGTGTTCCCCCAACAGACAAAAGCAAACCCTGTGCCATTTTACTTTATTCTCCTTGTCTGCCCCATGCCCATGGTAGTTTTGGCGCCTGTGCCACAATAAAAGGCGAAGTCAGCCAAAGCGTTTATTGTCTTAAGAGAATCTTCGTCAAAATCAGAAGGCAACTCAAAGGTGCACTCGCCTTCAAAGCCTATCTCCTGGTAGGAGCTGAAGTGCATTATATGGGTATTGAGCTTGTAGCGCGCCACTATGATTTTTCCCAAAAGCTCAGCCGTATGTTCATCGACCTTGATGGGTGAAAAGTGCTGCCACTTGCTCAGGTAGCTACCAAATGCCAGCGACGCTTCAGGAAACAGCACATTCCTCTTGCCCCCGGAGCGAAACGCAGTGGGTGACAGGAACTGCAGGCTAATTTTCCTCACGGGCTGCGATTCAGTAAAGAGCTCCTGGTAGCTCTGGTGACGACAAAACAGCGAATCTTCATGCCGCAATATTACATGGTCGATGTGAAAGACTGCAGACTCCAGGCGTAGAAGCTGGCTTGCAGCTTTAAGCGTGGCGTCCATAAAGTATGCGAAAACGTCCTCTCTCAAGAAGGTTAGCCTTATAAAATATTCATAGCCGCCGATGATTTTCAAGTTCTTCACTGCTCGCTGGAATTTTCCCTGCAGGGGTGATATGGTGAACGGTTTTATTGAATCAGAGGCGTGCAGCTCGTCAGCCATACTGAGATTGGAGCGGCGCATAAGCGCCAGAAACAGACCGTAGGCATGATGACCCTGTGTGGGCGAGATGATGGCATCGCCATTCGCTTTGAGCTTCAGCAGTACTGCATAGAGAGCCGTCATGTTATTTGTGCTTACGTGGTATTCTCCTGCCTAGGGATAACCATCGGCACCGGCAAAGCAAAAGCATACTGGACAGCCTGGTGATATGCAGGATTTAAGTTCCTGACTAGGCAACCATAGTAGTCTCGAGGAGGTGAATCAAGGAAAGTCGAGCCCGCTTCCAGCATTAGCAATGGTTTCTTGAAGGCATTATCTTCCGAGGCCCACTCCTCGCCCATCCTGCCGTATTTGACTATCATGTTCCAGCATCCCTTGATAGGGTCGTTGTGTGCAGGCACGAAGTTGGACAGCGTGACAAAGCCGTTCCCCTTTTGAGGTTGGTTGAATCCATCGAAGGTGTCAAATGACATAGATTCTATCTGTCCATAGCCTACTGACTTGCGCTTGCCATAGCCGGTGTCAGCAATATAATGGAAAAGCTTTTTTGCTGTATCAACAAAATCGGCTGACACCTTGAGATATACGGTGATTTCCGGCCAGTAATGCTCTTCGAAATTGTACAGTGGATGGTCCTCATCTGTGGTACTGGTGAGCCTGTTGAGTTGGTTCTTCAACGTGATGCGCACGGTTTCTCCTGACTTCGCCTCTGGCGATGGAACAACCGCTTCACCGTTGATAGCACGGCTGAATTCTGCCCATGTAGCGTACCTGCTACCCCTTGCCTGCTTGTATTGGCGGAATTTTTTCCTTTGTTCTTCCAGGGGCAGGGTTCTTTCAATACTGGGGGGAGGCATCAGTGGATTCGGCAGGAATTCTCCCGGAAAACCATTGGACACGAGCAATGGTGGCATCCCATCATCATAGAGCCTCAAAAAGTCCTTGAGTTCATCTTCGCCGTGGAGGTATCGCATTCCCCAGCACAGGTGCCCGAATAACGTATCCGATTGCCAGGCTGAAGCGACCCAGCCCTTTAACTTGAATTTAGCCCTGAACCATTTCAAATGTCTTTGACCTCGATGTCTTTCACTTCCACCCAGCCATACCCCCTCGTTCCTGAGCCGCCAACATAATCCTTATTTATGAGGTCAATGCCTTCCTTAACAAGCCCGGTAATTCTGGCTTCGCTGTCTCCTTCGAATATGCGCAGAGCAATACTCAGTTGAAACTCCGTTCCGGCATCGACTCGCTCCTGCGTACGCAAGCTACCCCTGTATGCCATGCCCGTCTTCCTATCAATCATAGTCTCGGTCTTGGTCTCCGTGAAATCCTTTCCTTCACTTCGAGCCGCTTCCCAATCCTTGAGCGACTTCTCCGAGAGAAAAGCGTCGCGCACTATGATCCTGGTAGGGCCAAGCTCATGCCTCATGTTCTTGTGCGGGCCAAAAATGGTACACACGGGGCAGGTATTGAGGTCGAGCCCACAACCACAGGGGTTGCCATCCTCTCCCCTCTTGTATTTGTATTCCAGCATAGACCTCAACTTTCCTTTCAGCGAGGATCCAGGAATATAGGGCCTGCCCTTAGAATCTTTGATAACAGTGCCCTCAGCCCCCCCTATAGCCATCCCTGCTTCTGTAGCTCCAATGTGTAGCCCCGTTTTACAAACAAGCGAAGCCGTGACCGAAACATGTTTCAAAAGCTTACGATTTGGTGCCATTCCTTACCTCCTTTATTATTTAACAACTTAATATTTTTTCGGGAAATAGGCTACCACACATTCAAAGTGTGGTATGAACCCTTTTATGAACGACTTCTGATCTCTCCTTGCCCATTTTACATTGTGCTCGATGAATTGCTTGAAAAGGGACGGGGCATTATCTTTCTTTACTGCATTTGCTGCATAGGCATCTAGTTGAAGTATGCGGCTTTGCAAGGCTGCGAAATCTTGGCCGGCACTGAGTTGCCCTTCGATTCGGCGCGCTTCGCCGAAGAAATTTCTTAGCTGCGCGGATTTCATCTCAGGCCTAGCGTTTGCCAGCTTTGTAGCTATATCCCTCGGCCATGCTATTATCACTTCAGGGAGGACATTGCCGTTTTCATCGAAGTAGCCGTTTTTCAGATAGTCTTCAGGCAGCCCGGGTTGTTGTTTCATCTCACCTCTCCTAGGCGGGGGAACTCCACCCCTTGACGGGAATTGCTGTCTGCCATGCTGGTAAGTCATCGCTCACCTCCTCGCCTGCTATATAGGCATAGGGTCGTTATCAGTCCAAGGTTATCCAAGACTGTCTTCTCATGGCCTCCCGGTGGCCATTTAAGCAATGCCGTAGTCCATTCGTAAAGTTCAGGCATTCTGTTGGGATCCAGATTTCGGGAGATGTTGTAAGCCAGCATGGGATGATACCTGAGCCCAAGGATATCACCTTTGCCGTTGTCATACTTGTGCCACATCTCACCGAAAGCCAGCATGTTGTATAGGAAAGCGGAAGGAACCCGGGATGGGTCTGCTGTAATCGGCCGCAGGAAGTCCCACTCCGCCTTGACCTTTGCCCAGTCAGACCACCTAAGCGTAGTTCCCAATATGGTTATGCTGGCTTTCCCTTCGCTATTTTTTGACTTTTTCAATTCTGCTTCAACCAGTTCAGCAGCCCTGGCTACAGGGTAATCGGGCTTGGTTATGGCGATGCCAGCTGACATAGTGAGCTGTGGATTCCCGGTGAACTCGGTGAAATCAGCCTGTATCCTGCCTGCCAAAGAGATGATTTCGTTCCATGGCCCAACGAAGAATAAATCGTCACCACCTGAAAAGACCGTGTAGCAGTTTTTGAATTCAGAATTCAGCAGGCTTTCCAGCCAGCCTGTAAAAAACATATCCAGAAGGCGACTGAGCGTTGCCTGACGAGATATGGTATCGAACGAGACACCCTTTCGTTTTAGACCAAAGATAAAAAGCTCTCCCAGTCGGTCGACATCGGCTTTCAAGAAGCCGAGAAGTTTCTGCCCGTCAGCCATGTTGGCGATTTCTCCGAAAGTCAGAACCCGGTCATCGCTTCGCGCTACATAGGTTGCCATGTATTTTGAGGCGGCAGCCCAGCTTGACAGTTCCATCAGGTCAGTATCGTTCAGTTTCATTGCCAGATAGGGCTTTTCGCCTATTGCAGGCCACCCCCCAATGGAGACAGAATAGCCTAAAATCGGCAATTTGCCGGCTCCGGGGTTATCGAAAAACCAGACGCAATTCGCCTTTGGTAAATATGACCCAATCTCACTTTGCCTGTTGCAGTCAACACAGACTGCACCATCAGCGGTAGCTATCTCGCCGGGGAATTTGTGACATGAGGTACAGGCGCTTCTACCCTCATAAGAAACGTCCACAACAAAATCATCTGCCCGCCACGAACCCTCTTCTTGTATGATGGCAGCAAATCGTCGCTGCTTCTTAAGGCCGAGGATGGTCTTGACGTCCGAAACGACGCTGCTGAAGCCGCTGTCCGGTTTGTCTGCAGGCTTGAAACCATCGTCCCCGAAAGGATGCCATGCCAGATTGAGGGCTAACTCTCCGTTCATTGTGTGCATGAACCACATATCGATTTCTTCTTGGATTTTCTCAAGAGTTGATACAACCTGGGGCAGGTTAGGCACCAGCAGATAGAAGTTGCCTCCTGAATTCATAAGCAGGTTCCACAGTGGCAACTTCAGGTTGTGCAAAACCTTGTGTGCTGCCACCTCACTGCAAAGCTGAACGAACAGGGAGCGTGCCCTGAGTTTGCGAGCAACTCCACCAGCAGCGCTGGTGATACCGAAGATGTACTGCTGTATGCCCGAGATATCGCCAGCCACCAGCAAAAAACGTGGCGTCTTAGTCCTCTTGACGGACTTCTCATCTAGTGAGTTTGTCTGCAAATGGTATTGGTACAAGCAAGCGGCGATGGCTGCCGTGGCTTTCAGATGGTCAAATAGCGATACATCAGGAATTTTCTCCTGTGTGTTGCTTGGTATGCACCAGGTGTGTGTATATACCAGGTTGGTCAAATGGTTAGAAAGACATTCGAAGTCAAGGTTTCCGTTTCCGGAGTCTTTGATGAACTTACTGAAGCTGCGCCCAAATGATTCGAGTAGCTTGTTCATGTCTCCGGGCTGGTATTCCGCAAATTCCGCGCCGAAAATAGCAGGACGCATGTTTGTAGTAGTGGATGGGAGGGGATTGGGATGGAAACGGAGGCGCAAGCCGATATCAGTTTCTCTGTCAAGACGTTCAATGACCGAACATAGTGGCGTTGCCTTGTAGTCCTGATACTGTTCACTAGCCTCTCCGCGCTCCGAAGAAGCCAGATTGTCAGCTTTGCTTACCAACGTAGCCAGTGTCCTGGTGTGACCGTCCTCGATGCTTTGAACTAAGTATTCAGGCGGGAAAGCCCTACTGTTTTCATGGTGTTTCTGAACTAATTCCTTCAGCAGCGATACGTCTGCCATTGTTGAGAGGAGGCTGTCGTGGGCACTGATGAAAGTTGATGAAAACCCCGGATGCTGGCCCTTGTCCAGAATCTTGAAATCACCACGGCCCAGAAATTTACCTATGTCGTGTAAGAAGGCTGCAAGGATGACGGTTTGATATTCTTTTAGCATTGGACAAATTACAGCACTATATTATGGCAAGGAGATACTTGTTCCATGCCTTTGTATGGCAAAGCAACATACATCTCTATGGCCGGAACTGATATCTCTACGAATTCCAAGTTTTTCAGGATCACAAAAATATCTCTGGACTTTGAAAAGTCTGCGGAACATTCGTCAGGCTCACGCTCTGCACTATGCCAGTCTTTCTTCTCTATATACTCTATCACCTCAAGCACATGTTCCATCCCATCCCAAAATGGGTACAATCCAGATAGCATTTCACCGTATACTGAAATCAGTTTTTCGCTCTGTTCAGGGGCACTAGCAAGCGCTATCACGCAGCGACTCCGGTGCCTCTCTTTCACCTTCAACTCCCAAGCTTATGTAGTTGTGAAGAAAATGTCTACGTATCTCGTGTTAGTTATTCGGGCATGTCTCTCCCGAGCATACCATACCTTACCTCAACTCTGTCAATACCCCCATTAGTTTCTTGGAGCTAAGATGCTTCGTGTGGATACTTCGGTTCACCACTTGCTACTTATCTGTCTCATAACCTGCAACTGTCAATCGACTGGTAATAATTAAGAAAGGGCGAATATCAGGATTTCACCTCGACGCTTGAAGCGGGTCTAGAGCGGGAGTAAGCCGATACCTCAGCTTCGCCGACGAAGGGCTGCTTGAGAAATACGGCGCTGGATCTCCTGAGCTTAAGAAAGTAAGGGACATCTGTGAAAAACCAGAACGAAATTGAATTCACAACCTTTACCCGGCAACCACACATCATTGACAAATGCTATACTATATTGTAGCACTATATGTGAATATCCCCTGTCGGTTCGCTGACAGGAACCTAGGTCGCTCACGGGCGGCCTTGTTTTTATAAGTATGGGACTCGAGACAAATGTCTACATCGATGGTTTCAATCTTTATTACGGTTGTGTGAAAGGAACATCGTATTGATGGCTCAATTTATCAAAACTATGTACTATGCTGCGCCCCCTCCCGTTTTCGCTATTCCAGTGCCACTTCCGGCATTGCTGGCATTTCCAGGCTTGACGTGGCTGGTTGAAGGGCGGTAAGGCTAAAGCAGAGAAACTGTCACCGGAAGAACGCAGAGAGATTGCTAACAGGGCGGCTACGGCAAGGTAGGGGAAGTAATCACACTCAAGCAATTATAGGTGAGGAGTAATTGCGAAAATGGTTATTTTCCCCTTAGATGGGCCATAATACCAAAATAGTCTATACGCCGCTGGTGTCTTCTGTTGCGCATATGCCTCAAATACCTTTTCCCCATTTGGCCCACTTAAACTCATAAAGGGGTGAGTTTCTAAGCTGGGATGCCGAGGATTTCGTGCTAGAAATTTTATGGTTTTCCTAACGGCTTTGTAGCGAGCTTTATCCGATGGGTTATCCTGAAGTGATTTATAAGTTGCCTTTGCCTCATCTGTCCATTCTAGCTCAAACAAGACTCAAGACCCTATAAAGTACTGGTGTCAACCTTAGACACCTTGCCCTGTGCAGCCTCAGCAAGACCCCTCCGAACTGATGCGATAGCATCGGGATTCTTGAATAGCCAAGCTTCTGAGGCAGGGACTGTCACTTGCGGGTCTAGTACAATTTGCCCCACGCTGTTGCTGTAGATATGGTAGGTGATGTCTTCCCCCACCAGGAAACTGGGCAAAACTACTCGTTTTTTGGAATCTGGTTTTACGTTCCCAGGTATCCTTATTAATTCCTCATCCTTTATTATAGTTGTCATACATCTACTCCCTTACTATCTACATATACACATATTTTATCATAGTGGGATTGTTTGTCAAGTGGGATAATCCCACTTTTTCACTCCTCGTGACATTGCTAGCTGACTGAGCTCGAACTTACTTGCTGTAAGAAATACGCAGGCTCTTATATTCATTGGGTCAACTTATTTCCTCTTTTAGGAAGGGGCTCAACGCCCCCTCCCGTTTTTGGACCAGTGCCACTTCTGGCATTGCTGGCATTTCCAGGCCTGGCGTGGTTTGCCAGTGTTCTTATCGGTGAAGCTTATTAGCTCCATAAACTCGTCGGTGCCGCAACCTTTACCCGGCAACCATACAATGCTCCAGTTCAGATAGATAGGTGACACCTCAAAGAAAGTCAAAAGGCAAAATGACAGAGCAAAGTTTAAAAATGAATGCGAGGCTTTAGCCTCGTGCTGCATGACCCTGAAGGGTCACACTACAAAATTTGGGGGTGAAGGATTTCCCAGTAATAACAAAAGGGAAGTCGTTGCGAGTCCTTTTTACTGTTGTTGTGTGCTCCCCTTTATTGTCATTGTGAGCGAAGCGTGGCAATCTCACATAAATTTCCTCTCCCTTGACGGGAGAGGAATAAGGTGAGGGTGAATCGCAGGGATTGCGGAGCTTGTTCCGAGTGAAATGAGGAATCTCGCTTTTGAGATTGCTTCGGCACTAACGTGCCTCGCAATGACAGAGGGGGCATTCATAACAATGACGAAGGAGAGGAGGTGTCACTAATCCTATGAACCAGTACAGACGCTTGATAGGAGACGAAAGGTGGTATAATGGTTGCATTCCAACCTTATGGTTAAAAAGAGGTTGAGGTGAAAGGAAGTCGTACTAAGAAGGTTATCCGAATTGTTTTACCTGTTGTTGTGGTACTGGTTCTTATCAGTGGCTATGCCTGGTTCCACAATTTGACCAGAGCACCGCTGCCACAGCACGACGGAGAGCTAAGAGTAGCCGGGCTGAACGACACAGTGGAAATCCTGCGTGATGAGTGGGGTATCCCGCACATCTACGCCAGCAACATGCATGACCTGTACTTCGCCCAGGGATACACGCAAGCCCAGGACCGGTGGTGGCAGATGGAGTTCTTTCGGCACCTGGGGAGCGGCACAATCGAGGAGCTGGTTGGCAAAAATAGCGACCTGCTTGCCGCAGACATTTTTCTTCGCAGCCTTGGCTGGCGGCATGTAGCAGAGCAGGAAGCAGAAAACTATGACCATGAGACCCTCGCCTCTGCTCAGGCCTTCGCCGATGGCGTCAACGCCTATATTATGGGCCGTGACCCCGGCGAACTGGCTCTGGAATACAGCATCCTTGGACTAACAGGCATCGACATCCAAATCGAACCGTGGACACCTGTTGACTCGCTAACATTTGCTAAGATAATGGCGTGGGAATTAGGTTTCAGGGGGAGCACGGAGGAAGTCCGCTCCACCCTATATGAACTCCTCGGCCAGGAGATGACCGACCAATGGCTAACGCCTCCATGGCCGTACGGTGAAAAGCCTACTATCATCCAACCAGAAGATTTGCCCATAACAGAATCAACTCTCACCAGCTACGTTAACAACACCACCATGCCTCCTGAAATTGATACGTTAGCCATGGAAAACATCTGCCCGGACATGCACCTGATTTTCAGTGATAGCTCAGACCTGGGCAGCAATAACTGGGTAGTCAGCGGCAGCATGACGGCGAGCGGCATGCCGCTGCTGGCCAATGACCCTCACCTGGGCATTCAGATGCCATCAATCTGGTACCAAATCGGCTTGCACTACCAACCCACCAACGGAGAATCTCCTCTGGACATAGCAGGGTTTACCTTCGCACCTTCACCGGGAATCATCATCGGCCACAACAATTTTATTGCCTGGGGAGTGACCAATGTTGACCCGGATGTATTCGATTTGTATCGTATTCGTGTCAATCCTGATAATCCGCTCCAGTACGAGTGGAATGGCGAATGGCATGATATGACCCTGTACGAGGAAACCATTCACTTTGGAGACGGCGAAGAACCAATCACCATCCATGTTCGTGAAACGCACCTCGGACCAATCATCAACGATAATCAGATAAACGAAGAAACCGGTGGAATCATTGGCTTCAACAATGAAGACCCGGTGGCATTGCGCTGGACGGCTTTAGACCCAGGCACGATCATACAGGCGATTGTTAAGCTTGACAAAGCAACTAACTGGGAAGAATTCCGCGGAGCGCTCGAGTACTGGGATGTTCCTTCGCAGAACTTCGTTTATGCCGACGTGGAAGGTAACATCGGCTATCAGACGCCTGGCCGCATTCCCATCCGCGCTGAAAATCACAGCGGGCTGGTTCCCGTCCCCGGCTGGACAGACGAGTTTGAATGGCAGGGTTTCATCCCATACGATGACCTCCCTCGTGTCCTCAACCCGGAACGCGGCTATATTGTCACCGCCAACCAGGCACTTGTTCCCCTGGAGTACTATGACCAGTTGGCCCAGGAACTGGCAGCGGGACGAAACTACGTCATCAGCCACGAATGGAACTACGGCTATCGTGGGCAACGGATTGTTGATCTGCTGAAAGAAAAGGCGCCACATACCATTGCCAGCTTCCAGGCTATTCAGGGCGACAATAAGCTAATCAGCGCCGAAGAACTGCTGCCTTACCTCGCCAGCTTGCAGTTCGCTGATACCGAGCTGGCTGAAGATCGCGACTGGCTGCTTGAATGGGCCTGCCAATGCAATGCGGACAGCCCGCAAGCTGCGTTGTACGCCGAGTTCTGGGCAAAATTGGTGGACAACCTGTATAGCGACCAGCTAGGTGAAGAGGCACAAGCGGATGGTGGTGACAGGGAAATGTGGGCTACGTTTTTGCTGATGGAAGAACCTGACAACGCCTGGTGGGACGATATTACGACAGAGGATGTAGTTGAAACCCGCGACGACATTCTGGTTCGCTCATTCCGTGAAGGTTACGCCAACACGATTGCTGCGCTTGGTGAAAATCGCAATGATTGGAGATGGAGCGAGTTACATACTGCAACCTTCGTCAGTAACCCGCTTGGATTGAGCGGCATTGGTCTGATTGAGAATATCGTCAATCGCGGTCCGTTTGCCACCAGCGGCAGCACAGATACCGTTAATGCAAATCGGTGGACTGTCAGTTCCGGTGACTTCACCGTGTCCAGCTTACCATCCATGCGCATGGTCGTCGATCTCGGTGACCTTACACAAAGCGTCACCGTTCATACTACAGGTGAGAGCGGTCATCCTTACAGTCAGCACTATGACGACATGATTGACCTGTGGTGCAACATGGAATATTATCCTATGCTCTGGACACGGGAGCAAGTCGAGTCAGCTGCCGTTAACAGGCTCATCTTGAATCCAGGCGACTAAAAGTAGGAGCAAGCCTTAGACCCGCTCCACTACAACTTTGAAATAAGATAGAGGACACCAACATAGCAAACAAATACACAAGGGCTACGTGTCAAATCATTTAAGCAGGTAACCCAACTCCTTCATAATTTTTGACCATGCTTGTTCAAAGGCCAGCAATAAGAACACTACAGATATTCATCTGAGGAACACCGCCGAGATTATGAGTAGCACCAAGCTTCATGTTCTTTACCTGTCTTGGTCCTGCTTTGCCCTGACACTGTTTATATACCTCATACATCATCCGCAAACCAGAGGCTCCAATGGGATGTCCAAAGCACTTTAACCCTCCATCAGGCTGTATTGGCTGAGCACCATCCAGATTAAATCGCCCTGCCTGGACATCATCTCCTGCTTTCCCCCTCGGGCTGAACTGCATATCCTCCATGGTCACCAACTCGGTTATGGAGAAGCAATCATGGACTTCGGCCATGTTTACTTCCTCACGGGCATTTTTCACCCCGGCCTCTTTGTAAGCCGCAGCAGCGGCATGGGTTGTCGATTCTATATGCGTGCCATCATAGGAGCTGTGCATCAGTTCCATTCCCGAGCTGACCGAAATTTGCAGTGCCTTGATATAGACAGGGTCGGGCCTGAATTGCTTAGCCATATCAGCCCGGGTCACAATCGCTGCTGCTGCACCATCGCTCACTCCGCAGCAATCATACAATCCTAAAGGCCAGGCAATAATAGGAGCGCTCATAACTTCCTCTACAGTAACTTCTCTTCTAAGATGAGCCTTGGGATTCATAGCACCGTTATGATGACTTTTTGAAGACACCATAGCCAGAATTTTCTTACCTTCATCTGGTTTGAGGTTATACCGGGCAAAATAG
>Ga0315543_1002707_pt1 | contig 16785 bp, 17 predicted proteins | sample SalMarSW160210MG_2_FD_203098 | JGI IMG/M metagenome (GOLD analysis project Ga0315543, IMG submission 203098) | Salt marsh sediment microbial communities from the Plum Island Ecosystem LTER, Massachusetts, United States - Salt Marsh Sediment SW1601-210 ...
GGGGGGATTATGAACAGGAGAGCACTGATCATTTGTGCGATAGTTCTCTTGATTAGTACTGTTGCAGTATTCGCTTATGAGAGAGGCGACTTTCTATTCCTGAATGAGATCGAGACTGGAATGCAAGGCATCGGAAAGACCGTTGTTGCCGGAGACGTGATTAGTGAATTCGAAGTGGAGGTTCTGGGCATAGTTAATGAACCCAAGACCCACGCTGATTTTATCGTGGTAAGGGTTAGCGGTGAGGCAATCAGCAGATCTGGAGGGATCTCACAGGGAATGAGCGGAAGTCCGATTTATATCGATGGAAAGCTTGTGGGAGCATTGAGCCGTGCTGCCACTTGGTCAAAGGATCTAGCCCCAATTGGGCTTGTTACCCCAATTGAACAAATGCTCGACATCATAGATTCTATGCATGATCACAGACTGCCATCCGCCTCTCTAAACAACGCAATGCTCACTGACATACAGCTGGTGGGGCTTGAGTATTCACCTGCCAGCATTTCCCCAAGTGAGTTACCAAACACTATCTTTTCCTATCCTATTGTCTCACCACTGTTGGTTACCGGTCTTTCTGGAAGGGCACTTGACGTTCTGATGAATGGGCTTGAGATGGAAGAAAAACCCAAGGGGCTCCTGTCAGAGTTCTTTGGGCCACTGATTGTTCCTAAAGTGCAGGGGCTTTCTTCCTTTGGTTTGCGCCTGAATCCCATGTCTGGCAAGAAAACGAAGGGAACTAGTGAGAGTGTTGTGCTAGAACCTGGAGGTGCAATTGGTGTTGCCTTGGCACAAGGTGATGTTACAATTGGGGCACTTGGCACTCTTACTTTTAGAGAGGGAAACGCAATCGTCGGTTTCGGCCATCCGTTTCTCTTGAATGGAGAGGCGTCCTTTCCTCTTACCACCGTGCACGTCTACGACACGATAAAAGCCTATGATGCCTCGTTCAAGCTAGGAACAATTGGCGAGACAATCGGTGCAATTGTTGAGGACCGCATGTCGGGAATCGGCGGTTTGGCCGGTGAGCCAACGGACATGGTTGACCTATCGCTCGCTGTTGAAGACCTTGATAGTGGTTTCACCAAACACTTCCAGATTGAACTTGTAGATGAGCCACGACTGATGTGGGAGCTCCTTCTTGCAAGCGGATTTGAGGCGATTGATTCCACCTTGGATAGAATTGGACAGGGAACAGTTGAGGTGACTTATCGAATTGCAGGGGATGGGATGCTATCCCCACTGACAAGGGAGGACATATTCCTAAGCACGCGTGACCTTGCCCTATATCCACCGATAGAGCTTGCTAGCATCGTTTCTCTTCTTCAATATAACGCCTTCGAGAACCCCGAGATCACCTCTATCTCTTGTGTAATACACGTTACACAGGAAATAAAGGCAATGAGAATCAACCATCTGGAAATAGACAAGCAAAGCTACGCTCCGGGCGAGATGATTCACTATACCGTTGAGCTCCAGACCTATCAAAGCGAGAAACAGGTTACCGAGGGTGAAATACAGATTCCTGCTGATCTTGTTGCAGATTATGTTACTGTACGAGCATACGGTGGGCCGCGCGAAGTGGAGAGCGGAGAAAATCCAATTGAATTTAGTAATCTCTCGGAGCTGATAGAGAAAATCGAAGGATTGCCCTCCTATGATACCCTTACGGTCGAACTATTTGCTCCCAATCCTTTCTTTCTGTACGTAGAGGGGTTACAAGGAGTGGAAGATGTGGAGACAGACCTTCCGGGATACGTTCTGTACGGCAAACGAGAAGTGAGTGCCCTTCTTTCCTTGCTAGAGTAGGATGTTTTCTGTTGCAAGAATAGCAGATATTACAGCTGGCCACATTTTGCGAGAGACAAAGGGAAGGCCACTTCGGGTGATGCATGACTCCCGTCTAATTCAGCCAGGGGATCTGTTTGTTGCACTAACTGGTGCGCGAGTTAATGGGCACGCTTATCTGCAAGAAGCCTTTTCACGAGGAGCCTGTGGGGCGATTGTTTCCGATCTTGAAGCAGTTCCCGGAAACGGACGTAACCTGATTCAAGTTGATGATCCCTTGCGAGCATTACAGAGCCTTGCTGCTGCCTGGCGTAAACAGACCACCGCACAGTTTATCGGGGTCACTGGGTCGTGTGGAAAGACCACTACTAAGGCTCTCCTTGCCCATCTACTTGCAGAAGATCTGGCCGTCTTTGCTGCGCCGGAGAGCTTCAATACGGAGATTGGCCTGCCTCTTGCCCTGCTTGCCATGCCAGCTTCCGCGGGTGTTGGAATCTTCGAGCTGGGGACAAATGCCCCTGGTGAGATTGCTCCACTGGCTGCGTTGCTCTCCCCTCAGATCGCAGTACTCACCACGGTAGGGCGGGTACACTTGGAGGGCTTCAAAACCTTGGAGAGGATTGCAGACGAGAAATGGGACCTGGTCCGCGCGCTTCCGAGAGATGGCACTGCAATCGTCCCTGCCGATTGCGCTGAGTTTGCACCCTTCTTCAAGGAGGGCGGAGAAAATCTAGTCTCCTTTGGGCTTGGACGGGGAGATGTACGAGGGAAGATCACACAAAGGGTTCCCAATCTGCGAATGCAGATCGTCGAACCTGCACTTGAACTTACCTCTCCACTGATAGGGAGCCACAATGCGACCAATCTGCTCGCTGCTGTCACCTGTGCCCTTCATCTTGGCGTAAGTTCTCGGAAAATCGAACGACGAGTGGCTACGTTTTATGGGGTTCGCCACCGCCTTCAGTTGCTGCGCGCCCCACTTGGTTATCTCCTTGATGACTCTTACAACGCCAATCCCGAATCCGTGGAAGCAGCCCTGCGAGTGCTCGCGGAATTGAATCTTCCGGTGAAGCGGCGGGCATTTGTGTTTGGGGACATGCTTGAGTTGGGAGAGGGATCGGTTCGCTTTCACCGCGAGATCCTGGAGCTTGCCTTAAGTCTGCACATCGCTCCGATCTTTCCGGTTGGGGAATCGGCAACCAAGGCTGCCCAAGGTTTGCTTGGCAGCGTTCCTCAAGGGACGATCGTTTTTGCCACGAGGCAAAGACTGGCAAATCGCGTTAGGGACACGCTTCAAGGAGATCGAAACCTCCTCTTGGTGAAAGGTTCGCACCTGCTTAGCCTCGATAAGTTGGTGGAGGAATTATCCGGCTAGCGATATAGAAGCAGGACGCGTCAGAGTCATCTCACCGGACAATGCGCAGGCCTCCTCCATCGAGGAGACGTTCTACCTCTTTTCGTGTTGCCCAACAAAGGTCCCCAGGGTTGGTCTGCTTGAGAGCGGAGATGGCAACGCCATAGCGCACCCCGGCAGCAGGCCCGTCGTCCAGGTAACCGAACAGAAACCCACCGGTGAAGGAATCCCCCGCACCGACTCGGTCGACAACCTCGATGTCGAACTTGGGACCGCGGCAGATCTTCCCATCGGCATAGGCAATCGCTGTCCATGTGTTGTGCCAGACCGATGGGGTCTCACGCAATGTGATTGCTACCACTTCGAGGTGAAACTGATCAGCAAGCGCCTTGGCGACCTCCTCGTAATTGTCTTTCTTAATCCCAAACACCCGCTCTGTGTCCTCCTCGGTGGTGATGAGGATGTCAGCTGCATCCACCAACTCTGACATGACCTCACGCGCTTTTTCTTGTGACCACAGTCGTGCCCGATAGTTGAGGTCGATCGATACCTTGAGGCCTGCCTCCTTCGCTGCTTGGACGGCCTCCTTGGTGACCTCAGCCGCGCTCCCTGATAAGGCAGGAGTGATCCCCGAGGTGTGGAAGAGCTTCGCTCCGTGCAATACCAGTTCCCAATCGATCTCTCCCGGTTTGATCCTCGCGATGGCGGAGTCCTTGCGATCGTAGAGAACGGAGTTGGCCCGTGGTGAGGCACCAAATTCAACGAAATAGAGCCCCACGCGATCATCATCCGTCCACACAATGTGCGAGGTATCCACTCCGTGCTCGCGGGCCTTATTCCTAATCATTCGCCCCAGAGGGTTGTTGGTAAGGCGAGTGACGTAAGCCACTCCAAGCCCCAGTCGTTGCGCAGCGACGGCCACGTTTAACTCCGAGCCCCCGACGTTCACATCGAGAAGGCTTGTCTGTTCAAGCCGCTTGAAATCCGGCGGCGAAAGCCGGATCATCGTCTCCCCGAAGGTTACAAGGTCACAGCTCATCTGGCTATCTCCTCTCTAGCCTTGCTAACGGTGTTCACTAGTTGCCGAGCTCTCTCAGTGAGAATTTCATAGTGTCCGTTGGCTACCGCCTTCTTATCCACCAGCCATCCACCGGCACAGACCATTACTGCACCAGCTTTGATGAACTCACCAGCGTTATCAGCGGTAATTCCACCAGTGGGCACAAGCGGAATCTGGGGGAGTGGTCCACGTACTGCCTTGAGGTAGCTTGGACCCAGTACACTTGCCGGAAACACTTTCACCATATCTGCTCCGGCCTCCCACGCGGTTAAGATCTCAGTCGGCGTCATCGCGCCAGGAATGACAACAACACCGTAACGACGAGCGGTCTCGATTACATCGAGTTCCACCGTCGGCGTGACGAGGAACTTCGCCCCGGCGAGGATCGCTTGACGAGCCGTAGTTGCATCAAGCACCGTGCCTGCTCCCATAAGGACACCGGTTAATTTTTCGGATGCCTCCTCGATTGCTCGCAGTGCCCCTGGTGTAGTCATCGTGATCTCGATACAGGATAATCCCCCGTCATCTAGTGCATGGGCAATCGTCACTAGGTCATCCGCGGCCTCGATCCGGATGATGCCAAGGACCATGGCTCTTATCAGTTGTTCGCGTGTTGTTTTCTCGTTGTTCATTAATGCCCCTTTTACAGTTTTGTCGTTTTTGCTCTGTTTTCACTTCCACAGGAGATTCAACGTTCTCCTGTTGATGTTTCACTTCGGTTTTCCGTGGAAGGTTGCATATCTTGATTCGCCGCGAGCTGCGGAAACTGCGTTAGAACAAGCTCCAATCCCAGTGAAACTAAAGTTCTTTGTGTTGGATACCCTATAGCATCCCAGCCGTGCAGACGGTAGTACTCAGCAAGCATTCGTCCCAATCGCTCTGGTGTGATTGGCTCCCCAGGGGATAGATCCTGCTGCGGTTCGTGCATGATTCTCCAAGGGAGTATATCATCTTTCTTTGGAACCAGGCCCTCACGGAGGTTGAAGCACCGCTCGAGCGTGACGGTGCGTTTACCCGCGCGCATCAGTCGTTCAACATCTAAAGCAATGCCGGTAGCTGTCCTAAGAAGGTTAGCGATCAAATCTTCGTGCAGGCTGTAGGCAGCAGTGGTTGCAAACGCGCAAATCCCAAGAGCATCGCTAATTGCGTAGATATCCTCATGCCAACGCACGATTTCCGCTCGTTTGTCTTCGATGTTAGGGACCGCGTACTTCTTGTCTCCCGTAACCCGCTCGATCAGCTGAATTCCTTCCGGTGTTCCACCGAACTCAGCTAGGCACTCGCTATGAAGGTGATCTGGGCCCCGCGGATTCACTGCAAAGGCCAGCGCATAGGAGTAAGCCCCCCGTGTCTCAACGTTGCTGTGTTCCAACCCACGTGCTTGAATCGCCCATTGATCGGAACCCTTTCCCACCTTTTTCGCCGCACGAGCTACACCTTCGGCCAGTAAGTCGCCGATGCCCTCCCGGTAAGCAATCTTTTCTACTGCCTTCACAACTGCGTCCCCGGCACCAAAGCGCAGATCGATTCCGTCACAATCTGTTGAGGTTAGGATACCCCGCTGGACGCATTCCATCGCCCACTGAATTACGTTTCCGGTTGAAATTGTATCGAGTCCTAGGTCATTGCATAGGGCATTGGCGGCAAACACTGGCTCGGGATCAAAGACACCGCAACCGCTTCCAAAAGCAGCAACGGTTTCGTACTCAGGCCCACCGGAGGAAGTCCCCATGAATGGCCCCTGTTCGATGCTCGTAAACCTGTGGCAGGAGTAGATGCACGCTCCACATCCAACGATCCGGCGCAGGTAACCAAGCTCAGGCCAAGCGCGCCCCGAGAGAGAGCGGACCTCTCCTGGTAGTTGACTTCTCTGAAAGTTGAACGCAGGCAGTAAGTGTAGTTCGTTAAGGATATCCACGTCCCGTGCTGTACCGAACTTGTGCAGATCATGAGCTATGGAGTCGTTGTATAAAGCATCGCGTGCGCGTTGAACTGCCTGGGCAAAACCTGTTGGATCAGTAACGTTCACCCGCCCACTTCCAGGATCGACTACTACTGCTTTGAGATTCTTCGATCCCATGACTGCACCGATTCCACCTCGTGCAGCAGCGTTGTATATACTGGTCATCACTGACGCGAAGAGCACCTGACGCTCTCCGGCCGGGCCGATGCACGCGATTTCTACCTCTTGGCCATATCGTTCCTTTAGCGCTCGCGTCGTTGCACGTACACCTTGCCCCCATATCTTTCGAGCGGGCTCCAGACGACACTGGTCGGGAGTGACAACAAAGTAGACTGGTTCAGCCGCCTGGCCAGTGAACACTAGCCCATCCGTACCCGCCATCTTAAGTGAGATTCCCAGGTGTCCCCCTACATTAGTCTTAAGGTAATGGCCAGTAGAAGGTCCTTTTGCAAGGAGTGTTGTACGGCCTGAGCATGGAGCGCTGGTACCGGTGAGCGTTCCTGGAGCGAAGATCAATACGTTAGACTCACCAAGTGGGTCCGTATCGACCGGTATCCTATCCCACAGTTGCTTCGCCCCTATGCCACGTCCACCAAGGAACGCCTCGATAACTTCAGGGGTGACCTTCTCCTCGGTGATCTCTCTCGATGTGAGGTTGATAACTAACCACCTACCAGGATAGCTTGTGTTCATCGTTTATCCACCTCTTTCTCATAGCGAATCGCCTGAGGGAATCGACAAGCCTCCACGCAGGATGGAGATCCACCACAGAGATCACAGATCAACGGCATGCCACGGGAGTTATCAAAGCGAACCCCATCATACGGGCATGCATCAACGCATTGTTGACAGCCAATGCAGGTTTCTTGATCCAAGTGGATTGCTCCAGTCTGTGTGTCACGAGATAAGGCATTGACTGGGCATACCACGATACACGGAGCTTCCGGGCACTGCACACAGACACGAGGACGAAAGTCGGCCACTTCTTCATTCCTGAGAACATTAATCCGGGATAAGGATAACGAGAACAGGCCCTCCTTTGCCAAGGAGCAGGCGAGCATGCAGCCCACGCAACCTGTACACTGCTCTTCCTCTATGATAAGGCGCCCCGTCACGATACAGACCTCCTTACTTTCCTAGGATTTATCCGAGGCCTTCTAGCTTATGATTCAAGGCCCACTTGTATCCATCCAGACCTGGCTCGACCAGGCGGTGATGGGTTGGCCATCTTGTTACAGGATTCCACTCATGCAGATCATAGTAGTTATCCAATAAGCGATTCCATTCGCACTTAGATAATACATCGCCTGTTTCAATAGGACTACTCATCAGACGAGATGGTGGATAATCATCTGCACGGGAGAATCCCGCGTAAGCGACGTTCAACAAGCGTCCCAGCGTATGAATACGTTCCCCTATTAGCAAAAGTTCCTCAGCGCTCGTGTCATATCCACACATAGCAGACAAAGCCTCCGAGTAGGCTTCTAGTGTAGGCAACCCCGGATCCATCCAATCACTGATAAAATAGCAAACACCTAAACTATCCAAGACGGTGCGCAGTCGTTCGTAGTACACTACTACCTGTCTTTGGAAGGCCTCCATTGCCCACGACGCGATCACGCCTGACGTAGTGTCCATATTCAACCCGTAGTTATTGCATAGTCCGTGCGCAGCGATAATAGCTTCAGGATCTTCGACGCCAAGTCGCGTGCCAAAGTTGGTTACAGAGTTGGCGTGGACTCCGGTCGATTCCATTCCGGCTAGTCGGTCCTTACTCACTCGGATCCAATCAGTAGTAGTTCTCTTGCTCATAACCATTACCTACAGAAGACGTATGCGCACCTTTCGTCCGAGGAGGACCGACAGCAAGACAGCGAGAATCACCACTACCCCTTTAGTAATGAACTGAACGTGATACGGCACGTTGAGCATGGTTAAACCATTGTTAAGCATCGTGATGATGAAGGCTCCCACGAACACTCCGGCTCCGGTTGGCTCACCCTCACCGAACATTGTCGTGCTAAGGAAGCACACGGAAATCGTATCTAAAAGGAAGTTCTCCCCTGCTCCTGGCTGGCCTGATCCCAGACGCGAGGTCAACACGATCGAGGTAATTGCTACGGACAGACCTGAGATCAGGAAAGTATAGAATCGCTTGCGACGTACATTGATCCCAGCATAGAGGGCCGCCATTGGATTCCCTCCGATGGAGTAGATGTGCTGCCCTAATTTGGTCCGATGGAGCACCAACAGGGCGATGATGAAGATAGCGATCATGATGATGACGGGTACGGGAATCGAACCCACATAACCCTGTCCAATGGTGCGAAAGGCTGCCGGGGGATTTCGCAAAAAAACCGGGTGTCCTCCGCTGTACAGCATCTTTGCGCCAAAGGTTACCGACCCCACAGCGAACGTGGCAATAAAGTCAGGCAGATGCAGATATGCGACCAGCAATCCATTAATCGTTCCCACACTCATTCCAATCCCTAGTGCCGTTCCAACAGCCAACAGCAGGCTCGAGGTCGAGTTCAGCACCGTTGCGAAAAAGACGTTGACCAAACCCATGGCAAATCCAATCGACATGTCGAACCCTCCCGCTGCCATAACAAACGCGAAACCCAGGGAGACAATGGTCAACATGCTCATTTGCTTTAAGATGAGGAGAAAGTTCACCATGGTGAAAAAATAGGGTGAGGTCAACGAAAAGGTGATGAAGATCAGCAACCCACCAATAACCGTTCCGTAGCGGCAGACAAACCGTTTGACATTATCCGCAGCAGCCCCTTCAGCCATGTATTCCTCCAATCTTAAATCGAGGGGGCCATTTACAAGGCCCCCTCGCCTCGACTCCCGTTTCTCCAGGTTCAGTCCAACGTCGCATCCTTGCCGTAGTCGACGAAATTCTCCGGATACGGCCACTCGCTCTGCGGAGGAAGCGCCTCTTTTGTTACCAGTTTAGAGGGAATGTAGGTATGTCCCGACGGGAGTTCCTCGCCACGAAGTAGCTTGAAGACCTGCTTAACGAGGGTTTCCCCCATTAGCCACGGCTGCTGAGCCACTGTCGCTACCATCGGGCTGTCGGCCTTTGCCATCTCCTCATATCCTTGTGGATCTCCATCGATGCCAACGATCACGAACTCGTCCTGCCGTCCTGCCTCGCGAATCGCGGCAGCCGCTGCAACCGCAACGCCATCGAAGGTCGCGAATACAGCGTTGATCGACCCTGGGGCCGGATTAGCTACAAGCACCGACTCCATCTTTCCCTGGATGTCGGGGAAGAAATCCGGCCAGGCATAGACCAACTCACTCACGATCTGGGATTCGGAGTATTCGGTGAGGATGAGTTCCAGCTCACCGGCCCGCATACGAATCATCTGACCGAGCGGGTTGGTGATCAGGATGATATTTGCCTGACCGCCCGTTCGGTTCATCAGTTCCGTTGCAGCCATCGCTCCCATAACCCAGTTGTTCGACTCGACAACAAGATCAACAAACGGGGCGGTCCCGGAGTCCATCGACGCGATGATGATTCCACGTCGTTTGGCTTCCTCAAGTGCAGGAGCAGCCATCTTGATGTCGCCCTCCTGAATGATTATCGCATCTACACCCTGAACGATAAAGTTCTCAATCGCCGCAATTCGGTCAGGGACGTTGTCGGTAACAGTCGAGATGGCAGTACCACCAAGTGCCTCAACCACATTGATCAGTGCCGTGCGCCCAATCCTGGCGAAGAAGTTCGCCTGGCCGAAGTTGTTAATCCCTATCTTGAAGTTATCCTCAGCAAGCGCCCCAATCGAGAGGCCCATAACAAGAGCCCCAACAAACACTACAAACAGAGTCTTACGCATGTTTCCTCCTTTGAGAACTATCTTGTGCCTCACAAACTCGTTTTGCGCTGTTCTTAGTGATCACCCCCTTTGACGAGCGGCACTTGCATGCTCGCCCACGATGTGTCGATCTTTGCCTTATCCCCCAGCGTTGTGCTCCCGATCTTCAGTAGTACCCCCGTCTTTGCGACACGCCGCCCGACTAAACGTGCTGCTTCCATGCCGTGGGTGTCGTGCAGGATCTGATCTCGTCCGTTGCGCATCCCGGTCCACCCGGCTCCACCGATGTAGAACCCCCCCACTGTTACAAAACCCATGACCAAGAACCACTGTAGGATGGAGGTCAAGGTGAACTCCACCCCACCGTTGCGGTCGAATCCTACAGCCACGGCGCCGGCAGCCGTTGTCGACCAATTGGGTGCTGCCATCGGGAATTCCGGATCCCACAATCCCTTGAGAAGTGACGTGCAGCGCTCCATATAGGCGCGTCCCAGGGAATTCTGGTTGAAGAAGTACACAGGTGAACCAAAGATGATCCCATCGGGCACTGGGTCAAACAACGGGCGGGCTAGGGCGTGCCAGTCGTCCTTAATAATGCACGGTGATCTCCGTTGGGCGCACTGATCGCACCCCAGACAGGGCGAAACCTTACGCCCAGCCAGTTGGACCAACTCTACCTCGGTGAAGTAACCTAGAGAGCTAGCCATGCCCTCAGCCGCTTCGAGCGACGCTTCCAGGAGAATCTGTGTGTTAGCCTTCTTCCTCGGACTGGTACAAATTCCCACCAGTCTTAGCTTTTCTACCATGTGAGCCCCCAGTCACGGCTCAGGACTTCTACCGGTTGATACAAGACGTTAGGGCGACCAAAGCGTGCAGGTCCCAACGCGTTCTTTCCTTCGCTGGTATTTACAGCTGCACGCAACCGTGGGTGGCAGGGGGCCAGGATCGTCCACACCAACTGGCCGGTCTCAAGCTTGGAACTCATGATCCCTTTGCCGTCCTCATCGATCATGAGGATCAGGTCAGGGAACACACAGCCTACCCGTCCGTTTTTGGCTGCCATCATGAACTCGTTCTTCATCACAATCTCCAGGGAGTCCCCAGAGAACGTATCCCTCCCCATGAAAGAGACTGTCTGAACAAGAAAACCCATCGCCTCTTCTTCGCGTATCGAGTCAACCGTACCGTGAAACGCAATCTGCCCTCCAACGCGATCGGCAACGATTTTGCAGACAGCTTCGGGATCAGAAAGAGAGGCAACCTGTTGTCCCAGATCGAAGGCAAAGGAAATTGTCTCAGGGATGACTACCTCGCGAGCCACTCGGCCTGCCATGGGGTAGTGGGTGTTGGCGCCAAGTCCACCGGCCTGGGTGATAACGAATCGTCCGATTTCATCGGGTACGAATGAGGAACTTGCTTCCTTGACGATGATCACATTGCCCTTCCAATCGGCCAGGGGCATTGGAACGAGCGATACACCATGTCCTAGGAAACTGGTCATCTGAGTCTCAGGGGCAGCTCGACCAACCCCGTCGCCATCGATCACTGGGATCCCAAGGCGGACACCGAGGGACAGGATTACGGGGGTGTTCAGTCCTCCCAGTTCGAACGGAACCAGGTAGTCGACTCTTCGCCCTAGGTGATCCTCCATTGCTTGTAGTGCCACGATCGGTTCGAACCGCTCTTCCCATTGAGCAACGATCTCTTCAGGCGAGAAGCGATCGAGAACCTTCACTGACCCCATGATTCCACCGCTGATGACAAGTGCATCATCGGGAACCTGCTCTAGGTGGACCAGGCTATAATTGCGCCCAAGCGCTATATCGTTTCTGATGATTGCGCGGCCGAATGCCGTTGATCCGCCCCCACCGGTTCCCATGATTGCCAAACCACGCAGGAACGCCTCAGTATTACTTGCGTCCAACTGCCAAGCCGCTCTGCTAGCCAGCACAGCCCACCACCTCCGTTCCAATCATCAACTTTACGACCAGGTCTTGGTCAGAGTCATGGGTCATAAGGTCCCCAACCTTTTGTCCTCTGTGCAATACGACGATTCGATCCGTTACCGCCAGAATCTCGGGGAGGACATGACTGATGAATACAACGGCAACCCCGCGTTCCCGTAGACGGCGCATCACATCCAGTACCTTGCCGACTTCCTTGACAGCGAGAGCCGCGGTCGGTTCATCCAAGATTACAGCCTTTGGGTTGGTTGAGAGCGCTCGAGCGACGGCTACGGCTTGCTGTTGTCCCCCTGACATATTCATCACCGGAGCTCGAAACGATTGCATCTCTATTCCCAAGCTTTCCACTGATTCCTGAGCCAGCTGATCCATGTAGCGCAGACGCAGGAGACCGAATCGGGTCTTCTCCCGTCCTAAGAAAAGGTTGCCCGCCACTCGAAACGCAGGAACCAAACCGCGGTCCTGATGGACTGTTTCGATGCCCAACTCCTTGGCATGCCGTGGCCCTTCGAAGCGGACCTTCTTTCCGTTGATATAGATTGAGCCCTCGTCAGGTGAATAAACACCTGATAGGACCTTGATCAATGTGGATTTTCCCGCTCCGTTGTCCCCAACTAAACCCACAATTTCACTAGCATTCAGGCAGAAATCCACTTCACTGAGGGCCTGAATTCCTCCAAAATGCTTGGTAATTCTCTCCATGTGGATAAGTGGAGTAGTCTGCTCCGTCAATAGTATCCTCCCTTCATTTTGTATTCCACATTCTTCAATGTTTCCTTGGGTTCACAAAGAGGCATTCCCTTATCTTGGGACTCACTATCGCAGTCCAACTCTCAGGTTCTGTGTTTTGGAAATGCAGTAAAGGGAGACAGCAACTCATGGGTTATCCCCTTTAGGAATTCCAACCCTTTTGTCAACAAGCTCTTCTATGGCATGTGAAAGGCGAATGATATGATCTTGTGTCGCCTGCGGTCCCATATTGCCAATACGGAACGCCTTTTCCTTGAATACCCCCATTCCATGAGCTATCTTGATTTTATGTTCTTCCTCTAGGTATACAACAACTTCTTCTGCTGACAGATCAGACCTTCTGTTGAGGGCGATGACTGTAGGAGAGGCAATGTCAGAGGGAAAAACAGGTAAGAACCCTAACTCTGACAGCTTTGAGCGGAGCAACTTGGACATCTCTTTATGACGGTTGAAGCGTGTTTCAAGCCCTTCATTAAGAACCAGTCCTATACCACGACGAAGGGCTCGTACCGCAGGGACCGCCATGGTCACAGGATATGGGTGCCAATCCGCCCAATCCTCGCTGAACTGCTTCCACACGTGTAGGTTGAGGTACCAACCCGGTGTTTTTTTTGGTTCAATGGTCTTCCAGGCATGCTTGCTCACGGCAACCAGCCCCAGCCCAGGTGGACCTTCGAGGCACTTCTGAGAAGCACTCACACAGATTCCGATTTCCCATTCATCCATTTTCAGCTTGATGCCTCCTAATGAGGAGACAGCGTCGACAATTAACAAAACTTCTCTCTCTTGGCAAACAGCGGCGAGGTCTTGGATAGGATTTAGGAGTCCGCTGGAAGACTCGCTATGGCATGCTGCTACAGCGGTTATCTCACGATCTTTGTCTAAGGTGTCTGCTAGTTGGCTGGGCATAAAAGGCTGGGTAACCGGAGTTTGAAGAACTGTGGTATTTGTTTTGTAACTTTTACCAATGCTTGCCATCCGTTCGCCGAAAAAGCCATTGGAAAGAACGAGTAATTTGTCCGTTTCTCCCAACACGCTGCCAATCGCTGCATCTAAACCAGCACTCCCACTTCCAGGAATGATGTAGACATCTCCCGTTGTCTGGAAGATCTGCCTTAAAAGCTCCAGGGTTCCGTTGTAAAAAGAGGTCCATTCCCTACCGTAGTGTGGCACGATCTGCCGTCCCATTTCAGAAAGCACCTCTGGAGCCAATTGAATCGGGCCAGGGATCATTAGTTGGTACTCATCCATAGAATATCTCCTCTCTGCTCTCTATACCAAATCTGACAACCTGCCTTTTCCTGGACATGCATTGCCCAGCATGACTCGCGTCTCTGCGAGACGCGTGGCTGCCCCTATAGGATTGATCACCTGACTTTTGGCCTCCAGTAAGTGCAGTTCCTGACATAGGGGTCTCGCCATCTCCGCAAGCTCGGCGCACCCCATAACAAAAGTAGACGTCTTTCCCAACAGCTTCTTGGCTGCCGTTAGCAAGCGGCTCATTGTCTCCTCTAATTTTTTTGGGATCTCCAGCCGTGAAGAACACTCTCCCAACGCCGGGTCAGTAAAACAGTTGATGATACAGGCATCAGCGCCGTTCTCCTCGACCTTAAGCGCGTTCCTCAATACTAGCCGTGGAGCTTGGGAGTAGTTCATGCCTCCCTCAAGCAAACCAGTAAAATCTGTGCCATGCAATACTGTAGAGGGCGAGGCGTATTTCGCGTATCGAGCCACCGCCACTTTCCGCCAATTCTCTGGAAGAGCTACCGGAATAAGGATCTCAATTTTCATTGCTGCTCTCCCCTATTGGGTAGTCTAAGTGGTCATAGATCAATGGATCCTTCTCTAGTTCATTTATTCTAGAGTCGATTACCTTACCAACTAGAATCATGTGATCACCGAACTGCTTGTGAAAGATCACCTTGCACTCTAGATAGGCCAAGCAATCTTCCAAAATTGGAATCCCAGAGAGACTGGGATGAGTAAGGTAGCCTACAAGCTTGTCCATGTCTCTACCGGAATTCCTTCCGAAGTGACGAGCTATCTCTTGTTGTCCTTCTGCCAGTATCTGCACGATAAAGTGGTCGCAATCTTGAGCAAGTTTGTGCGAGTAATTCTGGTCCCAAACAGCCACTTGTATCATTACCGGTTCTTCTGATACACGGACAACCCAACCTGCTGCGTATGCGTTGATTCTATTGCCGGATCGCAGTGTTACTACGAAGACTCCGCTAGGGATGAGCCACTCAGGACGTTGTTTGTCAGACATGTCAAGAACTGCTGCACTCATTCTGTGCCTCTCCTTATGCTCACAGTATGCCGAATAACAAAAGTAGACAGCTTATTAGCCAAGTTATCTCTTAGCTGGTCTGCTTCATCCATCCACATATCCCAGTGCTTGTGATATTTCACTTGCGCTTTTTGTAATTGCAGAGATCATCCTCTTGGCTTCTTCTGGCTCGTCGAAATCGCGCTTAAGTCCCGTCAGACTGATCGCCCCCACAACATCCCCCCCATAGCCTTTGATTAGGGTAGCGAAGCACTTAATGCCCTCTTCGTGCTCCCCGTCATCGGTGGCATAGCCGCATTCGGTAGTCGTTTTCAGCTCCTTTAATAATTGAAGCGGATCGGTGATCGTGTTTGGAGTCCGTCTTGTTAAGGTAGTTTCTCGAAGTAGGGAGACGAGCTGATCAGTAGATAAGCCACTCAGAAGAGCTTTGCCTACACCCGTACAGTAAGCAGGAGCACGACTTCCGATCCGGGAAATGATGGGAAGGCTTCGCTGACTCTCGACCTTGTCGATATAGACCACATCGTGACCGTCTAAGACGCACAGGTGAACGGTCTTTTGGGTATCGGCGCTCAGTTGGAGGAGAAATGGATGAGCCGTCTCACGCAGAGGCATCCGACGCAGCAACTGGCTACTTAGCTCTAGAATCTTGTTCCCAAGGTAGTAGCGACTATTCCCATCGCTCCGGATGTAGTCCGCTTGAAGAAGGGTGTTAAGGTAGCGATAGACACTTGTTTTGTGGACCCCGATACTGTTGGCTAGCTCAACTGCTGTCATTCCTTCCGCACTCTGAGCTAGCTCTTCGAGGAGATTCAGCCCTTTTTCCAAGATCTTCGCGTCTGCCATAGCGAAAAACGCAACTCCTGTTAGCGGTTATTAAAACTACTATAGCGGAAAAAGCAACTCATGTCAAAGGGAACACGAGAAAGGAGTTGAACCATGCTTCGCAATGAAAGAAACAGCGTGCGAAAGTCCGTCTTTGAAAAGAGCTACAGCAACGAAGTGCGAGAGAAAACTACAGCGAGAGTGAGAGTTGCGGGGTCAGCGAGAGGGGATGAGATTCCCCTGTGGTGATGTGGTGGAAGGCCCTGCCGCCGGCGATCATTGCGCCGCTGTCGGTGCAGCACTCAATAGCTGGGAATAGGACCTCGATCCCGGGCTTCTTGTCCCTGGTTACCACTTGCTCTTGCGCGTGGGAATTTGCCGCCACTTCGTCGGCTACGACCAGCCGGTTAAGGTGATAGCGGTGGGTTGCCTCGTTATGGCTTTTTCACCACGAGTTCGCTCAGTAATTGGCGGATCCTGTCAAAGGCTGCTTCGCTTATCTGCCCAAACTTCTTTGCAACGATGGACTGGGCCAACGTGTAGATCCTGTCCACTCGGATTCGACTCGGGCGCTCAAGAGAGCCATGCCGATCTCGATCCTGTGCATCTTGCACGAGATATCCCTTGACAAAGAGGCACCCTCCGTATATGCTAATGATCGTTATTCTGCTCATCTAAACAAGGAGGAGAAACGATGGCGACAAAGATCATCCCTATTACAGACGGACGGAAGGACCTCTTGCGCCTCGCGAAAGAAGCACGCGAGAACCTCGATCGTTTTGTGTTCACGCGCAACGGGAAGCCAGAGGTGATCCTGCTGAACTTCGAAGACTACGAGGATCTTCTAGAGACACTCGAAATCTACGAAACACCGGGGCTAGTGGAAACGCTTGAACAACGCCGAAAAGAGGTCAAAGAAGGGCGTTCCACCTCTGGACAAGACGTCTTCGCAGATGCTTGAGGT
>Ga0315543_1002710_pt1 | contig 16783 bp, 10 predicted proteins | sample SalMarSW160210MG_2_FD_203098 | JGI IMG/M metagenome (GOLD analysis project Ga0315543, IMG submission 203098) | Salt marsh sediment microbial communities from the Plum Island Ecosystem LTER, Massachusetts, United States - Salt Marsh Sediment SW1601-210 ...
ACGGTGTTCCGGCGTCGTACTGGCGACTGATTCGGCCCCCAAGAGATCCACAGTTTCCCTGGCCGGCCGTGTTCCTGGGCTACCCGGTCATGGGAATCTGGTTTTTAGTGCACCGATCAAACGATTGTCCAGCGGGTGCTTGCCGCCCGAGACATACGCCAGGGACAATTGGCCTGTGTGTTCACGGGGTTCCTGAAGATCCTTACTACTTGCTGATCTCCTTCTATCTGTTTGTCGGCATGAACGTATTCATGATCCTAGTGTCACTTCTGACACAACATTCGCACGAAGAGGAATCCTTGCCCGCGCTGAAGGAGACCCATGCCCAACACGACAAGAAACCCACCTTCGTCTGGCTACTCTGGGGAATTCTATTGGCCTTTGCATGGCGAATGAACCGAGGCCGACCAACGGGAGGCCGGTAAATGAGCCAAAAAGGTTGACTGGCCGGATCATTCTCCAGGCAAAGATCAATAGCACTGGCTATGCTCGCTCTCTACATCGTCTTCGATTAGAACGTCGTACTGTTGAACCCCACGTCGAGTTCGTCGTAGTCATAGAGGATGAAGTCTTACTCTCTGGTGTCATACATGTCGATGTTTGGGCGGAGGATGGGGCCATTGTCTTGCTCTTTGGCGTCGCCGGCTCGACATGGAACAGCGAGCTTGGTGACAAGCTTTGCCGCGGTCGTGTGCGGCATACGTCCACCATGCCGACTTCCGCTGCAATCGACAGATTTGGCCACCAGGCGACAACACGCCTCAATTCTGGGGCATGGACCAACGGAAGAAGACCAGGATGAGCCGTCGAACACGAGGCTCAATTGACGCGGCACCCCGCCAGAAAAGTTCAATTGGCGTCCAGTCGCCCCGACTTTCCTTAGAAATGAGTCTTTCGGCGAGCACATCGAAGCGTTTTCTCATTGTGGAAACTTGAGTGACGTCATCAAGAAGGAAGTCCAAACAGACGATTTCGAGGGTTCGCCGCTTGGCGGCACAATCCGGAAGCGATTTATCCGCAATGCCTTGCGAGAGTCCAAACGCTTTCAGCGCGATCTTTCAGGCCTTCCCGACGCCACAGGCGGTAGACCCACTTGAAGTTCACCCGCCAAACCGCACCTGAATCTCTCACCTTGCTGATTCTCCCAAGCTCGCTGGCTGCCGAGGCGGTTGGCTCTGGTGTCCTACACCTGAACTTGACGCCCGTTTGACGCCTGGTGTCGCACTTTCTTGGTCAAGAGTACCGGATTGATTTTCTTGACAAGAAAACCCCCATTCGACACCAGGCGTCACTGACGCCCGTCCTGGGCGATTTGTGGCATTCCAGGGGGTTTGGAGAGAGAATGCAGAATCGCCGCAAGTGATTGAAAAGTTTTGCGTTACGGCGGAATTCGATGGTTTCCCGGAAAGCTTTTCGGCTTTCGACAGTCCGGTACTCTAACCAATTGAGCTACGTCCCCTCAGCGGGAACCATGAATTATACCTGGTAGCCCCCGGCTCGCAAGAGTGTAGACCGTCATGTTTTCCGCTGCCCAGCGGCTGAGGCCGTCGACCGCTGGACCCTGCCGGGGTACCGTTGTTCGTCCTCCCGACGGGACTTCTCCAAGCCTCAATCACTTCTCTGAAGCTCGGTAGCGGATTTACCGGTCCTATCGACAGTGCCCGGATGCTTTCGGTGCTGGGCCTGTAGAATCCCACGGTGACTGATTCCTGACGTAAAGTTGTGATATGGGGGAAGGACCATCCGCTGGTGTCGGCTCTACCTGGTGGAGCCGATCGGCGGACGGACGGCACGGTTACGGTTGGGCAAGACCGCGACCGTCGTGCAACCTCCATGGTCCTCCGAATCGCGGCTTGCCCGTCGCACGGGCAAGCGGTTCGGTGGACATGACGGGGAGAATCAACCTATGTGGCACTTCTTCCGAGACTTGACGCGTTTTCTTCAACGCATCGACCCCGGGGAGTATCTGATGCTCTTGGTCTTGGGGCTTGTCATCGGATTCTTCTGTTTGCGTGGTTTTGGATCTCGTTCGAAGTACTAGCCGCCCCGGGATTCCTCAGTCCCTCCTGAGGGTGGTTTCTTGCCGGACGCCTCGATTTGCCTGAATACGCCGCCACGTAGGTAAAACGTACCCTATACTTTCACGACCGCCACTTGGTGACCGCGATGTGTTCCCGACCGGTGGAAGTCGGTGGTTTTCATGGAAAGATGGTCCCCTAGGTTCCCCATTCCCTTCGTTTGACATCTTTGACTAGAGGTTCTCCTGTGTTTCTTGCTGAATTCACGAACAACATTCTTGCCTGGTTTCCACGACTTTCTACACCGATAACGCTCCTACTGGTGGCGACGGTCGCCTATTTCTTCGGACGTCGGCGGTCCGAGACGTCGTCCGGCGGTGCCATGCGATCACGACGCGAGCTGCAACGTGCCCAGGCCGTTGCACGTGAGTTGGAAAACATCTCGGAATTGATTCGCAAGCACCTTTCCAAACACCATTCGAGTGTGAGCCGGTTCAAGCAACGCGTCAATCGACTTGGTGACAATAACCAGGACGCGGACCTGCGGGAAGTCTTTCGCGAGGCGGAGCAGATGCTGCAACCCACCATCCAGTTCGCCGGGCAGATTGCCAACGCCTACGACCAGATCCGTCAGCAGACCAATCGCTTGATGGCCTTCACCGACGCTCGGACCGATCCCTTGACGGGGGTCAGCAATCGCCGGGCGCTGGATGACAACCTCAGCGGCCAATTGGCGCTCAACGCTCGCTACAACGTGTCGTTCACGCTGGCGATGTTCGACATCGATCATTTCAAGCAGGTGAACGACGAGCGGGGCCATTTGTGCGGCGACGGCATCCTGCAGGAGGTCGCAAGGATCATCGACGAGAATGCCCGTGAAACCGACACCGTCGTCCGTTATGGCGGTGAGGAATTCGTCGTCCTTATGCCGGAAACCGATCTCGAGGGTGCCAGCCACTTCGGCAACCGCGTGCGAGAAATCGTCGCGAAGACACTGCCCGTGACGATCAGCGGCGGCGTGACCCAAGCCATCGATGGCGACTCGAGCGAATCGATCATTGGCCGTGCCGACGCGGCTCTCTACGAAGCCAAGACCAACGGCCGCAACGCTGTCTGTCGCCACGATGGCGAGCAGATCGAATCCGTCCTGGAGCAGGCCGTGGTCGAACAGGCCTGACTCCGGTCTGGTGATGGCCTCGTGCCAACCCGGGACCGTGGGAGCTTGGAGTTACCCTAGGGTCGCTCACAGCAGCGGTTTTCCTTTGCGTTTGCGCTGGGCGATTTGCCGCCTGGCCCTTCGTCCGGCGGCCTGCCAGAGCGATCTTTCATCGACAAAGCCGCGAGGAAACTGCTTGGCATAGGCCCGCAGGAAGCGGTAGCGCACCGCTTGGGTTACCCAAGGATGGGCTTCGACGCTCGTGGCCAGTCGTGCCAGATCGGCCGCACATCGCCGCACCGAAAGGTGCCGATGGATGCGCACGCCGTCCATGTCGACCAACCAGGTTTGCAGTTCCCGGCCACGCTGGGCGACCAAGAGATTGCTCCCCTTCAAGTCGCGGTGCGAAACGCAACGTGCGTGCATGCGCCCGACGAGCTCTCCCAGACGCTCCGCACATAGCCGGACCAGGTGCCCTCTTTCGGCCGGCGGACGCTCGGCCAGTCGCCACGCCCAGAGATGCAGGTTTTCGGCTCCCTCGATCCACTCGACGGCCAGATAGCTCTCGCGCGGCTGCCACCAGCCGGCCGACCGGCGCGCCCCGGCGGCCCGATCCCAGGGGTGCCCGTCACAAACCGCCAAGGGCCGAGCGGTTGCGATCCGTCGGGCCACTAGCGCGTGGCCTGACGACCAGCTTCGTAGCGCGCGAGACCGGCGGAACCGGTCGCACAGCGCTTTCCACCCGTTGCGCGGCCGGTACCGTTTGAAGCCGACCGGAACCGGGCCGTTGCCCAGAGGGAACGCCGTGCGGACCATCAGGCTCGTGTGGCTCATCTTGACCGGCTCGTCCAATGCCTCGTAGAGCAGGCTTTCGGGCTGCTGCAGCAACCGGTCGATGAGAGACTCGGGAAGCTTGTGCACGGCGTGAAGCCGTCGGCCATGCCAACGCGCGGCGACGAAGTCACGACCGGCTCGCAATGCCCGGTGGTCGCGCCGGCGATCGATCCGGCGCGAGTGGGCCCTCGCGCCGCGATCAAGCTCATCGAACATCACGTCGCCTGCCGGGTGGCGGAGCTCGGGGCGATGCGCGAGATAGGTTCGCAGAAATCGCCATCGCTCGGCAACCGACAGCCGATCAAACCACTCGGCGTGCAGAACGACCAGATGGGCACGCGAGGCGGTCCAATCCAACGGGCCTGAAAACCGCGCGCCGGCCAGGTCGATCAGGTAAAAGGCCGGCTGGTCGGCATCCTCAATCGCGTCGGGCGCCACCAAAAGGTTGCCTGCGTGGAAATCACGGTGCCGCAAGCCGGCTTGATGCACTCCGGCGACGAACCGGGCCAACCGCAGCAGGATCAGGCGGCGCAGTTGCCGCCGACGCGCCGCCGGGAGCGACTTGAGCCGATCGAGCACATACTGGTCCAACGGCTCGGCGCCGTCGATGGCTTCGGTAATGAAGTAGCTGTCCCGAATCCATCCGTGCCGGTGTTGCTCGCCAAAGGCAATCGGCCGCGCCGTTGGAACCCCGCGCCGCGAGGCTTCGACCGCGTTGTTCCACTGGCGCCGCGCCGCAGTGCCACGCACAAGGTTTGCCAACACTTGAGCCGGACCGTCACAGCGCTCGTGTTTCATGTAGACCGTGCGGCCGTCCAACCGAATCAGATAGATCGAGCGCCCGGCACGATGCTTGACCCGCTGTGCGCGGCCCGCCGAAAGCCACTCGGCCAGGCGGAGTCCACCCCGGGCCAACAAGACCGATTCCCAATCCGGCAGAACATGCCATCGAACGTGGTCTTCGGTCCGACACATGACCGGCGCGATCGAACGCGTGACGTGCTTCATGGCATGGATGTCATACACATTCGCGTTTCGTATTACGAGTCCATTTGTGGAAGAAAAACGGCAATTATTCTTCAGACCGGCGGTGCGCCGGACGGAGTGCGACGACCTTACTGTTATCAGGGACCACACCGTGCGGCAAGCCCAGTTCCGGCGAGAGGACAAGCTTGATGCCTCGGGCGGGGCGCGTGCATTTTGCCTCGGCCATGGGAGGAGAAAACTGGATGCCGTGTGCCCGCGTCGGGTATCATACAGGCCAAGAGCGCTTTTGCTGGGGGATATTTATCAGGAATCAAGTAAACTTTGTGTCTTCGCTGGTCGATTTTGTACGGTATTGGTGCTTGGCAAACGGGCTCACTCGCTGCCGGTTTCAGAGAAGCTTGTTGTCGCAACAGCGGGCAAGGTGAGCCCGCCGGACAATTGTGTCCTGCAACGTGGCGTTGCAGTGTTATCCCATGACCTAGAAACATGGTAGGATTCGATGCCGCTGTTTGAAATCGAGACCGACGCGCACATCATCATCACTTGGGCCGACGACGAAGACGCTTCCGTGGCCGTCGTCGAAAAGGCCTATCCCAGCGAGCCACCCATTCGCATCACGCGGCGTCCGCGCGACACGTGGGTAGTTTCCAAATCGGCCTTGGGGATCAAAGGGCCGACCGATCCCTGCAATATCGCTCGCGACTGCCTGGCCAAGGCGTCCGGCGACAAGCTGCAGGCGATCCGTCTTTATATGAAGCACACGGGAGCCGACCTGGACCAATCGCGCAAAGTCATCGAGTCGAACATGGTCATGGGCTGGTGAGCCATCGTGATCCGGTTTCCAGCCCATTTCTTCTTCTTATGGACGGGTAGCGGGTGCCACGGGCATCTTGCCCGTGAAGCACACTGGGCGCCAGCGGCCTCCTCGCAGCGTCGCCACGATCTCATGAGAGACGCCCAAGCCCGCTTATCTCACCACCCAGGCGCGGCCAGAAGCAGTGAGCCATTGCTTCGCAAGAGCGGGCGTCGGGGAATTGAGAGGGCGAAGCTCCTGGTGAGCCGGGCATGCTCGCCCCTTTGTGGCTCGGGCGTGAAAAACGCCCTGCCACTGTAACGCAAAGCCTAGGACGGGACCCCTCTGGTTTGGGCAAGTGGGGGAGTTGACCCGGGCGGATCACCAATTTACAGTAAAGGTTTGGTGTCTCTGGGCATAGCCCATTGGAACCGGACCCCCGCTGGTGGCATGATCCTCGGCCTTCGATGCTGTCCAAACGCGTTATCCCTTGTCTCGATGTGAACCAGGGTCGCGTCGTCAAGGGCACGAATTTCGTGAACCTTCGCGATGCGGGCGATCCGGTCGAGGTGGCCGGTCGCTACGAGGCGGAGGGGGCCGATGAGTTGGTCTTCCTCGATATTACGGCCAGTCACCAACAGCGGGACATCATCCTGGATGTGGTTCGCCGGACGGCCGAGGTCGTCTTCATGCCCTTGACCGTCGGCGGCGGCATCCGCACGCTGGAGGACATTCGAGCCCTGCTCCGTGCCGGAAGCGACAAGGTCTCGATCAATTCGGCTGCCTGCCGCGGTCCGGAGTTTGTCCGCCAGGCGGCCCGGCGGTTCGGAAGCCAGTGCATCGTGGTCAACATCGATCCGAAACGCGTTTGGAGGGACGGACAGGAATTCTGGGAAGTGCACATCAACGGTGGTCGCATCGGCACGGGGCTGGAGGCGGTCGGTTGGGCTCGCGAAGTGGAACAGCTCGGCGCCGGCGAGATCGTGCTCACCTCGATGGACGCCGACGGCACGAAGGACGGTTACGATATTCCCATCACCAAGGCGGTGACCGAGGCGGTGACGATTCCGGTGGTCGCCAGCGGCGGCGCCGGCTGCCCCGACCATTTGGCCGATGCAATCCTGCTGGGTGGCGCCGAAGCGGCGCTGGCCGCCAGTATTTTTCATTACGGGCAATACACGATCCGGGAAACCAAAGAGCTGATGCGGGCCAGAGGAATTCCAGTTCGCTTGTGAAAGCGCGGTGCAAGACCGACCGAAGGGGAAAACCATGTCCATGCCACCCGATTCATCGTTGTCTTCCTTGTCGTCGTTGGGGGGATCGGTGTCGAGCTACGGGCCGAAGATGAGGTCCCTCTCGGCCGAAGGCGACAAAGAACGATTTCTTGTCAAAGACAAGGCCCTGGAAATCGACAAGCTGTTTCGCGCCTTGGTCCGGCTGGAAGGAAGCGACCTGCATCTGAAAGTCGGCGTGCCGCCCTATGTCCGCGTGGCCGGAACGCTCCGGGCGCTGAACCGGGCTCCGGTCGACGACGAGGAGATGGTCCGTTTGATCTTCCCCATGTTCAACGAGCGAATACGCCATATCTTCGACGAAGACGGCGGGGCCGACTTCGCCTACTCGCTCGAAGTCGACGGAAAGGTCTGGCGATTCCGCGTCAACGTGCTCACGCAGATGGACCATCCCGGGCTGGTTGCCCGACGCGTGAACAACTGGATCCCCGACTTCGAGACGCTCAATCTGCCACCCACACTGGACAAGTTGTGCGCCTTCTATCAAGGCATGATTTTGCTGGCGGGCGTGACGGGCTCCGGCAAGACGACGACCATCGCCTCGATGCTCGATTGGGTCAACCACCGCTATTACAAGCACATCCTCACCTTGGAGGATCCCATCGAATTCACCTTCAACGAGGATAAGTGCCTGATCAACCAGCGCGAGATCGGGCAGGACGTCAAGGACTTCATGACCGGCATGAAACACGCCGTCCGCGAAGACCCCGACGTCATGCTCGTCGGCGAGATGCGCGACCGCGAAACGTTCGAAACGGCCATTCAGGCGGCCGAAACGGGTCACCTCGTCTTCGGAACCATTCATGCGTCGACCTCACCGAGCACCCTCGGTCGAATCCTCGACCTGTTCCCGCAGGAATTGCACACGGCCATTCGAAGTGCCTTGGCCTTCAACATGAGGGCGATCATCGCGCAGAAACTGTTGCCCTCGATCAAGGAAGGCGTCCCTCGCGTGCCGACCGTCGAGATCATGACCTTCAACCCCACGGTTCGAAAGCTCGTCCTGGCAGGCATGGACGAGAAGCTGCCCGACGCCATTCGTCTGGCGGCCGAAGAAGGCATGCAGGATTTCACCATGAGCCTGAAGGACCTCGTCGAACGAGAACTGATCGATCGGGCAACCGCGTTCGAAGTGGCGCCGAATCCCGAAGCCTTGAAGATGGCGCTTAAAGGTATCACCGTTAGCGATTCTGGTATGCTCTCATGATCCGACTTCTAGTCATATTGCTGGTCACGCTGATTCTCTGCGTGTCGGTCCAAGGATACTCAATCGCGCAGGACCTCTCGCTGTTGCCCAGCGGAATAGAGGGACCAGAAAGCCAGCCGGCCGGTGTTCCAAGCGGAACGCCGGACAGGACCAGCGGCGCGCCGGCCGTCCCTTTTGAGCGGGGGTCGGGCCATTATCTGAATTGGATCAAGATCCTCATCGCGTGGCTCTTGTTCCTGCTCTGGGTGCACACGACCGACTGGGTCAGCACCGACTGTCAGGACAATCGCCTGCAATATATCCGCTGGAACCCGATTGTCTTCGGTGTGTTTGTCGGCTTCTACTTCCTCATGTGGCTGTTGCCTGGGTTCTGGCTCGGCCTTCCGCTTCTGGTCGTCGCCTACGTGGTTCCGCTGGTGACCTACATCGTTTACCGCAACCAGCAGGTGGCCAGCGAAAAGAAAGTGTTCACTCGGGCTCATTTGCGCTATTGGTTCGCTACGCGGATAAACAAACTCGGGGGGCATATCGAAGTCGAGAAAAAAGCCGAATGGGAGAAGGGCCCCCCGATCAAGCTCAACGCAACGGACGCCCAAAACGAACGAGACGACCGGACACACCTGCTGGCGGCGCGCCAGAGCGAGGGATTCAACGAAGCACGCGGCATGATCGCCGAGATGATGCTTCGGCGGGCCAATGCCATGATGTTGGAGTTCGCCCAGCAATCGGTCGGCGTCCGTTACATGATCGACGGGGTCTGGCACAACGACCAGCCCCAGCAGCGGGAGGCGGCGGATCCCGTGCTCGAAACGCTCAAGGTGCTCTGCGGCTTGGACCCCCAGCAGCGACAGCAGCGACAGCAAGGCTGGTTTTTGATCAACCACGACGACGTCGACTACAAGGCCTCGCTCACCAGCCAAGGAACCCAGACCGGCGAACGCGTCGTCATCCAGGTGGAAACCGAGCAGGTCCAATTCCAGATGCTCGATGATTTGGGCATGCGGCCCAAAATGCAGGAACAGCTCATGCAGTTGCTCAACGGCGAGCAAGGGTTTGTCCTTTTCTCGGCGATGCCGGCGGCCGGGCTGCGGAGCACGACCAAGGTCGCCCTGCAGAGAACCGATCGCTTCACGCGGGAATTCATGGCGGCCGAAGACGAGGCAAACCCCTACGAAACCGTGGAGAATATCCCCGTCAGCACGTTCCAGCTCGGCGAGAGTGTCCCCGAAAACAAGCAGCTCGACAGGGTGTTGACCAGGATCTTCCGAATGGAACCGGGCGTCATCGTCATGCGCGACCTGGTCAATGGCGAGGCCGTGAGCATGTTATGCGATCAGGCGGTCGGCGGGCGGCTTGTGATCGGGACCATTCGGGCAAAGGATTGTGCCGAGGCCTTGCTGCGCGTGTTGGCGCTGAAAGTGCCGCCGAAGGCTTTTGCCAAGTGTATCACCGCCGTGTTGAGTCAGCGCCTGGCTCGCAAACTGTGCGATACGTGCAAGGAAGCCTATGCGCCGACGCCACAGCTCTTACAGCAGTTGGGCATTCCGGCCGGGCGGATCCAGGCCTTCTACCGCCCGCCGCAGGAACCCGAGGAAGTCTGCTCGGATTGCGGCGGTATCGGATACAAAGGTCGCACGGCCGTTTTTGAACTGATGATCGTCGACGACGCCATTCGCAAGCTGATCGCAACCGGGGCGAAAACCGATGCGATTCGCCAGGCCGCGCGGGCCGCGGGCATGCAAAACTTCCAGGCCGAAGGGTTGCTGCTGGTGGCCAAGGGAATCACGTCCTTGCAGGAATTGATGCGCGTCATGAAACAGTGAACAAAGAAACCACAGATACACACAGATACACACAGATACACACAGATGAGAATTCCGAATGAGGGAGACCCGTGGCAGGTATGCCGTTGGAGATGAATGCGGGTCGCCTACTACCGGCCGGATCCTTAGGCTGCATTCCGTAAAGAACGTCCTCACTCCTTGCCTTCTCTGTGTTTATCTGTGTCCATCTGTGGTTCCAAAAGGAAAACCATTGACGCGTTGAGTGACTCATGGCCGAAATACTCCCGATTCTATTGCTCGTCATCTTCATTGCCATCGTCGCCAGCCTGTACGCCGAGGGGATGTGGGGGAATGCAATCATGCTGGTCAACGTCGTGACCGCCGCGCTGCTGGCGACCAACTATTGGGAACCGCTGGCCGATTGGGTCGAAAACATGAGCGAGGACATGGCAACCTACAAGTATCTCTTGGATTTTCTGGCCCTCTGGGCCGTTTTCGTCGTGGTCCTGGTCGTGCTGCGCGTGCTGACCGACATGGTTTGTCGGGTCAAGGTCCGCTTCTTGAAGATGGCCAACCAAATCGGCAGCGTGATCTTTGCTTGCCTTGTCGCCTTGGTCATGGTGTGCTTCACCACGTTCACTTTGCACACGGCGCCGCTAAGTAAGAACTTCATGTACGGGGCTTTTGAGCCCGACGAAGGCGTGGTGTGGGGATGGGCTCCCGATCAGTGGTGGATCACCTTCGCCCGATCCGTCTCCCGGGGCGCCTTCCGCTGGCCGGAGGTCAACCGGTTCGACCATCACGGCGACTTCGTCGGCCGTTATGGAGAGCGGCGGGCCCAAATCGAGAAGCATGTCGAAGACACCGGGGAAATCCGCACGAAGTAAACCGAAGGAAACCCGCCGGCGGACGATTCCGTCGGCCGCTTGACAAGAAGATCATGACGGATCAAGAACCATTGCAGCCGCATCTGGGCCGGTTGCACGAGGCCGACCGAGAGGAGTACCGTGCCGTCAGCGGTCTGGCCGTCACCGCGCTGGTCTTGGGCGTGCTCTCCGTCGCCGCCCTGGTCGACCTGTTGGCCTGGCTTTTCCCCGTTGCCGGAATACTCACCAGCGGGCTGGCGATTGCGCAGATCGCCCGGCAAAGACCGGAACTGGTCGGTCGCAAGGCGGCCGTCGCCGGCCTGCTGCTGTCGTTGCTTTTCGGCAGCATGGCGGTCGGTCATTGGGTAAGCTACCGGTGGCTGGTCCAGCGCGAGGCCCGAGCGGTGGGCATGGCCTGGTTCGAACGGCTTGCCCGCGGACAACCCCAATTGGCCCATCAACTGACGCTCGCGCCCGACGATCGCCAACCGCCCCGGAGCGATGCCTGGGCGGCCTATCGCACAAGTCGAACACTCCACGAGGCGCTGGAGCAGTACGTGGCCGAGCCCCTGTTGCGCACACTCTTGGCGCTGGGCCAGCAGGCGGCCGTCCGCTTCTATGCAACCGAAGACCTCGACGGTCCGGCCGGCGACGAAGTTGTCGCGCAACTTTATGCCGTCACGTTTGAAAAGGACGGCCAGAAGACGTCGTTCTTTGTGCGGATGGTGGTGCGACGTGCGGCAGCCGAAATCCCCGATCGCGCAGCCTGGCAAATCGTCGGCGTCGAGGGCGGCGTCTATCCCGCGTGGGAAGAAGACCCGGCATTGTCATTCTGAGCGCAGCGAAGAATCTCCTTCCCGGCGCGCCGCGGGATCGAGATCCTTCGCTACGCTCAGGATGACCTGCTACGGTGTCAGTCAGCCAAGCTTGGGACTACTGAATTTCAGTTTGGGGTCCAAGCCAGGACTTACCAGGCCCTGCCGCCTTTGCAGGTGCCGCAAAGGTACGCTTCGATGCCCATCGCCTGGGCCATGGCCGCCTTGGCCAGGACGGCTCGGTCGGCCGCCGCGGCGCTGTTGGCATAGGCCACCTGGATGTGGTTGGCCTTGTGCCGGGCCATGAATTGATCACGCGTCACGCCGTACGTGACGGCGTGCATGATGGGCCACTGCGGCGTGGTCAATTGAAGTCGGCGCTCGGTTTCCTTCTTGGGCAGCTTGACCACACCGGCGCGTCCGAGGTCCATTTTGACCTTGCCCTTCTCGACGAAGATCCGCGACCAGACGATCTCGCCCGGCTTCGAGATGCCCTTGAGCGATCCGCCGCCCAGCCGGAAGTACATCGAAGGCTGCCGCTCGCTCGAAGCGCCCTTCCAGCCGCCGATAAGGTGGGCCGGCGGGACCGAGCCGCTGATCAGGTAGACCCAGACGTAATCGTCCACGGTGCCGGACTGGTCCCAATCGCCCCAGCGGACGTCGTGGAGCGTGTTTTCGACCGGCTGGCCCATCGCCTTGTGCACCCGGTAGGTCATCAACCCGTCGAGCCCGGCACACTCGTCGACCTCGTTGAAGTGGACCAGCGGCTCACCCTTCCAGAGGATCCGCCGTCCGTCGCGGCTTTTGACCGGAGGCCGATCGCTATTGTTGAGCGTGCCTTCGACCAGGTCGCTGGCCGGCAGCAGGTCCTTGAGCCCCTGCTGGTACTGGATGCCGATCAGGTCACAGCCGAAATCGTCGGCGATCCGCATCGCGGCGATGTACATCTTGCATTGGATCAGAATCTGAGCATTGGTCAGATCAGTCTTCTCGCACTTGCCGGTGACGAACTTGATGCCCGCCTTGTCATACCACCGGCGGACCTCGCGAGCCTCCCGGTCGCTCACCTGGGTCGTCTCGTAGTAGAGGGCCGACTGGCTGAGCCGCTCCTTGAACACACCCATCGGGTTGAGCAACTCGTCCTGGATGATGGCGTTGTACATGCCCATGCATCCTTCGTCGAAGATGCCCATGATGGCCCGATTCTGGCGCAACTCGGCGGCCAGCGCCTCGCCGAGTTTCTTCTCGGCCGCCGGGATCTTAATCTTACTGAGCGGCTTGACGTGGCGGAGCGAATGGGTGACCTTGCCCGTCCGCAGCCACTTCGTCAGTTTCTTCGTGAACCACTCGTCGGTGAACTCCTCGCTCCAGAGCGTCGAGTAGGGCTTACCGGCCTTGGTGAGCGAGGCGTTCAGATTGAGCATGCCGACCAGCCCCGGCCACGTGCCCGACCAGTTGGCCACGGTCAGGATCGGGCCGCAATGGCCCAACAGTCCCGAGAGCACGTGATGGCTGTACTGCCAGACCGCCTCGGCCACGATAAGCTTCGCGCCGGGATCGATCTTGGAAAAAACTTCGAGACCTTCCTGCTGCGAACCGATGAATCCATGTTTTTCCGCCCGCTTGTAAGGATGTGCACGAACCAGTTCGTAACCGGCCGCCTTGATTGCCTTCGCGAGGGCATCTTCCATTTCCTTTTGCTTGGCCCAGCATGTCTGGTTCGCCGAGAGCCGCAGATCGCCGCTGGCCACCAGGAGCACCTGCTTTGCGGAAACTTTCTTTGGGGTGGTAAGCTTCGGAACCTGATAGGCCATGATTATTACTCCTTCGCTAGTGAGTTGGATTTTGCGCCACGGAGACGTGGCTAGGAGGCCGGCCGGCCGCATGTCGGCCCGCCCCGGGTCAAGCACGACTTGTCAATGAGGGTCCATCGTACCAGATTGCCCGGCCCTTGTCAGCCGTCCACCAGACATTCCGGGCAGGCCGAAGAAACAGGGCCCAAATGGGAGAAATCCGTCTTCCCAGCGGCCGACCCGGTGCAGGGGGCACCGGCTCAGGGCGGACGTTGCCTGGCAAAACGTTCGCCGGCTTGGTACCATAAAAGAGGGCCCCGTGAAGCCTTCCGATTTCTCCTTCCAACGACCTGCCCGCAAGGACCAGCACCGAAATGGACAAAGAAAAGGTATCCATGAACAAGTTCTCACGCCGTCACTTCATCAAGACAACCTCCTTGGCCTCGGCCGCCATTTGCGCCGGCGGTCGTGTCGAGGGCGGCGAAGCGTCGGCTCCCTCAGCCAGTGGGAGCCAAGATCCGTATCGATCCCGGTGGCACCAGATGCCCGATCGTTATTGGACCGGTCCGGACACCTGGGCCAACCCGTGGGAGGACTGGCAAATCCAACAGGGCCGTCTCGTTTGCACGAAAAGTGCCAGGGGACATCGAACGGTCCATTGCCTCACGCATCAATTGGGTGAAGGATCGGGCGAAGCCGAGATCGCCGTCGTGATCGAATACTGCAGCGCGACGGCTGCCGACGAGACGGGCACCGGGCTGGTCGCCCAAATCGGCAAGTCCCAGCAGACCCAAGCCCAAGGCTCGGCAGGCTTCGAGTTGGGTATCCGCGTCAAAGACCCTATCGACGACTATCGCAGCCGACTGCTGTTCGGCACCGGGCTGCCCGTGGGACTCAACGGCAAAGGTGATCTGTTCATCGGGCGGCGCGCTCGCGACCAATTCCCCAAGCTGGCCGCCGCGCTGGCCGCCGGCCGACCGATCCGCTTGGTCTGCAAGATCCGCATCGACCCACGGGAAGGCAAACTGCAGATCGAGCTGTCGGCCCTGCAAACGACCGACACGTCCGGCCAAGAGGTTTTGCTGGGCAAGATCGTCAAGGCGAGTGTGCCGGCCGAGAAGCTCGTCGGCAACATCGCCCTGGTCAACAACTTCGCGCCCAAGATCGCCGGTGACAAGTCGACCGGCCTTTATGCCTTCTCCCATTGGACGATTGACGGACCGAAAGTCGCGGCCGAGCGGCGGCAGAGCTTTGGCCCCATCCTGTGGACGCTCTACACGCTGAGCGATCGGGTCATGAAAATGACCGCCCAAATGCCGCCGCTGGGCGAGGCCGATAACCAGGAAGTCCGGCTGCGGATCGACGCGGGCGGAACATGGAAGACGATTGCCACGGCCACCATCGATCCGTTGGCCTCGACGGCCACCTTCCGCGTGAGCGATTGGGACGACACGCGCGACACGCCCTATCGTGTCTGCTGGACGCAAGAATTTCAAGATGGCAAGCGTCAGGAGTACACCTACTCGGGCACGATCCGAAAAGACCCGAAGGAGAAGCCCGAGCTGGTCGTAGGCGGCTATTGCTGTTTTTTCGATTTCCTGTTCCCCAACACGGCCGTCGTCGGACAATCACGCGCGATCGATCCCGACATCATGTTTTTTGTGGGCGATCAGCTTTACGAGCCGGTCGGCGGTTTTGGTTTTCTTCGCGAGGGCAACCTGAAGCGCATGATGGTCAGCTATCTGCGGAAGATCGCACTTCTGGGCTGGAGCGTCCGCGAGTTGACCAAGGATCGGCCCACCATCTGGATGCCCGACGACCACGACGTCTACCACGGGAACTTGTGGGGCGCCGGCGGACGAAAGATCACTTTGGAGGAGTGGAACGGGCCGTCGGGACATCGGAAATTCCCCGCCTACGGCGCCAAAGGCGGCTATGTCCAACCGGCCGAGTGGGTCCGCGCGGTCGAACGGATCCAAAGCGCGCATCTGCCCGACCCGTACGATCCCACGCCCATCGAACAAGGCATCGGCGTCTACTACACGGGCATGAAGTACGGGGGTGTGAGCTTCGCCATTCTCGAAGACCGCAAGTTCAAATCGGGACCGTTGAGCGTCTTCCATCATGAGAGTTCTCGGCCCGATTGGATCAGCGACCGGGGCGCGGCACTGGCGGCCGACGTGCCGAGAGCTGAGTTGCTGGGCGAGCGGCAGATGAAATTCTTGCGCGATTGGATCACCGACTGGCGCGATGTGCAGATGAAAATGGCCGTTTGCCAGACGATCTTCTGCAACGCGACAACCCACCACGGCCGTCCCTACCACTTCCTCGTGGCCGACATGGATACCAACGGCTGGCCCCAGAGCGGACGCAATGCCGCGCTGGATGTCCTCCGACGCGGACACGCTTTGATGCTGGCCGGCGATCAACACCTGCCGACGTTGATTCAGCACGGCATCAAGCGGCAGCACGACGCCGGCGTCTCGTTCTGCGTTCCGGCCGGCGCCGTCTGCTATCAGCGCTGGTGGCGGCCCGAGGAAGTCGAGTGGATGCGGCGGTCGGGCAAGCGTCATGATGATCGGCCGAACACGGGCCGGTATCGCGACGGCTTTGGAAATCTGATCGACGTGGTGGCGGTGGCCAACCCGCCGGTGAAAAAGTCGCCGAAGAACCGGCTGGAGCTTGGCCTTGGTCGGTCGTCCGGCTTCGGCGTGGTCCGCATGAACAAGCTCAAGGGCACGCTGGTGGTCGAGGCCTGGCCGGTCGGCGTTGATCCCTCGCGGCCCGACGCCGTGGAGTCTCAATACCCCGGTTGGCCCAGCACGATCGCGGTGGCTGACTGTGCCGGCAGCGGCAATCCGACGTTGCCGCCGGTCGTGCTGCGCGGCTGGGATAAGAAGTCTCTGCCGGTGGTCGAGGTCCGTGATGCGGACGACCAAATAGTCACGATCGTGCGAATGACCGAGACGACCCTCAAGCCGCGCGTGTTCGACTCGAAGGGTGCCTATACCGTCAACGTGATACTGCCCGAGTCCGATGGCCCGCGGCTGGTGAAGCGTTTCCGCGGCGTTTCTCCCATGCAGTCGGATGAACTCATTGTGGAGTCCGATGGCTGAAGCATCGTAGGCCGGGTCGCGACCTTATGTTTACCCACATTTTTCGTTGCAGCTCTCAGAATGAGTAACCGTTTCAATCTGCACACGATTCGACAAGATAGAGACCCACTATCGCTGCATTG
>Ga0315543_1002712_pt1 | contig 16780 bp, 14 predicted proteins | sample SalMarSW160210MG_2_FD_203098 | JGI IMG/M metagenome (GOLD analysis project Ga0315543, IMG submission 203098) | Salt marsh sediment microbial communities from the Plum Island Ecosystem LTER, Massachusetts, United States - Salt Marsh Sediment SW1601-210 ...
GATATAAAAAATTACCCAAAATGCCTCTTGATTCAAAATTTAGCATTCAAAATTAAAAATTGACTTCAAAAATCATCTTTTTCATATGGCTTCTCGGCATTACGTTTATCTCCCTTGTGGATTATTCATCCGCGAGCTGCCTAAATTTACCCAAAGGGTTTGGTACGGGTTTCTGGCTGCACCTTATGGGTTATTTTATTGCAGGAGCGCTGTATTTTCTTGCCTTTGAGAAAAAAGGTCAAAAGGTTATCATCATCACCTTCATTGCCCTGTTCTTGATGGGTGTTTTGTTCGAGATCGTTCAAATCCATGTCCCCAACAGGAGTTTTAATCCAAAAGACATTGCCGCAAACGGCCTGGGCCTTGCCGGGATCTATTTGTGCCATCGGGGGTTAAAGGGATTGAGAAGGTAGGTTTCAGGTGTCAGGTTTCAGGTGTCAGAGGTCGGTAAGGGCAAGAAGGTGAGAAGATTGAAAAAGCAGAAGATGAGAAAAGCAGAAGATCGGAATGAACAGGAAGAAGGATATAAAGCACTTTCGTGATCTTGAAGTTTACAGGCGGGCTTTTGATGCAGCGATGAGCATATTTCAGCTGACCAAAGAATTTCCTGCAGAGGAGAAATATTCATTAGTGGACCAGATCAGAAGAGCTTCTCGTTCTGTTTGTTCAAACACCTCTGAGGCCTGGAGAAAAAGGCGGTATATTGCAGTATTCAAAAACAAAATAACGGATTCCATGCAAGAAGCATCAGAAACACAATGCTGGTTGGAGTTCAGTCTTGCTTGTAAATATATAGATCAAGACACTTTTGACAAACTCGATGACGAATATGAGCAGATCATAGCAATGCTAAATTCCATGGAAAGAAATGCTGAAAAGTTCTGTTTTTAATCGCCTTATGATCTCATCTTCTGACCTTCTGCTTTTCTGATCTTCTGAACTTCTTAACTTCCTGAACTAACATCAATTTGAGATAGGGTGGTAATGGATATACCCACTACATCACCAAAAGATTACCCCTTGTTATCTTGATTAAACAGAATAGAATGCATCACTGGACAAAAAGATCTCCCTATTGTTGCATAAATCACACGTCGAGCATCGATAAAAATATTATTATTCAAGGGGTTGGGCTGTTTCCGAATCATTTGCTGGATTTTTCAAAGGGTCCATTTCTCAAAGGGCGTTAAATTCGCCGTGTTATTTACCCGTTGGGAAAGCCGATAATACCGCATCTCCTTTGTTGTCATAGGTTTGCGGTAGACGAACTACAGCTTCACCCATGACGCCTTGGATCTGCGTCATTCTCGACTTTTGCAACGTTAGGGTGTTCCCATGATGTACTCGTATGACTCCATCGCCAACCCTCTGACCACGGAATGGAAATAAAATGACATGGAAAGACGAAAATTCACGCGATTTCAAACCCGGGATGATGCCTTTGCAGCGCTTCGAGGAGATTTCAGCAAAGTTGGTAAAATCTACGATATCAGCCTGAACGGACTGGCTTTCAGATACCTGGCTGAAGAGATGTCCAAGGAGGTGTACACTCAGGTGGATGTTTTTTTGTCCAAAAACGGATTCCATCTGTCCGGTGTTCCCTGTACGGTGGTTTATGATGAAAAGGAATTAATATCCAACTCAAATACGGTTTCGCCATATCGATGCGGTTTGAAGTTCAAGCCGCTTAAACAGGATGTTCATAATAAACTGGAATTTTTTCTTAATAACTACACAACCGGTGAAGCATAGAATTAGCCACAGACGAATATATATCAGACAGGATTAACAGGAGTTATGTGTTACTTCACCAGATTCCAGAAGAATCTGCTGAAAAGCAATTCGCCTTTGGCGAAAAAAGAAAAAATCTTGAAGATCTTGGAAATCCTGTCAAAAGGAAAATTTTTCAATAATTTAAATGGCAAAACCTGTTCGACATAATTTTGTGATCGGATTGATCGATTTTTTGCTGCTCAATATTGCGTTGGTCAGCGTACATCTGATCAAACGGGGCAGCCTTGAACTTTCGGCCCTCTATATCAAGCTGTTTGTTGTTTTTTATCTTGTGTGGCTGGGGACGTCTTTGGCCATGAAAAAGTTCAAACAAATTGCCGGAAGAACGTTCTTTGAAGCCCTTGTGCTGATCGTAAAATCGAATATTGTTATGGTTTACCTGGTCTCCTTTTTTATTGTTCTGTGGGCCCATCTGACCGCCGTATCCAGGATGCAGACCTTTGGCGTTTGCTGTGCTTTATTTCTACTGGAACTTCTCAGTCTTTTGCTGGGTTACATTATTTTTAAAAGCAAATTTACAGAGAACCGGATATCGAGTCAAAACCAGACAGCACCGGCATCCACCTACTACCCGTTGATATTTATTGATGTTGTGTTGCTGATGACAATTTTTCTTGCGGTTAACTACATCAAACAAGACAGTTTTTCTTTGCCCTTTAGGTACGACCAGATTATTCTTGTTTTATACGCCCTGTTGTTTGTCAGCTCTTTTCTGGTCAAAAAATATGACAAGAAAAACTTTGACAGCACTTATCTAAAGGCCGTCACGCCCTGTATCAAGGCAACCATGATCATCTGCGGCAGCCTTGCGGTGATGGTATTCGCCTTGCGGCTTTTTTATTACTCCAGGCTTCATCTGTTCGGTACCTTTGCCATTTTGTTCGTTATCGAATTGGTGGTTTACTATGTGTACTATGTTTACAGAAAATACGGCAGGCTCGATAAAGACATTGAAACCGCCGACGAGGTAACGGCGGCACTTAATGTTGAAGATCAGGACAGGCATCTGCCCCAAGAGCGTGATGTCGCCCCTCTTGCAGAGCCTGTTGAGATAAAACTAAAACATGCGCTGGAATTTTTCAGTGAAACGCTATTTGATTTCATAAAGAGAAATATAGATCTTTCGGCAATAGAGCGGAAGAGCACAGCTATTTTAAGTACCGGTGAGATAGAAGATGTTCAAAACCTCGATGAAAACCGCCACAAGCTTTTCATCAACCTTCACAAAACCAATGATGTGAGATGGTTCAACAGATATTTTCTTGAGATATACGGCCATCTGAAAACCAGGGGGTATTTTGTGGGCAAGGTCCACACCACCACGACCCGTAAAAAGTATTATCAGGCCAAGTATCCCGGATATATTGCACCGCTGTTCTATTATACAAATTTTGTCTGGTGCAGGGTATTTCCCAAACTTCCTTATATCAAGAAGATATACTTTACCTTTACCAGGGGTCGAAACCGGATGGTGTCAAAGGCTGAAATATTCGGCCGGCTCTGTTTTTGCGGGTTCAAAATCATCGATGCGCTTGAAATCGAAAATCGCCTGTTTTTTATTGCACAAAAGGTAAGACAGCCCTCTTCAAATAAAAATCCCTCCTATGGCCCCATCGTACGGTTAAGGCGAGCCGGATTTAACGGAAGCATGATCACCGTGTACAAGTTCAGAACCATGTATGCCTATTCGGAATTTTTACAGGAGTATATTTATGAGAAAAACAAACTGGAAAAGGGCGGAAAATTCAGAGACGATTTTCGGATAACCGAGTGGGGCAAATTTATGCGGGCCACATGGCTGGACGAACTTCCCATGATCTACAACTGGCTGAAAGGAGATCTTAAACTGTTCGGGGTGCGCCCGTTGAGCAAACAGTATCTCAACCTGTACACGAAAGAGCTTCAGGAATTGAGGAAAAAGGTTATGCCGGGGCTTATTCCGCCGTTTTATGCGGATCTGCCCGAGACTTTTCAGGAAATAATGGAGTCTGAACTGCGATACATCCAGGCGTATCTTAAAGCACCCATGAAAACACAAGCCAAGTATACGTGGAAATCGAGTAAAAATATCCTTTTAAACGGGGCGAGGAGTCATTAAAGATTGACGATTGACGATTGACGATTGGGGAACCCAGAATTCAAAATTTAAAACTTAAAATTCAGTACTCGTTACTTGTTGCTGAACCTATGAAGCTATGAACGATCAGCGTCTATTTTATCAATTTATACCGGTTGAGCATCGCAGAGAAATTGAACTGCTGCTTTTGTGCGCACGGCCGCGTCCGGATGCTGCAACTGAAAAAGAGATAGGGTCTTTTGCCAATGAAGCCATTGACTGGGAATATCTTGCGGAAACAGCCTTTTCACACAAGCTCCACCTTCTTTTGTACCGGAGCTTAAAAAACGCGTGTCCGGAGTTTGTTCCCCATGCAACCCTGAAAAAGCTTGAACGCGAGTACGCAACCAACTCCATGCGAAGCCTTGTTTTTTTCGGAAAGCTGACTTCTATTTTAAAGCTTCTGGAAGAAGATGGTATACCGGCGATACCGTTTAAAGGACCTGTTCTGGCGGAAATGGTCTATGGAGACCTTGCCTTGCGACAGTTCGGAGATTTGGACATATTGGTCGACAGAAAAAGTGTTCTCAAAGCGATTAAAATCTTCGAGGATCATGGATTCCAACTTGAAATCAATTTAAATCAAAAACAGCTGTTGGCTTATGCGGCCAAAAAGAACAGCATTGGTTTAATCAGCACCATCAGCGGCCTGACCGTGGATCTTCACTGGGAGATGTCGGGAAGCTATACGTTTTATCCCCTGCTCTTAAACCGAATGGAAAAGAATCTTGTCCATACCTCCGTTGCAGGTCAAAACGTCCGCCGGCCCTGTACGGAAGATCTGCTGGTTTACCTGTGTCTCCACGGGGCCAGGGATTTCTGGGAAACCATGGAATCCTTGAGCAGCCTTGTCGGCCTGATTCAGTCACATAAAGGATTGGATTGGATGCGGGTAGGAGAGTTGGCCAGAAAAATGCGCTGTGAAAGAATTCTTCATTTAGGCCTTTTCCTGGCATGGGATCTTTTTGATGTTGAGCTACCTGAAGATGTGATGAAACGTGTAAAAAAGGACCCCGCACTGCCCGGCCTGGCCTCAACGGTTTACAACAATCTATTTAAAGAAAACAACGGATCTCATGCATCTGAAATAAATTCCAAGTTTTCCATGTTTCATCTCAGGGTCAGGGACAGATGGTCTGAAAAAATCCGTTACGGTAAACACCTTGTCTTTGGTGTCACTGCCCAGGAGTGGACCCATGTTCCGATACCGGCAGAACTCTCTTTTGTTTACGGTATCTTGCGACCGATCCGCTTGTCCGCGGCGTTTTTTTCATGGTTGATGATAGGTAGGCGTAACAATAGAATTAAGGAATTGAAGAATTAAGGAATTAAAATATAAATCACCGCCCATTCGCTGCGCTCATTAGAGGCACGGAGGGCGCAGAGGCGTTTTTCTTATTTTTTTTCGCTGAGAGGACGAAAAGAAATAAACATCGGGAAACAGAAAATTCATATCTCTCTGTGTTCTCTGCGTCTCTGTGGTGAGATAATATAAAGTGATGGAAAAACGTTATTACAAGACCGGCGGGATTACATTTGGGGTGTCATCAGATCTTCCCATCATGGGCGACACATTTCACCCCAAGTTCAGGCAGTTTGAGGTCAAAGTGCCGGGTGAGGATCTGGTTTGTTTTCATCATCATTTTCACCTGCTGGAAATGGGCAAAAGCGATCCCGGCAAAAAGATTTACGAAAAATCGCCCTGGATGATTTTTGAGAATAAAAACCATTTTACCTATGTGTGGACGTCATCTCTTGACAATACAGACGGCTTAAAACGGGCTGCGGTCTTCAGCCTGGATCACACCCACGGTGTGATTTACAACGATGAAATAAATCTTATGGCATACAGCGCGGGAAATGTGGGTTCCCTCACGCTCTTCCCCACGGATCAGATTCTTCTGGCACGACTTCTGGCAGACAGAAACGGGTGCATGCTCCACTCTTCGGGCCTGATCATGGATGGAAACGGCCTGCTTTTCGCCGGACACTCGGATGCCGGAAAGTCAACCATCTCGTTAATGATGAAAAACCGGGCGACCATTTTGTGCGACGACCGGAACATCGTCAGAAAACAGGGGGACAGTTTCAAACTCTACGGCACATGGAGCCACGGGGATGTGGAAAAGGTGTCTTGTGATTCCGCGAATTTGAAGGCGATATTTTTTTTAAAACAGGCAAAAGAGAACCATGTGAAGCGTCTTGAAAACAAAACGCTGATTCTGAAAAACCTGCTGGCATGCCTTGTCAGATCCTTTGTAACTCAACATTGGTGGAACAAGACATTGGATGTGATCTCGGAGATCGTGCGGGAAGTGCCGTGCTATGAGCTGTGTTTTGATAAAAGCGGCAAAGTGGTGGGGCTTTTGGAGAAGTTTTGAAAAAAAAAGAAGGTAAGAAAGTAGGAAGTTTAGTGAAAAGATGAACATCGCCCCAGTGAAATAGAAAATAAAAGGGCATTTCACGGGGTAAAAACATCGAACGTCCAACATCGAATGTTGAATGAAAAACAATGTTGAACAGTTGCCAAATACCAGAACAGGCAACCATAAAGAAATAGCTGTTGAATATTCGATGTTGGAATAATTTGAGGAGCGGAGCGACATCATTATTCGACGTTCGACGTTGGACGTTCGATGTTCGATGTTCAGTCTGTTCGATGTTGGACGTTCATCTTTTAAACATCCCTGAAGAATCACTAAAAAAAGGAAGATTTATGCTCAGTGAGGTTAACCTAGACACTCTATATGCCATATCGGATGAGGTGGTTGCCCGGGAGATAGAGGGGGAACTGATCATCGTTCCGCTGACGTCCAATGTGGGCGATATGGAAGATGAGCTTTACACCCTCAATGAAACCGGAAGAGATATCTGGCATGGTCTGGACGGGAACACGTCTTTAAGAGATCTGATTGCTCGACTCTCTGACGAGTATGACGCATCGTTTCAGGAGATTGAAGCGGATGTCCTGGGCCTGATCACAGAATTTTTGAAAAGGAAGTTTCTTGTTGAGAACCCGTCGTAATGAATCCGTATATTTTTCACGGACCGGAAATGAGCTTTCGCTCTCAGGCGCTGCTGCTGCGAAGCTTCTCAGGGCGATCATCCAAAGGGGAAAGCCGTTTAAATTCAAGGCCAGCGGCTGGAGCATGTCTCCGTTTATCAGAGATAAAGATATCATTACCCTGTCCCCGTGTTCCACGGCCTTTCCACAAAAAGGCGATGTGGTGGGCGTCATGGACCCGGATACCGGAAAACTGGTGGTCCACAGGATCGTTGGCATGAACAACGGCAGATATTGGATCAAGGGAGACAATGCTAAAAATAAAGAGCCCGGTTCCTTTGGCCGTGACCGGTTATGCGGCCATGTCACCCGGGTTGAAAGAGATGGAAAGCCGGTTTGGTTCGGTGCGGGTTTCGAGAAAAGGGCCATTGCGGTGTTGTCACAGGTGCCTTTTGTGATGCGGATGGTATCCAAAGCTTTAGGTTTGATAAGAAGAATTGAGGCGATTAATCACCGCCCGCTTGTCCCGTTCCTGCGGGGCTTCGCTCGAGGCACCCCAGTACGATCTGCCGGACCTACCCTGGTTAAATACGCTACGCTGTCCTTCGGAATTAAACGGGGCACGGCGGGGCAGGCAGAGGGCGCAGAGAGTAATAATTTTTCCATTGCCGTTGACCCCGCTTGGTGCGGGACAGGGACGACGGCAATGAAAAACACTCAACAGCTTACGCTGTAAAAAGAGGCCGCGCAGTAGATTTTGAAATGCGAAAGTTAGTACATATTAACCGTAGGTTTAGATCATTTTGCTTTTCGCCTTTTCAGCGAAAAGCAAAATAGAAAAGAAAAACTCTGCGTTCTCAGCGTCTCTGTGGTGAGATAATATTAAAAAAATGGATAAATCATATATTTCCAGCATGCCGCTGCCCGAGGCGCCCATATGGGAAAAACAGATGGCAAGAAAAGACCGGCTCCTTGCCATGAACCTGGAAGTGACCGCGCGCTGCAACAATAACTGTCGCCATTGTTATATCAATGTCCCTGCCGGCAGCCGGGAAGCGAAAAAAAAGGAGCTTTCACTTGAAAAGATCAAAGATGTCGTGGATCAGGCCTGCTCACTGGGGACCTTGTGGTGCCTGATCACCGGGGGCGAGCCTCTGTTGAGAAGCGATTTTGAAGAGATCTACATGTATTTGAAGAAAAAAGGGCTTCTCGTATCCGTGTTTACCAACGCCACGCTGATAAACGCAGGGCACATCGATCTTTTTAAAAAATGGCCGCCCAGAAACATCGAGGTTACGGTTTATGGGATTACGGAAAAAACGTATGAAAAGGTCACCCGGAAGCCCGGAAGTTTTAACCGGTTTATGCGGGGGTTGAACCTGCTTTTAGACGCAGGGATCCCGGTGAATCTCAAGGCCATGGCCATCCAGTCCAACAAGGGAGAATTTGAACAGATCGCTCGATTTTGCAGAAAAAAAAGCAAGTCCCCTTTCCGGTTTGATCCGTTGCTGCACTTAAGGTTAGACGGAGACCCAAAGCGAAATCAAGAGATCAGAAACCAAAGGCTGACACCGGAGGAAATCGCCATTCTCGAAAAGCAGGATAATGTACGATTTTCAGCCATGAAAAAGGATTGCGACAATCTTATCCAAACGGCGTTTGATGGTAATGGCAAACCCTTTGTTTTCAACTGCGGTAGCGGTTTGAGCGAATGCACCATCGGATATGACGGAACGTTTCGTTTGTGCTCGTCTTTGGTGCATCCGGACTGTGTTTACGATCTAAACAAAGGGAATCTTTTCCAGGCCCTGACCGAGTTTGTGCCTTTGGTGAGGGATATGCAATCTGACAGCAGGGATTTTTTAAAAAACTGCCGAAGGTGTGCCATTGTCAACCTTTGTCACTGGTGCCCGGCCCATGCATACCTGGAGGTCGGCCGGCTGGACGGGCCGGTGAAGTATTTTTGTGATGTTGCAAATGCCAGAAAGGAAAATTTGGAAAAGAGTATGGGAGTTCGGAGGGCACCCCGGTGAAATACGCCCCGGTCAAACAGAAAAAATAGGTTTAACTGGGTAAACTTAGCTCGTCACTAACGTGAATTTCACTGGGTAAAGAAGGCAGAGGTCAGAAGGTGAGAAAAGCAGAAGATAAGAAGGTAGGAAGTCAGAGGTCGGAAGGTGGGAAGGGTTAGTGAAAAAGATGAACATCGAACATCGAACGTCCAACATCGAACGTCGAATAAAAAACAATTATGGGGCTGAGGGAAGGAAAGAGGGAAGAGGGAAGATGGACGAAAAGAAGACAAATAAAATTAGAACTGTGAGCGATCTGAAAACCTTGAACCCTTGAACCCAGAACCTATGAACCTATGAACCTTAGATATGTAACCATCGAAAGGAGGTAAAAATAATGGCAAAAAAACCATGGAAAAAACCCGAGTTGATCGTGTTTGTCAAAGGAAGGCTGGAGGAGAATGTCCTGCGGGTATGCAAGACATCCCAGGGGAATTGCCCGTATTTCGCATGCAGTGCGCTGGACGGCCGCTGCGACGGCATCGGCAGCAGTTAACAAACGAATCGGGTAACCCCATCTATTTTAAAGGAGAAAAACATGAAAGGAAAATTAATTTTTTACAGTATGCTTGTGTTGATGCTGACGGGCTTTTTAATCGCCGGAAGCGCATCCGCAGCCATTTATGAATTCGGGGATTCAATTACAGAATTCGACGGGTACCACACGCCGTTATACGGAGAAGATGTCTGGGGAGCCCCGTCTCTTCTCAAGGTACAGGTGGGTGTTGATAACAATTGTTTGTCATGGATTGGAGTTTTTTATGATCCCCAAAAGGGCGCAGGCCTTACCAACCCTCCTGCCGATAGTATACCGGGTAATTATAATTCCTTTTTTATCGACACGCATTCAACCGGTTACGACTGGGATTATTATGTAAAGTTTGAAAATATTTCCGGGTCTTATGACTCAGCCTCTTTTGCGGCAACCATCTACGATCTTCCGGATACCTGGAGTTATACCCTTGCAAGCGGTAGCGGAACCCGAATAGGCCACCCAAATGGAATCGATACCTCCGCATTGACAGGGACCGCCTTGACTATTTTTGGAGTTGCTTACGGGGCGAATGTGAGCAATGAGTATTTCAACATTGTGGGTTTGGGTTTTGGCGACTATCCCATCTGTCTGGGGGATGAGTGGTCGCTGGCAGTGACTCAATATTGCGCCAACGACAATTTCCAAGCAGCTGTTCCGGAACCCGCCACCCTGCTTCTTTTGGGCAGTGGTATGATTATTCTTGCAGGATTGCGTCGAAAAAAGAAAGAATGATAGGGGCTTGTGGTCCTTGGCGAGACCTTTGAAAAATGTCCAATTTTGTTCAAGGCCAAGGACAAATCTGCAGGATAGCAGATTTGGACAGCTGTTAAGGTGCCCGCAAGGGCGAGGGGCATGGACGCCCCGAGTCAACGCGAAAATTTTAACCACAGGAATACATTGAGTATTTTGAGGATTAAAATTTGAGCCTGACGCCGGAATTGGGCAAAAGGGGGCGTTTTGCAAAGGTCTCTCGGCTTTTATATGAATCAGCCGGTTTCAACACGTAAGAAAATCGCGCAAATCCTGCGAATCGACCGGGCGCTACGGCTGGTATGGCAGGCAGGCAAAGGGTGGACCATGGGCAGTCTTGTGGTTCTTGTGGTCCGGGGCCTGCTGCCTCTTTTGGCGCTGTACCTGATGAAGCTCATTGTGGATGCGGTCAGCATGGCCATAACAGCGCCAGAAACATCAGCGGCGATCCGCCCGATTTTTATGCTTATATGCGCCGCAGCAGGGGTGGCGCTATTGACCGCTTTTTTTCAACAATTAGCGGGCTGGATCAAAGAAGCACAATCTTTGTCCGTGACCGACCATGTTTACAATCTTCTCCATGAAAAGTCGGTTTCGGTGGATCTGGAATACTACGAGAACCCCGAGTACTTAGATACCCTTCACCGGGCCCAGGAGCAGGGACCCTACCGGCCCAATCAAATACTCGATGGATTGATCCGTACGGGACAAAGCGGTATTTCTCTGGCCGCCATCGCAGGACTGCTGTTCGTATTTCACTGGAGTATTCCCGTCATACTGGTTGCAGCGGCCCTTCCCGGGGTTTTTGTGCGCATCAGGTACTCGGACAGGATGTACCGGTGGCAGCAGCGACACACACAGACCGAGCGAAAGTCCCGCTACTACGATTGGATGCTCACCGGAGACGCCCATGCCAAGGAGGTCCGGCTCTTCGGCCTGGCAGAACTGTTCATTCAACGGTTCAGCCGGCTCAGGGATATCCTGAGAAGAGAAAAAATCGCCATGGTCAAACAGCGGTCCGCCGGGGATCTTGCCGCCCAGTTTTTGGCCACCCTCCTGGTGTTCGCCACCTTTGGCGTTATGGCAAAAAGTGCGGTCACGGGCAGGATAACCCTGGGAGACATGGTCATGTTTTTTCAGGCCTTTCAACGGGGGCTTGGAAATATGAAAGACCTTTTAGGAGGTCTGGCAGACCTTTATGACAACAGCCTGTTTCTCACCAATCTTTATGCGTTTCTGGATCTTGCGCCTACCGTCAAACAGTCTTCCGCGCCGGTTTCCGTACCCATACCCATCAAAGAAGGCATCGAATTTCATAATGTTTGTTTCAGATATCCTGGTGGAAGAGAGGATGTTTTAAAAGATATCTCCTTTTCCATGGCTCCGGGGGAGGTGGTTGCCCTGGTGGGAGACAACGGGTCCGGGAAAACAACCCTGGTTAAGCTGCTGTGCCGGTTGTATGATCCGATTTCCGGGAGCATAAGGATTGACCGTATAGATCTTAAAAACTTTGACAAAGCATCCCTTCATTTCCGAATAAGCGTTATTTTTCAGGATTATGTCAAATATTTCCTGTCGGCCCGGGAAAACATATGGTTCGGAAGTGTCGACTCCCCGCAAGATTCAAACAAAATTGCCGATGCCGCGGGAAAGGCGGACGCCCATCAATTGATCACCGGTCTTCCCCATGGTTACGATACCATTTTGGGAAAGTGGTTCGAAAAAGGAGAAGAACTCAGTATGGGGCAGTGGCAGAAAATTGCCCTTGCAAGAGCCTTTTTCAGAAACGCCCAGCTTATCATATTGGATGAACCCGCAAGCGCCCTTGATGTAAAGACGGAACATGACATTTTTAATCAGTTCTATCGGCTGATCCAGGGAAAATCCGCCATTTTGATCAGCCACCGCCTGTCCACGGTGAGAATGGCGGACCGGATTCTGCTGCTCAAAGAGGGAAGGATCGTGGAACAGGGGTCCCATGAGGCGTTGATGCGGATGGGTGGCGCGTATGCCGGGCTTTTTAGAATTCAGGCGGGAAAGTTTGAGGATGAGTCCGCCAAACTAACGGCGGATAAAAAGGACTGAAAAAGATGAACATCGAACCCCGGTCGCCTTTGGCGCCGCCGAAGGCGATATGCCTCAAACCTCTAGCGAAGCGATCCTCAAACCTTTAACTTTTAACCTTGAACCCGTAACCCGAAACCCCTAACCCGCAACGCGCAACTCGTAACCCGTAACCCAGAACTTATGAGATAGGAATTCCGAGACATGATTAAGAGATTGTTTGTTGTCACAGTGACGGTTTTGTTCGTTTTGATCAATTGTTATCCGGCGTATTGCGATTCTGAAGCCTCGGACGCCCGGAATCCCGTTGACTGGGATATTTTTGGGAAAAAAGGGGGATGGGTCCACGCGTACCTGACCGTGGAAGAGGAGTATTCGGACAATATCTATTACACGGATAAGAACGAGGAAAGCGACTTTATTACCCTGATAACACCGGGGATATGGTTCTCTATTCCCGGCAGCAAACAGAGAACTCGAAGAATTTACACATCAAAAGACACCCCTGGCGGAGTGACCATCAGCCGGTATGACCCACCCAGTTTTCGGCCCTTGAACGCCTATTTTTCTTACGAACCGGAGTTTGAACTATACGCGGACAATTCCGATCAAAATACCACCAGCCATAAATTGGAAGGTGCTTTTCAATACAATTTGAGAGGCGGGTTGTCCCTTGAAATACTGGATCAGTTCATCGACACGTATGATTCATACTCGACAAGCCTGGCGGATGTAGAGGAGCAGGATAAATACAGAACCAATCTTGCCAATGTTACGCTGGGGTATCGAATTTCCAAAAAGCTTAAACTTGCCCTGGAATATTCTAATTTTCTCGTGGACTACGATGAAAGCGAAAATAAAGTATTTGAACGGAAAGATCACACGGGCACCGGGTATATCTATTTCCAGGTGAGGCCCAAGGCTGCTGTTTTTACCGGGTACGAGTTTACCAAGGTGGATTATGACCGGGACCAAATCTCGGACAGTAAGGAAAACCGCTTTTACGGCGGTTTTCAATGGGACATCACGGACAAGTCACGGGGTAGAATAAAGGCCGGATACGGTAACACGGATTTTGATGATTCCCGGATCGATGATGCTGACGAATATATTTATGAAATACAGGTGAACCATCGATTTACTCCTAAAACGTCGCTGAGTCTTTTCGCATACCGGAAAAAGGAAGAAGCCGACTTTTCAGTATACGACTATATCCTGACCCATAGAGCCCGTGCATCGTACCGGCAGCGGATCACCCGTAAAATCTCCATCGGCCTCCAGGTGTCGTATGCATATGAACGCTATGAAAGCGACGGGAATATCATATGGATAACCAAAGAAAGGAAGGATGATGTGTACTATGTGAAACCACTGATCCGTTATCATTTTAAAGACTGGTTCTCCATGAATCTCGAGTATATGTATGAAAAAAGAGATTCGAATATCACGCTGTATGATTTTGAAACAAACAGCGTGTCTGTGGGTTTGACTTTGGAGATATGAAGACCATAAGGTGAGAAGAGCAGAAGATCAGAAGGTCTGAAGGTCAGAGGATCAGCCCGCCAAACTAATGGCGGATAAAAAGGACTGAAAAAGATGAACATCGAACATCGAACATCCAACATCGAATGATGAATAAAAAACAATATTGAACAGTTGCCAAATGCCAGAACAGGCAACCATAAAGAAATAGCTGTTGAATGTTTGGTATTGGATGTTTGTTTTTCATTCGATTTTAGAATAATTTGAGGAGCGGAGCGACATCATTATTCGATGTTCAACGTTGGACGTTCGATGTTCGATGTTCAGTCTGTTCGATGTTGGACGTTCATCCTTTAAGCATCCCTGTACGGCAAAAACTTAGCCCGTGAATGTTTACAAAACAACTTAGCGCTTATTGGGCAGAACTTCTGAACCATAGACACAAAAAAATTTAGAAATTGAGGCGTACCATGAAATTAAGAACCCTGGTAACAATATTGGCGGTTATATTTTGTTTCACGGCATCGGCCGGCGCACAGGACTATATTGTCGGTGAGGGTGATGTGTTGAAGATCGTGGTATATGAAAATGATGATCTCACGACTATCGTAAGGGTCAGCGGGGAGGAGATTATCGTTGTCCCTTTGATCGGCCGGGTGGATGTAAAGGGGCTTAACATTTCACAGATCGAGGATAAGATCAAAGACCGGCTTGCCGACGGTTACCTGGTCAATCCCTGCGTTTCCATATTTATAGAAGAATTCAGAAGCAGAAGCGTAACCGTATTGGGGCAGATCAGCAAGCCGGGATTGTACGAACTCCGTGAGGAAACAACATTGCTTGAGTTGCTGTCAAAAGCCGGCGGAGTCAAAGATGATGCCGGCGGTGAAGCCATTATCAAACGCATACACAATCCCTGCAAAAAAGGTGTGAAGATCATTAAGGTCGATCTCCGGCGATTGTTGGAACAGGGAGATACCAGCCTCAATGTTCCTGTTATGGACCAGGACAGCATATACATATCCAAGGCGGATCTTTTCTATATCAACGGGCAGGTCAAAAAACCGGCGGCCTACAAATGCGACACTCAGACCACCGTGTTCAAGGCGGTGACCATGGCCGGCGGTTTTACGGACATCGCCTCCCGTAAAAAGATTAAAATCATACGAAAAATAAACAGAAAAGAGATCGTTCTGGATAGAGCGAAAATGGATGAATCCATCCTTCCCGATGATATCATTGTGGTGCCGGAGAGCTTCTTTTAGTTTCCATCCATAAACGGCATCTTTCGTCCCCCGGCGGCGTTCTCGCTCGTTTTCAATCCTCGAAATAGCGCGCTATGCCTGCGGTTGAAAACTCGTTCGGGCCTTGCCGGAAACCAAAATCTACCATTTCTGGATGGAAACTAGTTAGCAGGAAAAAATTGCCACAAAAACACAAATGATATAATTTACTATTCTTACTTCGAGCCTTGGTGCCTGATTCGTAAGTTCGATGACGTATTTTTTTATATTGTTTCACCGCCCGCTTCGCTTGAGACGCAAAGGCCGCAGAGTTAAATTTTATTTCTTTTGTCGTTGAGGGGACGGCAAAAGAAAATATCTCAACCTTTATAAAACTAATATTGTATTGAAATACAGGTAGTTATTTCTTTATCCCACAGGGATGCATTTTTTTGCTTTCCGGCGTCCCTGCCCCGTGGAATGCAAAGCCTATTCCTCTGGGGTCAGCGGAAAGCAAAAAAGAAACAAATTCTCTGAGACCTCTGCGACTCAGCGGTGATTTTAAGTTATTCAATTATAATACGATACCGTATTTAAGAATACGTGAACTTAGTGGCAATAAAAGAAGAACAGCAATCAACTTAATTAGCAGGGAAAAAGTTATGAACGAAAATATGATGTTAAGAGAAAAAGAGATTCATTTGCGAGATTATCTGAATATCTTAAGCAAAAGAAGATTTATGGTTTTTTCGATTTTTATTATCATTTTCACGGTTGTTGTTATTAGCACCCTGACGGCAACGCCTATTTATGAGGCATCCACGAGGTTGCTCATCGAAAAAACCGACGCCAGTCCATTAATGCCCCATTACGGTTATGTACAGTATGATCCTGAATTTCTCCAGACCCAGGCACAAATTATCACCAGCTATCCGGTTGCAAAAAAAGTCGTGAAACAGCTCAACCTTGAGCAAACGTACGACAGCTACGTTGCCGGTATGGATGAATCCGGTTTTTCGTTGAATGCTGTGGTCGGCTGGATCAAAGATTTTTATGCGGTTGTCTCTAAAATTACCGGTAATGTTTTTGCACGGCCGGTGAAAACCATTGGGGAAGAAGAAGAGATCTCCAGAGCCGATGTCATTGCCAAAATGATCAGTTCTGCTGTTACCGTTGAACCGGTGGAAGAAACGAAGATCGTAAACTTAAGTTTTATGTCGGCAAATCCCGAACTGGCCGTGATGATTGCCAATGCCACGGCAAAGGCGTATATGGAACAACTTTTGGAAATGAAGATGCAGGCGTCCAATTACAATCAGAAATGGATGGGAATCAAGGGTGAAGAGGAGGCTAAAAAACTAAAAAAAGCGAAAAAAGCACTCAATGAATACATGAAGGCCAATGATATTGTGACGATCGAAGACCGGGTCACCATCATACCCCAGAAACTGGCCGGACTCGGCAGCGAATTGGCACAGGCCGAGACCCGGCAAAAGGAGTTTGAAACCATTTACAAGAAAATTAAAAAGTCTCTCAACAACTTCGAAGAGCTCGAAACCAACCCTGTTATTGCCGACGACCCGGCCTTGAAATTGATACGGGATCAGATACTTAAAGTCGAGCAGAATATCATGGAGCAATCCAAAAAATACGGCCCCAAGCATCCGGTCATGCTTCGAGTGAAGAGCGAACTTGCGATTTTGCAAACCAAACGGAATCAGGAGATCCGGCACATTATAA
>Ga0315543_1002714_pt1 | contig 16773 bp, 16 predicted proteins | sample SalMarSW160210MG_2_FD_203098 | JGI IMG/M metagenome (GOLD analysis project Ga0315543, IMG submission 203098) | Salt marsh sediment microbial communities from the Plum Island Ecosystem LTER, Massachusetts, United States - Salt Marsh Sediment SW1601-210 ...
GGGCCCGCAGCAGGCCAGTATCACGATGAGTTCCACTTCGCTTATAAGACGCTCTCCGGCCCCGGCTCGATAGTCGCCAGAGTCGAAAGCGTTGAAAACACACATGCCTGGGCCAAGGGCGGCGTGATGATTCGCAGCACGCTCGACGGAGACTCCGTTCACGCGATGATGGTCGTCTCAGCAGCTTCCGGCGTGTCCTTCCAGCGACGCCCGGAAATCGGCGGTGCAAGTGCGGCCGATACGACCGCCGATATTGCCGCGCCGTACTGGGTGAAGATAGAGCGTACCCTGGCCGGTAACTTCATAGCGTACAGTTCCGCCAACGGCTCGAACTGGCAGATGCTGGGCGTAGCCGAACCAATTCCGATGAGTTCAAATGTCTACATCGGTTTGGCGGTTACCAGCCATGATGCGGCCCAGACGTGCCAAGCGGTATTCAGCAATGTCACGACTACCGGCTCGGTCGGCGCGCAGTGGGCGAACCAGGATATCGGTATAACCAGCAACGACGCCGAGCCCCTATACTTGGCGGTCTCCAACAATGCCGGAACTCCTGCCGTAGTGGTTCATGACGATCCGGCGGCATCACAGATTAACGAATGGACCGAATGGATTATTCCGCTGCAGACTCTTGCCGATCAGGGCATAACTCTGACCAACGTTGACGAAATAGCGATTGGCCTGGGGACACAGGGTAATATGACAGTCCCCGGCGGCGCAGGGACGATGTACATTGACGACATCCGGCTGACTCAGCCGGCTCCGGAACCAGAGCCACAACCGTAAGTGCGGAGTTTGATTTGTAGTTGATACGACGGAGCGATAGATTTTGCATTTGTTCGGGGCCTATACCGAAATCAAAAGGTATAGGCCCCGATTGTTTTGCGTGTCGAGTCAATATGATTTTCTGATTGGCGGATGACCTAATGTTCAATCACAGTGGCCCCATCCGGTATCTCAAACTCGAAGAGTTCGTCCGGAAGGTTCTCGTAATAGGTGATCTTCTCTGCAACATATTGAGCCGGTCCTTCCCAGTCGGCGTTCTCCCATTGTTTGAGACCGACCAGGAGATTGCTCTGCCTGTCAATCTCCAACCAAAGGGATCTTGGCCCGTTATAACGCTTATCAAGCCAGGCACAAGTCAGGAAGATTCGTTGTTTACCAGTCGCGGAATCTTTACTATCGGTCACTTCCCACTTGGTGATTAAGCCCGATTCACGAAAGGTCTTTAATTGTTCCAGTAACCGGCTCCCAATCCAGACTTCGGCGGTGCCGTAGGGAAGGTTCTTAGTGACAGTATTGGTTTTCTGATCATATCGCCAGGTCTCCCGGCCGTTCGTAATGATGGCAGGAACACCATCGACTTCGATTCGTATCTTTTTTACCTTTGTCTGATCTTCATTGGCTACCGCCCACGATTTTTGTTTTCGCATCTGTAACATGCCGTCCTCGTTCAAGAACGACTCCGACCCTTCAACGAGAACTGCTTTGTACTTACTCACCGCCTCGATACTTTGCTCGATCGCCCAGGCGACGCCTGATGTTTGGCTGAACATGAGCACGCCGATCAGGCACGCGATGATGAGAGTCGCGGCGACGGCAACTTTGGTTAGTGGACTCTTCATAATTATTCTCCATATATTCTCCGGCACAGCCGGCACGTTTTCTCTGATCTTTTGCCGGGCACGAAGCACATCTGCGAATACCTGTTCGTCGGTCTCCGGATGAATGCTCAGCTCAGCGTTTTTGAAAAACTGTTTTATCTTATCTGCGGATTTCATTTTTCCACCTCGCTATTAAGCAATGACCGCAGTCTTGCTATACCATACCGATATCGGCCCTTAACCGTATTAACGGATTCGTTCTGCATTGCCGCAATCCGGCGAAACGTCATGTCCATTTCCATCCGAAGGCTTATCACTTCCCGCTGCTGGTACGGCAACTGTTGCAAGGCCCTGCTCAGAATCTTCAGTTGCTCACCGAGGACCGCCCATTGCCGGGGCCCTCGTTCGGAGCAGGCAATTAGCTCTGCTCCGTCGAGATCGGTTTCACGATGCCGCTTGTTGTCACGCAGGTGGTTTCGAACTCGATTAATTACGCTCGTTACCAGATAATTCTTAAGGCTGCCGATCAGTTTGATACGATCGGCTGATTCGGCAAACTTAACAAAAACATCATGAACTATATCCTCAGCCATATTCCTGTTGCCAATGAGCACTACAGCCAGCTTAAGCAGCTCGACCTTGTATTTGTCGTAGATCTGCCGCAAGGCCTCGTGATTGCCTTGTTTAAACCTGAAAATAAGCAGCTTATCTTCTACCATCGTGCACGCCCGTATGAAAAGTAATCACTCTTCATCCTATTACACACCGGAACAGGGATTTGGGTATAGAGAATTTTTGATTTTGCTGAACTTTTCCCTTTTTCGAGCCGGCGGCTTTTCCGTTCACGGGGGGAACGCCGGCCGCATATAGAGCCCGAGCCGTCTTTTATGGAAATTACCTGGGGGGCATAGAAAAAAAAGCTTTAAAGCCGGATCACGCACTCCTTAAAACAGGAGGCCGACTTTAAAGCTCCTCAAGACGAGGCCATAAAGAAAGTCTTTTATAACTCCCCATGGTCACGCCGATCATCTATTAAGGATAACAAGGTGGCTTCGGCTTTGGAGGTACGTAGCTGCCTGTTACAATTTGACTCTGGCCCATTTTAACGTCCAGAGAATTGTTAACTACAACGTTGGAACCCGGGCCGCCCGAGACTGATGCAAATTGTGCCGCTCCGACAACCTGGTAATTCGCACTTATTCCGCCCGGAGTAACCAAAATCTGTTTCTGGCCTCCAACGAAACCCTGCGCGCCCACCGCGCCGCCTATGCCGCCGGTCTTACGTACAACATTATCAAGGCCAACGTTAAGACTTTGGCCCTGTGCTTGAAAGCCGCGTCTGCCGGGCACGACAAGCTGGCTTTGCAGGCCGTCCACTGACGCTTTCTGCAAAATCTTTGTTGTGCCGCAAACACCGACAGCCCTTGCACCCTGGGCCAATATGCCTGTTTCTTTCTGTATGGCCGCAGTACCCGCAGCATGTACCTTCTGGCTGTGGCCGACCATTAACAGATTTCCACCTTCCGCCCAGCCGGCTCCTCCGACCCTTTGGACTATATTCAGTGCACCAATCGAAAAACCTTCTGCCTGGCCAATGACTGCAAAAGCACCAGAGGACAGCAATAGAATGACCGCCACAGAAAGTGAGAAACCTTTAAGCATTTTTTTTAAACTCCATTTTTATATACATTTCGGATTCCATCCGGACTGCTGATCAGCGATGAGCAATACCAGATAACAGATGACCCAACTCCTGCTTGCTCGATAGGCAACCTCCTTTCAATTATTTTCTATCCTGGGCAAAGTTATCACGGCAGTTCCTTTCGAAACTACTGGCCTGTATTAAAACTATTTTATTGTCAGGTTCTCTATTCGCTGGTTCTCGCCAAATTCCGCCATATCGTAGAGTTCCTGACTGATTTCCACTCCCGGGGCCGGTCTTTTTCTCGTCAAAGGAGTGGTCTGTCGTACGGTTCCCACGCCGTTATGCCGGGGCTCGGTAAGTCTCATACCGGACTGCCCGGGTATGAGCTGCGCGCGGATTTTTTCGTAGAAGGCCTGTGGAATTCTTCTGCTTTGGACAGCCTGAGGCCAAAACCTATAACCTTCTGCGCTCAAAATAGCCTTTCCTTTACCTTCGGTAATCCCGCTCGAGGCTGAGCCAAGCAACGAAATTGAATAGTTGGCCTGGCTGTATGCGCCGGCGGCACCGGGGAAAGAAGTATTAGAGCCGATCGTGACACCTTTCATGCCCCCGGAGATAAGCAGGATGTCCACGTCCCACGGCAAAGTTTCCGCCACCGCGGCGTCATATACCTGATCCCAGTTGCGATTGATCTTACCTTCCAAACTTACTTTTCCAACGTAAGCATAACCAGCTCTTTTCAGAAGATTCGTGTCCACATTGGTGTCGATAAAAACCAACAGAGGTTTTTCTTTGGGTCTTCGAGTCCGGAAAAGCGAGCTTGATATTTCAAATCCTCTGCCGTGATGGTAATTATCAGGTCCCCCGAATATCACTCCAACGCCATTCAGGAAACCTCCTATACCTTCCAGCGGGCCTTCATAAGACAATGCTTTGATAACACCCCTGAGATCTTTCATGTCACTGTCACTATCAGGATCAAAAACTCGCTCGTAAATCTGGTCGTCACTGTTCGGGCCATTGGGAAAGTAAGCCTTTACCGTGCCCCATCCACCATGATTCCAATAAGGTAAATAAGGAGGAAACACGGAAAGCGGCGGTGTGCGCGTCTCGTAATTTGAAACTGAATTGGTATTAATACTCGCTCCCGAACTGGAGGCTGCATCAGAATTGGACTTGCCACCATAAGCTGTAGAACTCGAGCTGCCGCCATAAGCTGTAGAACTCGAGTCACCACTGCCCCTGAGAGAAACGTTCTGGTACTGGCTGGTATTAATGTTATTTTCAATCCCAATCTGTGTATTGGCTGGATTCGGAGTAGGAGTTCCACCGGTTGCGTAAGCACCTCCGGCAACCATCAATACAGGAATCAACACTGCAATTAATCTTTTCATTATCAATCTCCTTAATTGAAATTCCGTTTCATCTTTAACTCATCCATACAAACACCCTCCTGGCATCTTAATATAAGTGTTGTTTTCCTGCTCTAATCAGCCTCCTTTCTTCCTCCGTAAATTACTCAGGTAATCCCGTTTTTACCGCTATCGCTGTGAATAATAGACTTCTGTGATACAATAAGAAAATTGAATCCCGCCACGAAGGTGAAAAGCTTAACAATCCGTTGTAAACTGACCCGAGTATCCATTCTCTTCTAACCAGCAAACTTTATAACCAATCCTTAATAAACCGACCGTTTGTCTTCCTGAGCAAACGATCAGATCCATTCATCCTGCTTATCGTAACGTTAATTATAATCTTATAGGACGTTAATGGCAAATAAAAAAAGATTTTTTTGTGTTTGCAGTAAGCTGTTTACCCTCCAAAAGTTATGTCCGAGCAGGCAAGAAAAAGGCTCTATAGAAATTTACAGTGTCTTGGTAACAAGCGTGCCGGGATTTATTTAATTTCGATAATCGAGTTAAAGCCGCCGAACGGATTCAATTCGTTTAACTCGTTATAAGGGTCCTGCTGCCACTGCCCGTCAACAACGAGCCTGTAGCGATATCGTCCCGGGTTCAGCTTCATTTGAGTCTGCCAAACGCCGCCGTCACCCACCTTCTCCATCATAGTCTGTTCCGGCTGCCAGTTATTAAAATCACCGGCGATCTGAACGCTATTAGCACGCGGATACAACGTTACAAATACCACAGCATCATTTATCTGGCTGACACCGTAATACTCTGAAAGCTTGGCGGAAGTACTCTTCTCTAAAGTCTCCTGCTCAGGTGCCTGGGCCGCCTGTGGTTCTTCGGGAGCCCGGTCTTCGTGAACTTCTACCTCTTCTTCGAGATCCAGCTCAATGGGCTCTTCGACTAAGGTAAGCTCATCCTCGCCCAGACTGGGTTCGGGCTGTTCGACCTGAACCGGTTCAACAGCTTTTACGGGCGGCTTTGCTGACTGCAGCAACTCATCTGCGGTAGCACTAATGGATTCGAGCTGATCTGCCAGGGAATTGACAAACTCATTGCGTTGCTGCTTCGTCTTCGTGCCCAGGATCTCCTCGGCCAGAGCACTAAAATCTTTCCGGCCCTTGCTGGCAGGATCATATTCGCTGATGGGCTGGCCAAAACTCGAAGCTTCCTTGATTTTGGTATTGAAGCTTACGATTGTATTGAGCATTTTGTCGCCGAACCGGCTGCGCAAATCGGCCAATATCTCTCTGGCCATCTTGGTCCTGATGTCATACATACTGGCCAGAACTTTGACATTCACCTGCTGGCTGCAGCGCCTGCAGAGAATACTCAGGGTCTCGAGCTGCCTGCTAAGCCCGTGCAGGGCAAAGTAACCGGTCTCGACAGGGACAATAACGTCGGTCGCCGCTCTTAGCGCGTTAAAGGTCAACAGGCCCACCGCCGGAGGACAATCGATTATTGCGTAATCATAATTATCCTTCATGTCGTCCAGGGCGTCTTTCAGGCAGGACTCTCTTTCGTTAATACCGACCATCTGCTGCTCGAACGCAGACAGATCTATGCTGGCCGGAGCCAGCTCCAGCCTGTCACTAATCTGCCAGAGTATCTCTGTCATCTTGATCGGTTCGTTTCTGCTTCTGCTTATCAATACATCGTATATGCTCTGCTCGATCTGCTCTTCGGGCACAGCAAGACCGACCGCGCAATGCGACTGAGAGTCCATATCGACCAGCAAAACTCTCTGGCCGCCCTCAGCAAGAGCGCTTGCCAGGTTTATCGATACCGTCGTCTTGCCACAACCACCTTTCTGATTGACAACCGCTATGGTCTTCATAGTGTTTCTCCAGCCCACAAAATGGGTGACCCGAAAAATCCTTTTTTTACTGCGGAAAACGCCTTCTTAGCGTTATAAAACCAGCAGAACATCTTTTTATGTTCTTCGGCAAAAAAATGGGTAAAACTTTATCCTTTTTATGGGACCGGCCAATAAAAACGCGCTTACCCACATAAACAAATAGCATTTTCACGCCGCTATAAGCGACTAAACAGGGTAAAACAAGCCCAAACAAAATGTCCCGCTAAAACGTCCTCCGCCGGCACAATAAATGCCCTATTTTGTCAATGATTCATTTTTTTCAATTTGGATTCTTCGGGGAAACTGGTATATTGCCAAAAGACTTACTCCGAGCCGGATTAACACAGGCACAGGCTAATATGTAATATAATAATCATCAGACATAAATAGCAGGTTGGAGATAGACCCATGAAAGACAACACAATCGAACGCCGGGGCTTTTTGAAATACGCCGCCACGGCTACAGTTGCAACAGGGCTGCTGGGCCGGCCAATCGCAGCACAAGCCGGCAACAAAAACACAAAAATGCGCAAAGCGCTGCAATTCGGGATGCTGCCAAAAAACCTTTCAAATGCGGACAAATTCAAGCTGACGAAAGAGTGTGGCTTCGAGGGGATCGAAGGTTCTCCCATGGAGGATTTGACAGCAGCCGAGGAGATGGGCAAGATGGCACGTGATGCAGGAGTGCCGATTCATTCGATTGTCTATGGCGGTTGGGGGGCACCGTTTTCCGACCCTGATCCCAAGGTCATAGAAAAAGGTCTGGCCGGCATGGAAACAGCATTGCGAAGCGCAAAAGCGCTCGGCGCCGAAACAGTCCTGCTCGTGCCGGCGATTGTTAATGAGAACGTAGGATACGGCGAGGCATACAAACGCTCACAGGAGAACATCCGCAAACTGTTGCCGCTGGCCGAGCAGCTCGGCATTGTTATCGCGGTTGAGAACGTATGGAACAAGTTCCTGCTGAGCCCGCTGGAATTCGCCCGCTACGTCGATGAGTTCGAGAGCCCCTGGCTCAAAGCATACTTCGATGTCGGCAACGTCATTCTCTTCGGCTACTCACAGGATTGGATTCGCACGCTGGGCAAACGCATCGTCAAGATCCATCTGAAAGACTTCAAGCGCAAGGGCTATCAATGGACAAACCTGCTCGAAGGCGATGTGAACTTCAAGCAGGTCCGGCTGGCGCTTCAAGAGGTCGGCTATGATGGTTTCCTTACGACGGAACTTGGCGGCGGCGACAAAGCTTATCTGACGGACCTGTCTGAACGAATCGACCGTATTCTCGCGATGTAGCAAACTCCGATTATCAAAGCAGCCGCCTGAGAGCAAAAAAAATAAAAATGGCCTAAAAATCCGGGCCCGATGGCTGGTCCGTAGCCAAAATTTGCCAAAAATAACACCCACGTTTTTAGCTTAAAAACCACGATCCGCCCTTTTTCCAGCAACTTTTTTCATCCGGAGTGCCATAGGGTTGTCACTGGCGGAAAAATTTCCTTGCAAACTAACTCTCAAACTCTTATTTTCAACGTAAACGAGAAGATCCTCAGCCTGAAAAGAAAGAGCAACAAAGCTCTGTGAAAAAACGAGATAAACCGGTATCCAAAGGCCAGCCTCTTTTGAAGCAAAGCGGAGATTTCATCAACAGCGGCAAGGAAGGATTAAAAGAGGCTTATCTATTCACGGTAGACCAAAACCATCGCATAAAGTTTGCTCGAGACGTAAAGAAGCGATAACAGACAGCAAACGGTAGCTATCTGCTGCTCATTGATAAAAAGACTTGGGTTCTTGCCCAGGAGAAGTCCCCGCATATGGCTAAGCGTTCAGCGCCACGTATGTTCGTCGTCATGCCTCAAGGTGTGATATGTAAGCGATCAGATTACTTAGAGAATTGGTGAGGCAATCTGGCAAAAGAAGGAGGCATATATTGAAGTATACTCTCTGTATCACGCAACAATGCAACATGTCCTGCAAATACTGCTACATCGGCAAGAGCACAGCCCGGATGTCTCTTGCTGTGGCAAAGAAGATTGTTGACTTCATATTCGAGACGGCCCCGGCAGAAGAAAGAATTGACATCGGCTTTTTTGGAGGGGAGCCGCTTCTCGAATTCGAACTGATCAAGACTGTTACGAGAGTGATAGAAAACCATCCGGCTTTTGACGCCAATTACGTTGACCTTGCCGTTGTGACAAACGGCACGATATTTTCCGATGAAATTGCCGACTTTATAAATAAGCACAACATAGGCTTGACCATAAGTTGCGATGGGCCTCCATCTATCCAGGATACGTTCAGATGCTTCCCGAACGGCAAAGGAACATCAAATGTAGTCGAGAAGACCATACGCAATGCAGTCGAAGCCTTCTCCCTCGTACCGGTAAATGCTGTATATCATCCTCAGACCTTTCGATATTTGCCTCAAACAGTGGAATACCTTTCCTCGCTTGGCATAAAGCAGATCTATTTGAGCCCCGATTTTTCGGCATTATGGACCAAAGAAGATGCTGATCTGCTCCCTGAGGTTTACGGCCAAGTTGCTGAGCAGTACATCGGCCACTACCTTGCGCAAACTCCGCACTTTATCAGCTTGATCGATAGCAAGATAACAGTCATATTGCGCGGAGGGTATGATCCACTTGAACGCTGCCGAATGGGTAAGGGTGAGTTTGCCTTTACGCCGGACGGAAAGATATACCCCTGTGAGCGACTTATCGGATCCGGCGGCAATGAACACTGCATAGGAAACATCAACATAGGATTGCAGGCAGAAAGAAAATCATGCAATGTGGCACCTGGTCAGAGCATTAATGCCCAATGCCTATCCTGCGGCATAAGAGACTATTGCATGAACTGGTGCGGTTGTTCCAATTACTTCTCCTCCGGTTATTACAACCGTGTTAGCCCTTTTCTATGCGCATCCGAAAAAGCTGCAATACAAACTTCGTTTCATGTTTTTCAAGTGCTGAATAAGACAATCGGCGCAACTTTTGCCGACCACTTGGCAGGATTCCCAATTGTAAATAGTAACAACACATACAGAAGGAGATAAAATGGACAACATTAGGCCTCCACCTCTTTGAGAAATGCTACTTGAGATAGGGCAGCAAAATAAATAAAGCGATGTTTTCACGGCCTGACTATGGCTATCCGTACCCTGGAGAAGACCTTTTTCCAAAGGTCTCTTCGACATGGTAATTGCCATGTTATACAGTTATAAGGAGACAATAATCATGAACGGAACTTTTGTGCAATATGATAGACCCTATGAGATGCTCGTATCGAAGTACGGAGGGCGTTTCGACTTCTGGATTTCGAGCCTGGACATAGTGAACAAATTTATCAGAAGTAACAGAATCCGACCGGTTCCAAGAGAACATCTCACAATGGATGGTCCCATTCGACTCGGGGCTGCAGCAAAGAAAGAACTTGCCGGATTGGAATTTCTGAAACCGCGTCCATTTCCGGGAGGACTGAGATTTCCGCATTTGCATCTCAAGATGGACATCTACCGTCTTACGGAAAAGCAATGGCAGGATTTTTCAGGCACGGCCCTCAAGAACCTTCGGAAAAAGTTAGACAAAGCCCAAACTGTAAGTTTTGAGCAGGTAATGGAGTTATCAGAGGCAATTGAAAGCCTTGGTTAGGTATTAGTGGTAATACAACACGTATCACCTACTTCCTGTTGTACCTCTGGGCATTACTGTGCTGACCAAGTCCGGCTTCAGAAATAGAAGCAATCTCGAAGAACGGTTCCCATTCTGGAGATAACCGCAGAATGGGAACCTTGATTATCTTCATCTAACGAACCTCAGTCAATCTGCCATTTCGCATGACGCCAGGTTGCTCAGCTTGTTATCCTTTGACTTTGATTTTTACGGCTTTTGCCGAGGCGGCTTTGGGCAGGGTTATTGAGAGCACGCCTTCCTTGCAGGCTGCTTCGACCTTGCTCTGGTCGACGTCGGTGGGCAGCGTAATCTCCCGCCTGAAGCTGCCGTAGGTGCTCTCTACGTGATAGTAACCCTTTTCCTTTTTCTCTTCTTCGAACTTCTTTTCACCGCTGATGGTCAGCGTATTACCATATACGGAGATATCGATGTCTTCGGCCTTGCAGCCGGCGACCTCTGCCCTGACTACTATCGCATTTTCTTCCTCGGCGACGTCGATAGCGGGCCAGGCCTTGTATCCTGCAAACGGCCGATCCAGCCCCCTGAAAAAGCCATCAAACAAATCGTCCATCTCACTGTGAAGTCTCGATAAACCATTTCTATTTCTCTTGTTCAAATGTACCAGTGCCATAGTAACACCTCCAATCTTAATTTAATTGTTAACTTTACACTTTTCTTCTAATCACACATCTTGGGTATATGAATATGCAAAATATGTGCCAGATTTTCGACCCGATAAAAATCTGCAAAAAAGCGTAAAATCGCCTCTCAAACGGCATCATTCTATTTTTCGAGCTGTCAATTTGGCATCTTTTCTGTCAATTGGTCTTGGCGGTTGTCTCGGCCGTGAAAATGTTGTACACTAATCGCAGTTCGTATTTGTTACTTAAAACCAAGAGGTAAAAGCAAAATGACTGAAAACAAAACCAACCTCAAAGTTGACGCCCTGCACGCCCAGATTCGGGATTCCGTAAAGGCCTTCGCCGAGAAACTTTTAGCGGCCCTCGGCGACAACCTGAAGAGCATCACGATTGTCGGCAGCAGCCTGACGGAGGATTTCAGGCCCGGACAGAGCGACATTAACACCGTTCTGGTCCTCGGCGGACAAACTCTGGCTTCGCTCAACGCCGTCGCCTCAATGGCAAAGCCGATGAGTAGAAAAAAAATCTCGCCGCCGCTGCTTATGACGCAATCTTATATCGAGCGGTCACGGGATGTATTCGGCGTCGAGTTTCTGGATTTTCAACTGGCCCACGAGACGATTATGGGCGACGACCCGTTTACCTCTCTGGCTTTCGACAAAAAAGACGTTCGAATTCAATGCGAGCGCGAGCTCAAAGCGATGCTGATTCGGCTCAGGCAGGGCTACATTGCCGCGGCGGCAAATAAAAAACTCGTCCGTGACATTCTCATCTCGACGGCAAAAGGGATGGCGCCGCTTCTGCGAGCGATGCTGTGGCTCAAAGATGTCGAGAGGACCGCCCGGGCCGAAGCGACATTCGGCAAAGCGGCCGGCGAGTTTTCAATCGATACGAATCGGCTGACATCGGCGATAAAATGGCGGCACGAAAAAGTTCGCCTGAGCGAAACCGAAATGGAAAACGCGTTCGAATCGGTCTACTCGTTGGTCGAGCAGCTCGCCGACATTGTTGATAAACTTAAGGTCTGATTATGCGACGACTCGTTTTTAGGATAATACTAACACTGTCGCTCTTGTCGGTTTTAGCAGCAACCGGATACGGCCAGGCCGACTTGCCGATGCCGCGTAACCACGTCGAGGATTACGCCAACGTGATAAACGACTCGGAAGAGCATTCGCTAAACGGAGTTCTGAAAGAGTTAGAGCAAAAAACCGGCGCCCAGTATATCGTCCTGACCGTGCTTTCAACCGGGGGACTGCCGATCGAGCAATTCTCCATCGAGCTGGCAGAGAAATGGAAGCTCGGCCAGAAAGGCAAAGACGACGGCATGCTTTTCGTCTTCGCTGCGAAGGAGAAACAAGCGCGTTTCGAAGTCGGATACGGCTTAGAAGGTTTCATTACGGACCAATACACCAACAGAGTCGGCAGAAATGTGCTTGTGCCATATATTGAAGAAGGAAATACAAGTAGAGGAATATACGAAACAAATCTCCAAATCACCCAAAGAATAGCCTCAGAATACGGCGTTACTCTAACCGGTATGCCAAAGATTAAGCCCGTTCCGGTCAGGGACAGAAGAAGAGGCCTGCCCTGCTGCAGTGCACTGCCGATTATAATTTTCATGCTGTTGATCTTCGGCGGTGCAGGCAGAGGTATGGGATGGTGGTTCTTTCTGCCGTTCATGATGGGCGGTTTCGGAGGCCACGGCGGATTCGGGAGGTCCGGCTCGTTCGGAGGAGGCAGCTTCGGCGGAGGATTCGGCGGTTTCGGCGGTGGAATGGGCGGAGGATTCGGAGGCGGCGGCGCAAGCGGAGGGTGGTAATGAGAATATTGAATTGAGAATTAAGAAGTGAAATAAGGGGAACAGAAAATGAGAAACTTCGGAAAAACATGGGTCGTTCTTATCGCTATACTTATAGTCATACTGCTCGTCGCGCTGGGAGTTTTCCGATGGTACGTCAGCGGCTATAACAAAGCAGTCAATCTCGAACAGGGCGCTGAAAAGGGCTGGGCGGATATCGACGCCGCCCTGCAGCGAAGGCTCGACCTTGTGCCCAACCTGGTCAGTACCGTCAAAGGATACGCAGAGCACGAAAAAGAGCTGTTCGAGAACATCGCCAAGTCCAGGGAAAAATATTTTCAAGCCGGCAACAGGGCAGGTAAAATCGAAGCGTCCAATGAGCTATCCGGCTTTTTGTCCCGCCTTTTGATGCTGCAGGAAAACTATCCAGAATTAAAGGCCAGCGAAAACTTCCGAGACCTTCAATCCCAACTCGAAGGTACTGAGAACCGGATAAACGTCGCTCGCACGAGGTATAACGAGGCGGCCAAGCTTTTGAATTCTTACACGAGGCAATTCTTCGGATCGTTCTTCTGCAAACGCGCCGGCGTGGAAAAAGTCGATTACTTCGAGGCCACCGAGCAGGCAAAAACCGAAGTGCCGAAAGTTGAATTCTGAAAATTCGTTCGGAATTTAGAAAAAATGACAAGCGAAAAAGGCAAAAGTCCCAAAGAAAGTGCTGTCGAGACACGCTATCTGATTATGCCTCACCAGGCAAACCCTCACGGCACGGCATTCGGCGGCGTGATTATGGCGTGGATCGACATGGTCGCAGCAATGGCGGCACAACGTCACTGCGGCAAGGAAGTCGTCACCGCCGGCATCGACTCGCTTGCCTTCAAAGAACCGATCCGTATCGGGGATCACGTCGTCCTGAGGGCCTCTGTAAATTACGTCAGCCGCTCGTCAATGGAAGTTGGCGTTAGGGTCACCAGGGAAGACCCGTATATGGGCGAGCAAGCTATCGCGACCACGGCCCACCTGACGTTTGTCGCCCTGGACAAAAACAAGAAGCCGACCCCCGCACCGCCGATACAACCCGAAACAGAGCAGGAAAAACGACGCTACGAGCACGCCAAACTGCGAGTCAGGGCCAGAAAAGAGCTCTTAGATAAAATGCTTTAATAGCGTTAAACTCTGTTAGATCCGACGAATCGCCTTCGTCTCAGGAATAAACCGCCCACCGCAAGAAGCAGCACCGTAGCCGGTTCCGGCACCCAGGCAAAGTCATCAAAGTACACGCTTGTATGGTAGGCTCGCAGTACTACCTTGCGAATGGTAAAGCAGTCAGGGCTTCCATTAGTAAACTCCGTCGCAAGTCCGACACTACCGGTGTTTCCATTGAGCTCCAAACCGAACCAGTCTTCTTGTGAATCGAAATCGATGCTAACCGAAAGCGTGTTCCATTGCTCACCCAGAATGGGCAAATTTGTGGATTTCCAGCTATTCGACGTTCCGTCAAAGAAATCGAGCGAGTTTTCGGAGCCGGCCGGATTATGCGCGAGGCTTGCTATCATCTGCTCATCTCCCACCGCATCCTCGCCAAAAATCTCAATGCTGAAATTGAAGACTTCCGGCGGCTTGAAGCTGAACGATAATTCCTGAACGCCGGTCGGCTTGAGCCCCGTATCGTTCCACCATGTCACGGCACCCCGCCCATCGCCCGGTGTGCGCAATTGAAGTACCTTGTCGGTCTCGCCATCGGGCATCCTCACGTATCCATCCCAGCCTGCGTAGTTCGTTGCCCCACATGTCCAAGATGTGCCTTTTTGGTGGATCGTCTCATCCAGCGGATAGTCTTCGAAATCTTCTGTCCAATATGCGACGCTTCCAATCGCCGGAACACCGGCGGCAAGTATAAGACACATACAAAAACTTAAATGCAAGAATCGCACGAAATACTTATCTTCCATACACATCCTCCTTTAATTCTCTAAATGCAAAAGTTGTGAACCAAGTTTTCCGGCTCATAGTTAACTTCACTCTTATGCCCTATAATATACAATAGCCGTAAAAAATACAAGCGTTATGTCACACTTTAATATTAAATTTTCCAGAAAAGGCATTAATATCGGGCAAGAACCGGCTCTCTCGCTCCACTACAATTGCCTTGTGTGTATATGATGTCCCACGGACATATCGATACGTCAGAGCGGTAAAAGCCGGTCCGCCTTCGTTTTTAGCATTATCCCCTCAACATCATGATACAATCGGGGCAGAGTTGCTGGCCGGAATCGATTTTAGCCAGGTCATTTTCCGGAACATCTTTTCTGCCGCAGCACTCACACGTGCCGGTCCTCTCCATACCTTCAAGGGCCTCATTCAGTTTCGCCTCGGCCTCCGCCCTTGCCAGAGCTTCCGATTCGGCTCGCTGTTCGGCTTGTTCCCTCAACACTACCTCCTCTTTCGCTTTCGACTCGGCTTCTTGCCTGCCCATGGTTTCGACCCTTACCTTTTCCCAGGCTTCGGCCAGGGCTTCTTTGTAAGCTCTGTCCTTTTCTTCGAATTCTACCTTAACTTTATCAATAGTCTGTTTGATTTTTGCTATTTCGCCGGCGTAGTATTCTTCCGCCTGCTCAGTCTGGATCTTGTATCCCTCCTCGGCCCTTAATCTTGCCTCGGCTTGAACTTTAGCTTTATTCTCCGCTCTTGCCACCGCCCGCTTGCTTTTCTTTATCTTTTTTTCGCATTCGGCCTGATTTTCTTCAATCGCACCGGCAGCTTCGGCCCGGACTTTTGCGTTAGCCTTTTCCGCTTTAGCCAGAACCTTCGCTGTTATCCTTGCTTCCGCCTCGGCCTCGATAGCAAGACGCCACATCTCGCGGGCGAGTTCTTCAGCTTCCTGATAGTCTGTTGTAGCACACCGCGAGCCGGCGGGCTTGAGTGCTCTTGCTGTGGGTTTATCCTCACCGGGCAGATCGACTTTCCACCACCAGCGCCCGTTTTTCTGATACAAGCTCCCCGGCAGCGTCACCCTGGCTGGCGCTTTGGCCATTCGTCAACCTTTCTAATGATCGCACTATCGTTAAAAGGTCTCAGCGCTTCAGTTGGCTGTGAGACTCTACGCCGCTCTTTGATGCCGGGACGGGCCGGATATCTATGCCGCCCTGAGCCACCGGTTTCTGCGTCTTATGACCATACTTTTCTCTAAGCATTTCCCTTTTCTGGTAGCACTGCTCGGTGAAAACCGCAATCTCCGAGTCAAGATTGGAGCTCGCCGAATCGCCGAAAAAGGCATGAATGATCGGGAAAACCAAATCCGGCTTTCTTTTTCGCAACTCCTTTGACATCGCTTCAATTTTCGCTGTAGCAACTCCCTCCTGCATGCATGTAAAAGGTCCTACGTGGAAGATGCCTGAAATATAGGCATCGCCCTGCGGCCTGGTCAAGTCGTTCATGAAATGGTACGCGATGCCAGCGCTCAGCGGAGATTCCCCTTCGATATTACCGTGATACTCGTGCTGCTTTTCCAAAGTGTCGATAATCTGTATCGGCTTGGGCAGAACATGCCTGCCGCGCAGGACTTCATGGAAAGGCCCGGCAATCTTCCGCTCAACGGAGGACATATACTTGGCTTTGAGTAGAGACTTGCCATATTTTCCCGCGACCTTAAGCGCTCTGCCGAGGTCGAGGTTTTTCAGCCGCAATCCCAGGTCTCTTCTTGCATTTCTCACGTTCATTTTATTGACGTAATCGAGCCAGTCGGTGACAGGGTCCTTTACAACCTCAAGGCCGCTTTCTTCCAGTTGGCGAATTACAAAATTCGTGCATGGATCATGCTGGCGAACATAGATCTCCCCTATGTACAGGACAAGCGGAAATCTTTCCTTGTCCCGTAGCTTACTGCCTTTGAACAGGGAGACGGTTTTTTGGCCCCACTCTATTAAATCGGGCGTTTCGGCGCCGTTTTCGACAACTCTTTCCAGCTCGCTGAGCCGCTGTTGCTTCAAATTCGCCATCGCCTCTTTATCTTCCGCGTACGGATTGAATCTCAGGAAAATATCCTCGAGCAGGTCCGACGCCTTGATTCCCTTAAACAGCATCTGCTGCATTCTCGTCGTGTCAGAGACGCTGAGTTTTTTCGGAAAAGGTATGTCGAGATAATCCG
>Ga0315543_1002715_pt1 | contig 16769 bp, 10 predicted proteins | sample SalMarSW160210MG_2_FD_203098 | JGI IMG/M metagenome (GOLD analysis project Ga0315543, IMG submission 203098) | Salt marsh sediment microbial communities from the Plum Island Ecosystem LTER, Massachusetts, United States - Salt Marsh Sediment SW1601-210 ...
GATGCAAGGTATCCAAACGTTCTTCCTGTATATCCTATTAGTTCCGTGCCGGTGCTATTATCGGGTCCCATAAGAAACAGTCCCATGCCACAACCAACATCAGAAGTACCGGGCATAATGCAGCAAGGTGTTAGCATTTGATCCAGGGATGACTGGTTTAGCACATTTCCCTCTAGCAGAGCCGATAACCATTTTGCCACATCTTCAGCAGTGGAAAAAATTGCGGACGCGGTCCAGAGTACGGAGTAAATCGCATTTCTTGAAATCAGGGATACATCATCATAACTCCCGTTGCCGGAAAGATCAAACCAGCCGTGGGCAATAGCTGATGGAAGCACTTCTTCAATGGCAAAAAATGTATGGTCAAGCTCCAATGGTTCGAAAAATCGGTTCCTGAGTTCTGAAGAAACGGAAGAGCCGGTGGCTTCCTTGATGATCATCCCCAACAACAAATAATTCGTATTGGAATAGTACCAGCCCGCTCCGGGATTTGCATAAGGTTCCAATAAAAATAACGTGATTACCTCTTCGGGAGTCCACAATTTTGCCGGTTCACTGAATACAGCATCCCATAAATCCGTGTTATCGGAAATGTTATAAATTCCGCTGGTGTTATCCAGTAATTGCCGAATCGTAATTGAGGAATCTATATTTGGATAATCATGCAGCCATTCATGCAGTGAATCTTCCAGACAAAACACTCCTTCTTCCGCCAGTTCCAGACAGAGGGCAGCTATATACGATTTTGTCAGGCTCCCGGTACAAAAAATCATATCTTCCGTGATGGCGGTGGTTCCAAATGAGACACCGCTTGTTCCGGACCAACTGTCCTGATCCTGAAAAACGACGGCCGCAGATACACCTTTTCCGTTAAATGCTTCAAGATTTTTATCCAAAACATTCTGGAAGATTTTTGATCGGGTGGGTTCAGGTACCTCATCACTACAGGAATAAAAGATCAGAAAAGAAAGTAATGCAATAGAAAGTACTTCAGTGGATTTAAAAATTTTCATGTGACAGCTTTATTATTGTTTATTAAGGAATAACACCCTGTCTGCCGGCAGGCAGGCGTCTGCCGGCTTTGGTGGCAAATGGGAAGAGCCCTGCCTCCGGCAGGCAGGCCGTCTGACGGATATAATTATAAACGCTTGGCAAGTTGCGGTCCATGAAACGATTTCCTATTGAACCGAGCGAAGCGAGCTCACGAATCCGCTGTAAAGCGATGAGTAATATCAATGTAGTTGGACCACTCATTTTGGCTTTTACTAATCACAGGGTTTACCCTGTGAAATAGCGATAATCTCTGATGAATTATTAAGGCTAAACAATATTTCACTCCTATGGAGCTAAAAGACTAATAATCAATTAATACTGGCGAATTCAAAACTAAAATAATCCTAACAGGTGTTAAATTCTAATGCCACGACCATTCACTTCAGAAACTCAATCGCATACTCCAATTGTTTATCTCTTCCACTATTAATATCCTCCTTAGTTTGTTCTACCAATATGTCAGGCGGAACTCCATTCCATTGAATAAGCTTACCCCTAAACAGGTTATATTTTTGAGTAGTGGTCATTCTTTTACCAGAAGACAGAGTAAAATCTATAGTTAATCCACCCATGCCGGCGGTTGTGTCGCCAATAAGTGTAACATTAGGTAGCGCCTGCATTAAGGCGGGAAAATCTTCTCCACCACTAATACTTTGACCATTTATAAGGATCACAACAGGTTTTTGATAAGTTGATCCGCGGGGGTAAATTATTTGTTCTGTTGGATCGCCATTTTTATCATACCATACTTCCACTATATTTGAATCAATAAATCTACTTGTAATAAAATATACCTGTTCACTATAACCACCGCTGTTCTGCCTTACATCTATAATCAATCCTTTTGTATATCGAAAATATTCCAGAACCATATCAAAATCTTCGATAGCATCGCTTTCAAAATTTGAAAGGTATACATAACCGATATTCTCATTCGAGATTTCATACTCTATTTTATCCGCACCGCATACTTTGAGTTCTTTATCAAAATACTTTCTTACAACATAGGGACTATAGGTATCCACATCCTTTTCCATCCTTGGCGGCATATAAGGAAACATTGAAACACTTCCGCCTTCTACGTGTAAAAGTGTGTGACCATCTTTAAGTTCTGAAAGTAAATCCATTAAAACGGTATAGATTTCATCACCTTTTGCCTGTTCTGCAAGCGGGTAATACCTGGTATAAGTACTATCCCAATCCAGAGCCATAAAATCGAAGAAAGGATAGGTCGAATTTATTAAACTCCAGGTCTCTTCAAAATCCTTAATGTTTTGTTCTGAATAGTCTTTATGATCATCGGGAGGCATTATTAGTCTCTCACAACCAAACATTAATACAGATAATAATAAAATCGTAAAAAATATCTTATTCATTATTCTGTTCCTCCAATATTCCAGGTTAGTCTAAAAAGTAGATTATCATTAGCAACTAAAAGACCATACCAGCCATCTTCGCTTTCCCATTCTTTTGATGATTTAAACCAAATAAGACGGAATTGGTACCCTATTCCAATAGATACCTGTCTTATAAATCGGTAACATAAAACAAAATGGAAATAACCTTTCGTAGCCGAATAAAATGGAAGTAGTTTTATCATTTCTGCTTCTTCGATTTCCAGGTCAGGTAGACGACCTCCCAAAGAAAGTAAATTCAATCCTAATGATCCTTCTGCTTGAAGCTTTGGTTTAATGGGGCAGATGAATTCAGAATTTAATCCTAATGAAATCAGTGCCGCATAAGATAGTGTTGTAGCCATCATGTGACTTGCCATATACTGATTACGAGAATACAGATAAAAACCCCAGGATGGGCCAAGATATGTATATACTTTTTTTGAGAACAAGTTAAATGTACCAATTGAATAAGTATAAGTTCCTGTAAAAGAAAATTCTTTAATATCAGCAGACAAATTAAAATTTTTTATTTCTGAACCGCTTCGATAATCAAATTTCAAACGAACGCCACGATTATTATTAAAATTAGACCATGTTACATTTAATGATGATATTGGGCCTGTATATTTATTCTGAGATATATATTTGTCGCGAACAGAATATTTACCTAAACCGTAATCTACTGAAATCCCTTTAGGAAATACAGTTTGGTGACTTAGTGAGTCCTGCCCAAATGAATTTCCAGCAAATAATAAAATTGTTAAAACAATAACATTAAGTTTGATTTTCATTTTAAGCCTCCATATTACAATTTTTCGATTTTTCCAACTTAACGGAAATGTACGATTATGAATCATAAATTTACAGGAACATAAAGCCGGCTAACATTGAACGTATCAACTTATTCATACCTCAGGCACTCCACCGGGTTGGTATTTGCGGCACGGAGCGACTGTACAAAGACTGTAATCTGTGCAATAATAAGTGTGAGGATAGCCACGACCACAAACACCAGCCATCCGATATCAATACGGTAAGGATACTGTTGTAGAAATTTCTTCATCCCGAAATACATCAATGGCAGACCAATAATGTTAGCAACCAGGATCCATTTGGAAAATTCTTTGGACAACATCGTAACGATTCTACCGGTCGTTGCTCCCATGGCTTTCCTTATCCCGATCTCTTTTGTACGCTGTTCAGCCATAAAAGCAGCCATCCCAAGAAGTCCGAGCATAGAGATAAAGATTGCAAGTGCCGTCATAATAAATAATATTTTCCTTATTTTTTTATCCGAATCATACATTGATTCCAGAGCTTGATCAAGGAAATGATACTTCATTTCCAAATCCGGTGAAAATTGATCCCAGACCTTTTCAATGGCTTTGAGCCCGGCATCCGTTTCACTCTGGCGTAACCTCACCATCATAAGGGAACTTCCATCGGGAACAAGGAGTGTATATTGGGGTTCAATGATCGTGTGCAATGAACGATAATGGTAGTCTTTGACAAGACCAATGATCGTATACCGCTCTTCACCATCAAAATATTTCAGGAACTTTCCGACAGGATCCTCCATATTCATGGCTTTTGCAGCTGCTTCATTAACAACCACTGCTAATGAATCGGAAAGGAAATCCCTGCTGAAAGTACGACCTTTCAACACTTCGATTCCCATGGTAGAAAAATAATCATACCCCACCGGCAGATTCCTGATGAGGGTTTCCTTTCCCGGATCCTGTCCCTCCCAGTGCCATAGGCTGTTTGAAAAAGTATATCCATAAGTGGGTATATTAGCAGTCTGGGTAACTGCAAGTATTGAAGGATTTTTCAACAATTCCTGTCGAACTGTTTCATACCGTTCGCTAATCTGATCGCTATGTCCGAAATAGAACCAGACCAGGTTTTCCTTATCATAACCGAGGTTCTTCTTCCTCATATAATTTATCTGCTGATACAGGATCAGTGTTCCTGAGATCAGGATAACGGACAGGGTAAACTGGAAGATCACCAGGGAGGTCCGGAAAATGGCATGTCCCTTTCCGTGTTTACTGGCACCTTTGAGGATCAGGGCAGGTTTCAGGGAGGAGAGATACAGGGAAGGATAACTACCGGATAAAATACCCGTAACCAGCACCATAATGATCAGGGCAATGTACAACCAGGGTTCAGCGTATGGGATTTTCATCTCCACACCGGTAAAGCTGTTGAAAGAAGGCCTGACCAGTTCTACCAATGCCATCGCGATAAGAACCGACAAGAATGTCAGTTCGGTCGATTCAATGAAGAACTGCCGGATAATATTCCGCCGTTGGGCTCCGGCAACTTTTTTCAATCCGATCTCTCTTGCCCTTCTTGCCGAACGGGCTGTTGCCAGGTTCATGAAGTTGATGCATGCGATCAGAATAATAAAAACACCGATGATACAAAAAATGGTCACCATCTTTATATCCGATACCCATGCTATATCAAAATCCAGATCGGTCCGGAAGTGAATATCCGGGATAGGCTGGAGATCCAATGTGGCAAACTCCTCCAGGGTAGGTTTCGGTTTCAGGAAATCGGCTATTTTTTCTGCAACTTCTTCATAGCTAATCCCATCATAAATCTGGACATAAGTATAGAATGTACTGTTATCCCACCGGTCAACCGTTGCACCCAGCCCCCTGTCAAACTCAAAAGGGATAATGAAATCAAACTGTAGATGGCTGTTCAGCGGAGTATCCTCAATGATCGCATTCACCCTAAACTCCGTTTCTGATCTTCCACTGATGATCTTCCCCAGCGGTTCTTCATCGCCAAAGAGTTTCTTTGCAAGCCGTTCTGTTAATGCAATGCAATTGAGTTCATGAAAAACACTGTCTCCCAGATGCTTTATAACCGGGAAGGTGAAAAATTCAAAAAAGGAGGGATCGGCATAAATGCCCCGTTCCGTATACTCATCTTCTTTCCATTTCAGGGTTCTTCTCGATGGTTTAATACGGCAAAATTTCTCTATCTCCGGTACTTCATCCTTTAGTGCCGGCCCCAAAGGACCCTGGGTAATTGACCAATGCACCTCCTTATCAAAAATAATGTGCTGGATAACCCGGTAGACCCTCTTGTTCTCATGAAATTTGTCAAAACTGAATTCAAAATGTACCCATAATAGGATCAAAATCGAACAGGCCATGCCAATGGAGAGACCGGCAATGTTGATCAATGAATACCCTTTGTACTTCCAAAGGTTTCGGATAGCAATTCTAAAATTGAAACGGAACATGGTGTTTTGTGTTTACCATCATCTTCCCAAATAATGTACCAACATTCTTAATCAACAATATACCAAATAGTTAATGAGATTACCCTATTTAGTAAAATCGAAAAAATGTACTGTTTTTAAGACAATCATTGTCCGAAAATAACACATTTTTCTTATCTTTAGGATACTGAATTCCGGTAAAAAGGGAATTCAGTATCCTTAAAACAACCATTAATCAGTTGAATCATGCAACGATACGATGGAAAAATAATCCTGGTTGATGATGATCCGGGAATCCGGGATAGTGGTCAGATGTTTTTAAAACAGGTTTTTCCGGTGGTGCGGACTGAATCATCCCCTCAGAACCTGGTGGAAATCCTGAAGCAGGAAGATTTTGATGTGATTCTTTTAGACATGAACTTTCAAAAGGGAGAGATGGATGGCAAGGAGGGTTTAAACTGGTTGGAAAAGATCCTGGAAACTGATCCGGAAGCCATGGTGATATTTATCACTGCTTATGGTGATATTGACCTGGCTATTCAGTCGATCAAAGCAGGAGCTGCTGATTTTATTATCAAGCCCTGGAGCAATCAGAAACTGCTGGCAACGATCCTCTCCTGTATCCGTTTGCGAAAAGCAAAAACAGAAGTCATTCGTTTTCAGAAAACCAGTGAACGACTATCCCAGGATATGGATAAAGATTTTCAAGTCTTCATCGGGGATTCATACCCGGTTAAAAAGATAAAAGAGATGATCGCCAGGGTTGCTGAAACGGATGCTGATGTATTAATCCTGGGAGAAAATGGAACCGGGAAAGAACTTGTTGCCAGGGAGATCCACCGGAAATCTACCCGCAAAGACCAGGTATTCATTGCTGTTGACCTGGGTGCTGTTCCGGAAACACTCTTTGAGAGTGAACTGTTCGGGCACGTAAAAGGAGCCTATACGGATGCTTATCAGGACAGACCCGGCCGGTTTGAGCTGGCTTCAGGGGGAACCATTTTCCTGGATGAGATCGGCAATCTTTCACACCCATTGCAGTCAAAGTTGCTGAGTGTCATTGAAAACAGGAAGGTATTACAGCTTGGATCGCCTATCGAAATTCCGGTTGATGTCCGGCTGATTTCTGCTACTAACAGGAACCTGAAGCAGATGGTGAATGAAAGAAGATTCAGGGAGGATCTGTTATACAGAATAAACACGGTAGAGATCCACCTTCCTGCACTCAGGGAGAGAAAAAACGATATCCCGTTGCTGGTTGATCACTTCCTTGAAATCTATCGTCAGAAATACCACAAATCGGAGCTTAAAATCAGTCAACATACCCTCAGAAAATTAAAAAACTATCCATGGCCGGGGAATATCAGAGAACTTAAAAATGCCGTTGAAAGGGCTGTCATACTTAGCTGTTCAGGACAACTCTCATCAGCAAACCTGTTCCCCACCAGTTATCCTGTTCCTGCCCCTGAGCTGCAAAACATCTTCAATCTTGAAGAGAATGAAAAACAGCTGATAATGAAAGCGATCAACCATAATCGTGGCAATATGACAAGAACAGCCAGGGAACTGGGTATAGCCCGCGCTGCATTGTACAGAAGAATGAAAAAATTCGGCCTATAAATGGTTTTAATAAAACCCGATTAATTATGTACGGTATGCATACGAATCGATTTGCACTATCCCTTCTATTTCGCATCTTTTTGTTGCTGGTAAACATGGTCCTGATTTCAATTGTCATCCGGGAACCTGTTGAAAATCAAATGGTATTTACGTTGATCAGTCTGCTCATTATTCTCCTGTTGCAGGTGATCATGCTGTATGAATTCCTGAACCGGACCAACCAGAATCTGCTTCGATTCTTCATGATCATTTTTGACTCGGATTATTCCATTCATTTCCAGGAGAAGGTAAAATCTTCCCCATTCATTGAATTGAATAAAGCTTTCAATAAGGTGATTGATAAGTATAAAGACCTGAGCAGAGATAAGGAACTTCAATTTCAATACCTTGATGAGGTGGTAAAGCACATTAAGGTCGGAATAATCTCTGTGAATGAATCGGGGAAAATCGGGATCATGAATAACCCCGCATCCGACCTGCTTCAGGTGATTAAATGCACCTCCTGGTCGGACCTGAAAGAAGCACGACCTTCATTCACAGGCCAGATTGAGAAGATAACACGAAGTGGATCGTCCATCATTAAACTGGATCTTCCCATTGGCAAAAGAAATCTTTCTGTCCATATCAGCCGCTTGAAACTTCAGGATGAATCCTGGCGCCTGATCACACTTCAGGATGTCCAGGAGGAGATTGAACAGGGAGAGATCGAGGCAACCCACAAGCTGATCCGGATACTGAACCATGAGATCATGAATTCAATCACCCCGATAAATTCTTTAACCGAAACTGTCTCTATGATCCTCGAAAAAGAGAACGGGATTCATAAGGAACTCTCCGAGCTAACGGAAATGAACCTCTCAGATATCCGGGAATCGGTTGCATCCATCCGGGAGAGAACCGAAGGGCTGGATCATTTCCTGAATGGATACCGGAAACTTTCTCAATTACCAAAACTGGTGAAACCGAAAAGTATCAGACTAACTGATCTTTGCGACGGTATCGGTCGGCTAATGCAGGGGGAGCTTCAGAAAAAACAGGTCATTCTGGAACGGGACCTTCCGGATAAAGAAATGCATGTAACTGCGGACCCGCACCTTCTTGAGCAGGTAATCATAAACCTCATCAGCAATAGTATCGATGCGCTATCGGGTGTTCAGAAACCTGTGATCAGATTCTGTGCAAAAATGGAAGGAAACCATACCGTTATTGAGATTAAGGACAATGGCAAAGGGATTCTGCCTGAACAGCTGGAGCAAATATTTGTTCCCTTCTACTCAACCAAACAAGAAGGGACCGGCATCGGACTGAGTTTTTCCAGGCAGATCATGAAACTTCATGGAGGAAGCATTTCCGTGAAATCAGATCCAGGAGTTGAGACGGTGTTTACGTTGAAGTTTTAGAAAGAACGTTCAAACGATAGTCATGCAATTGTCATTCGATAGTCATGCAATTGTCAAACGATGGTCATGAAGCGGTTATTTGATCCACCAAATGGTGAATCGTTATTTATAGTAAGTAAGTTATTGAGTACATCGGTGTAAACCATAAATACACAGCATTACAGAACTTAATTTTCATTTTGTTTAAACCTGTGCAATCTGTTTTGAGTTTTCCGATCAGACACCTCAATAACTTAATAACTCAATTACCCAATAACATATTTACTTTTTACTTTTTACTTTTTACTTTTATCTTGTCTCACTCGTACCGGAGTGAATCCACCGGATTTGCGTTTGCAGCCTTAACAGAATGGTAGAGAACAGTTAAAGAACTCAGTATAAAAGAAGCAACCACAACAAGCAATACAGGTATGGAATTTACTTCCACCTGGTAGGCAAATCCTCTTAACCAGATCCTGAAAAGCAAAATGGCCACCGGGACAGAAATCACAACAGCCAGCAACGTTATTAGAAGTATCTCTTTCTGCAAGAGGAAAATTATCTGCCTGGTTTTTGCTCCCTGAACTTTCCGTATACCAATCTCTTTTGTTTTTCTCGCTGCTGAATAGGAGGACAATCCGAACAATCCCAAGCAGGAAACCAATATAGTGATCAGCGAGAAGAGTCTGATTAGCTGAATTTGTCTTTTATCATTGTTATACAGTCTGTTGAAATTATCTTCGAGAAAATAATATTCAAAAGGCATGTGCGGTATCAGTTCCTTGAATTTATTCTCCAGGTATGTCAACACTTTTTGCTGATCTGTTCTGTCCAATCTGACAATCAAATCATCATACTGATATTGTAAACGCAGCAGGAGGGGTTGAATTTCCTGGTGAAGTGATCTAAAATGGAAATCTCTCACTACTCCAACGACAACTGCATCGAAAAAAACGAATTGCTGGATGCGCTTACCCAATGGTTTGTTCCAGTTCATATACTTTGCCAGTGTTTCATTTATAATAACCGCACCAACTGAATCTGAAGGAAATTCCTGAGAGAAATTTCTACCCTCAATTAATTTAAGACCAAGTGTTTCCAGATAGTCATAACCGATAAAGAATGCCGGAATATTGTGCTCCTCCATACCATCCTCACCCTCAAACTTATAAAGTCCCCCCCAGGGATTTCCAGGATAGCTTCCACCCGACGTAACAGATTTTACTCCAGGAAGTTTCTTTAATCCATGCATCATTACCGGGACAGCAGCGACCATGCTGGAATCACGAACTGGAATAATAAGAAGATTTTCTTTATCAAATCCAAGGTCATGGTTTTCAAGGTAACCAATTTGTGTATTTAATAACAGTGTAAACAGAACAACAACAATAGCCAACATGATTTGAAGACCTACAAGGGCTTTCCTGGTTATAGCACCTACTGGTTTCAGTCTGAATAATCCCTGTATAATCAGTACCGGATTGAAAGATGACAGGTAGAAAGCAGGGTATAAACTGGAAAAGAAGCCAACAACCATGGTAATTATTAAACAACCAATAAGAATCAGTGGTTGCCGGAAAAGGTCGAGGTGAAGAGATGTATCAAAAATTTGGGGAAATTTTGTAAACGCTAAAACAAATTCAACCATTCCGAAAGCCAATACCATCGATATGACTGAAAACAATAAAGATTCAAGAATGAATTTAAAAACCAGTGACCTGCGGCTGGCTCCGACTACTTTTCGTAAGCCAATCTCTCCAGCCCGATTTAAAGACTTGGCTGTGGTCAGATTGGTGTAATTAATACCTGCCAATACAAGTATTAGAATTCCAATAATTAACAATGTGTAGAGAAAGGTTATATTCCCTGAAGAAAGATCGCCATCCAGGTTTGAATGGTAGTGAATATCGCGCAGACGGTGGAATATGGGTTCATACACCTGTCCATATATTTCTGCATCTTCCGAAAGGTATTTTTCATAAAATTCCGGCCATTTCCTGTCAAACGCTTCCCGGTCAAATGTGTCATGGAATAACAGGTACGTGTAGTCTTTAATTTCAAACATTGACCATTCCAACGAATGTAATTGTGCTATCCGGTCATACGTTATGTAGGAGATGTAACCTGACAATGACAATTGAGTATTGGAAGGTGGATCCTTGATTACACCGGTCACAGTCATTGAGAACTGATTATCGATTAGCAACGTTTCTCCCAACGGGTTACGGTTTCCAAAGTATTTTCTGGATAATTTCTCGGTTAATACGAGAGTATACGGTTCTTTCAGGCAGCTTTCAGGATCCCCATAAATGAACCGGTGAGAAAAGACCTGAAACATTGAGGAATCGGCAAAAGCAAAATCCAGCTCCGTAAAAACATTTTCCCCATATTGAAACAGCAAACTGTTAATGCAATCTATTCTTACATAGGCTTCAATTTGTGGATATTCTTCAGCCAACCTTGGTCCTAGTTGTGGTGATGAGATCGCAAATTTCCTGGGCTTTCCTGAAGTCACAAAATTCTGACAAACCCGGTATATCCTGTCAGCTTTTTCATGGTGCGAATCATAAGTCAATTCATGATGTATATACAAAAAAATTATCATCCCGCAGGCTAAACCAATGGCAAGGCCTGCCATATTAAGCAATGTGTGTAATTTTTCCCTGAAAAATATCCTGAAAGTATGTATGATATAGTTCTTTAGCATAGAAATTGAATTTAATCATTTTGAAATCTATATTCAAAGCATATACCAATAATTATAAAGTATTGATTCTCATTTTTTTATACAGATTTGAATACATTTCAACGCCATAGGGTGTGCGATATTGCTACAACTAGTGTTTGATTTTGACACATTTTTCTTACCTTGGAGGATGAAAACTGTTATTTTGTAAATAGCGTGTTAACGTGAAAACAAGCGAAGGGAATATATTGATCATCGATGATGATTACGACGTTCTAAAATCTTCCAGGATTTTTTTGAGTCGTTTTTTTAGTAATGTACAGATAGAACAGGTTCCGGAAAATATTTTGCAACGGTTATCATCTGAAGAAATTGATGTCGTTTTATTGGATATGAATTTTCATAAGGGAAGACGTGATGGAGAGGAAGGGATGCAATGGTTGAATGAGATAATTAAGAGTAAACCGGAAACAGTAGTCATACTGATCACTGCATATGGTGATATTGAGCTGGCGGTAAAAGCGATTAAAGCCGGTGCAACAGATTTTATCCTAAAACCCTGGAAAAACCAGAAATTACTGGCAACAGTTTCCGCAGCGATGAAGCTCAGGGCATCCATGAATGAGATAAAGAATCTACAGATGGGGCAACGCCGGTTAATCGAAGACTGGAACAATACCTACGGTGAATGTATTGGCACCTCTCCTGCAATTACCGATACGCTATCTGTAGCAAAAAAAGTAGCAGGGACATCGGCCAATGTATTGATACTTGGAGAAAATGGAACAGGTAAAGAACTAATTGCCAGGACAATATATCAATGGTCAGATCGAAAGAATAAGATATTCATACATGTTGATTTGGGATCTATCTCTGAAACACTTTTTGAGAGTGAATTGTTCGGTCACATAAAAGGGGCATTTACCGATGCTATTGAAGATAAACCGGGCAGGTTTGAGCTGGCTTCCGGAGGAACAATTTTCCTGGATGAGATCGGGAATCTTTCAATCCCTCTCCAGGCAAAACTACTTTCAGTTTTACAGAATAAAACCGTTATGCGTGTCGGATCAACCAAACCGGTACCGGTAGATTTCAGATTGATCTGTGCAACAAACATGGATCTGCAAAGCATGATGAAAGAAGGAAAATTCAGGGAGGATCTGTTTTACCGTATTAATACCGTTGAGATCAGTGTTCCCAGTCTCCGGGAGAGAATTGAAGATATACCTCTTCTCTTTGATCATTTCTTCAATCAATTCTCAAAAAAGTATAAGAAATATGGGCTGAAGGTTCAACCCGGCACCATTGAAAAGCTTCAGCAATATGACTGGCCGGGTAATGTCCGGGAATTTCAGCATTGTATCGAACGGGCAATCATTCTGAGTGAGAGGAAAGAAATTATGCCCGATGAGTTTTTACCACCAACCCATGCTTCAAGACAATGGAGTAACCAACAGGAACATCGTCTGGATCAGGTTGAAAAAAACCATATCCTTGAAATCATAGAGAAAAACGGAGGGAATATTACCAAAGCAGCTAAAGATCTCGGCATCTCAAGAAGCTCATTACACCGGAGGTTAAAAAAGTATGACCTGTAAACGATATACAATCGCCTTTATTTTAAGGATTAGTCTCCTGATTCTAAATGCACTCCTGCTAAGTGTTTTGATCGTTATCTTTTATGATAAAAAACTAATATTCCTGCCTGCCATCTCCCTGGTTATCCTCATCTTTCAGATCATTGATTTCTTATTGAGTGTATCCCGGACCAACAGAGATCTGAATATATTTCTACTTGCTTTAGGTAGTTCTGACTTCTCTGTTAAGTTCAAAAACGAGAAACTTGGATCGGGTTTCGATGAGGTAAGAGAAACCATGAACAGGATTATTGAGTCTTTTGAACAGGATGGAATTCAAAAAGAAGTCCAGGTTAACTATCTAAATGCCATTTTGAGAAATATAAATATTGGAATTATCACCATCAATAAAGCCGATAAAATTGAACTCATAAATGACCAGGCAATGAACATCCTGGGAATTCCAAGAATCAAATACATGAATGAGATCAGGAGGATTAACCCTGAATTTGCTGAACAGATCGAATCAATGAAACCTGCTGATCATAAACTCCTGGAGTATAAAACAGATGATGAGATTAGATACCTGTCTGTGGCAAAGAATACGATCAAGCAAAAAGATGCTCCTTACGGCATCTTCACTTTCCATAATATCCGGAGCGAGATTGATCAAAAAGAGATCGAATCATGGCACAGGCTTATCAGGATTTTGAGGCACGAAATTATGAATTCGGTAACTCCCATCTCATCACTTACAGAAACAATTATGATGCTGGTTGAAGATGAAACGGGTAATGTAAAAAAACAATCAGACCTTGACCAAAAAGATATTGAAGACATACGGGAAAGCATCAAAACAATTCAGTCCCGTAGTGATGGTCTGTATGATTTCGTCGACAAGTACAGGGAAGTATCGAAGATCCCTGATCCAAATCTCAGCGCCATTGAGATAAAAGAGCTTTTTTCTTCAGTCAGTCTTTTATTTTCAGCCGAACTTGAAAATAATAACATCCGGCTGGAAATCCTGAATAAAAAAGAAGGTCTTACCATTAAAGGAGATTTTCAAATGATTGAGCAGATCCTGATCAACCTGATAAAAAACAGCATCCATGCAGTAAGAACCATTCAGGAACCTGAAATTACATTGATTAGCGATGAAACGGATGAGCATGTGGTTATCCAGGTCAGGGATAATGGGTGCGGAATAAAGCAGCATGAGATGGATGAAATCTTTGTGCCGTTCTATTCAACGAGGGAATATGGAACGGGTATCGGTCTAAGCCTTTCAAAGGAGATCATGTGGCGACATGGAGGAACCATTTCTGTAAAATCAGAACCAGGTAAGGAGACGGTGTTTACGTTGCGGTTTTAAAACAATTAACCATTAACTTTATATTTTCGTAGTTTTACCGGATGATTCAGGATGCCTGCTAAAAAACATGGCTGAACGTGTAATTCTTTGAGCAGGTTCTACGTCTCATACTTAAAAGATATTATTGAATGCCCGTTAGAAGATTTTTCATATCCTTTCTGGTTTTCATTCTTGGGATGGTTTTCCTGGCCGGTCAAACGATACGGGGTACCATTACAGACGCAAAGAGCGATCCAATTCCCTATTCCACCATTTACATTGTTGAGCTTACAGAAGGTACCACTGCAAACGTTGATGGTCAGTTCGAGATCAAGGTACCGGAAGGCAACTATACACTTTACATCCGGGCACTGGGATACCGGACTGAGATCCGGGAGGTTGAAGTCGGGAAAACACAGGTAGCACTCGACGTACAGCTTTTTGAACACGTTTACGAGATCAATGAAGTCCGGGTTTATTCGGGACAGGAAGATCCTGCCTACATGATCATGCGTAAAGCGATCGGGCTCGCTCCCTATTACCTGAACCAGGTGAAACACTGGAAAGCTGAAGTATACCTCAAAGGGTCAATTGATGTGTTAAAAATCCCAAAATTGTTTCAGCGGGCAATGAAGGATGAGGATTTTGTTATTGAAGAGGGAAGAAACTACGTGGAGGAATCCCTTAATGAAATCAGCTTCAATGCACCGGACAGGTATGACCAGCGGGTACTCTCTGCCAATTCATCCTTTCCGGGTGAAAGCGACGTGAATGTGATGGATTATATCCAGAGCAGTTTCTATGAACCAACCATAGAGATGGCCATTTCACCGCTGGCACCCAACGCATTTTCTCACTATAACTTCAGCTACGAAGGAGTCTCATTTGAAGGAAATTACGCCATTAACAAGATCAAGGTAACCCCAAAGCGCAAAAGCCAGCAACTCTTTACCGGTTACCTCTATATCGTGGATGAGTACTGGAATATTCACTCTGCTGATCTGACCATTGAGATATTTATCGGTCCTATCCGGATAAAACAACTGTATGCTCCGGTAAAGAAAGATGCGTGGTTGCCTGTAAGTTACAACCTGGATGTGAAAGCAAAGGTACTGGGGATAAAAGTGGATGTTGCTTATCTCAGTTCTGTCAAATACTCCGAGATTGAAATTAATGAGGAGATCACTCCTCCACTTGCCTTGCAGGAGACTCTTGACAAGAACGCGGAACCTGAAATGGATGAAGCTGAAATGCCGCAAATAGCCCTTTTCAAAGATGAAAAAACGGCCAAAAAAGTGGAAGAGATAATGAATAAGGAAGAGATGAATAACCGGGATATGATCAAGCTGGCACGGTTGATGGATAAAGAGGCTGAAAGAAGCAGGGACACCCTGGACTTATCTCTTGAGATTGAAGAGAGATCAAGCTATGAGGTGGAAGAGAATGCTTATAAACGGGATACCGTTTACTGGAATACGATACGACCAATTCCCCTGACGGAAGAAGAGCTCCAGGGATACAGAGCCAAAGATTCCGTCATGCTGGCAAAATCGGATACCGCTTCGGTTGCCGATTCAACCCGGAAAGAAAGAAGCAAAATCGTTCATTTTGGCAGCCGCCTCTTTTTCGGCAGGAGTTTCTGGTCAAAAGATTCAACCGTCAGGTACCGGTATGATGGACTGATTGGCCTGGATAAATTTGAATTCAATACAGTGGACGGTTTTGTTTATAAACAACGATTCTCTATTCGTAAAGATATCGCAGCAGGACACCAGTTTACCATGGAGCCTGAAATCGGTTATGCATTCAACCGGAAAGCGGTTTTATGGAAAGTTGACAACACCCTAACCTACTCCCCCATGAAACGGGGAAGGTTCTATTTTAATATCGGTAAGACATCCGCTGATTTCAATCCGGATTTTGGAATGAACCGGACCCTGAACACCATTTCATCCCTTTTTTTCCGATACAATTACCTGAGGTTGTATGAAGAATCCTATTTCAGGGTTAGGAACAGGATTGACCTTGCAAATGGCCTGGTGCTTACCATTTCAATGAATTACGCCGATCGCATTCACCTTGAGAATTCAACCGATTATTCATTCTTCTTCAAAAATGAATGGGATTATGAAGATAACGTTCCGGATAATCCGTACCTGACAGAATACCCTCTTGAGGACCAGAAAAGTTTTGTTGTTGGGTTGGGATTGTCTTACACTCCCAGGAATTACTACCGGATCCGGAATGGAGTGAAACGAATGGCTGGATCCGATTATCCTACGTTCCGGATAGAATACAGAAAAGGATTACCGGATTTTTTCGAGAGTAAAGCTGATTTTGGTTTCCTGGAAACAGGAGCATCTAAAGTCCATGACCTGGGAATATTTTCTGATCTCTCCTGGAGCATTGGTGGCGGAACATTCCTCGGCAGGGGAAACATTCATTTTGCCGATTTTAAGCATTTC
>Ga0315543_1002718_pt1 | contig 16760 bp, 15 predicted proteins | sample SalMarSW160210MG_2_FD_203098 | JGI IMG/M metagenome (GOLD analysis project Ga0315543, IMG submission 203098) | Salt marsh sediment microbial communities from the Plum Island Ecosystem LTER, Massachusetts, United States - Salt Marsh Sediment SW1601-210 ...
GCCGGGCCTCGACTCCTTCCGCTACAACGTCTCACTCCTCGGCTTGGCCCCGTCGCAGACGATGCTGGTGTCATCGAATCCCAAGGACCTCCAGACCGTCACCACCATCGGTATGCACACCGCCTTCGTGCAGCGACCCTACGAGTGGGGCGACAACAATCCCTCTCGTCTCGACCCCCTGGGCCCCGTCGACATCGTCTGCGCCGGCATCGAGGACCTCGCCGACCGATTGCGGGCCTGAGAGGCCCCTCAGTCGTAGACACCCGTCATCCAGGTGGCGCCCTCCCGCTCCTCACACAGGAACGCCCCCGCCGAGGTGACGATCTGGTAGCGATCGGCCGGGCCCTCCCCCTCCCACCAGCGGCCCACTTTGCGCCACGGCCCCGCCCACGACAGCACCTCCACCCAGCGGCTCCCCAGCCGCACCCGGGTCGGCATCCCCCCGTCCCACTCCACCTCGAGACGGACCGGGTCGGGCGGCGCCAGCGCCGGCGACGGGGACGGGAGCCGGCCCGGCCACGGCGCCCGCGGATCCCGGACGGGCGCCGGCGCTTCCTCTCCCCAGCGGTGCCACGCCACCCGCTCGGCGGGGTCACGGCCCCCCTGTGGCTGCGCCTGCAAAACCCCGTCCGAACCCACGATGGCCTGGGTCTGTACCAGCGCCCGATCGGCCTCGGCGGCGGAGCGGGCATCCTCGTGCAATGCAAGCTGCCGGCCCTCGTCGGAGAGATCCGCCGGAGTGATCCGCAGCCGCACCAGACCGCCCCGGATCCCCGGGCCGCTTCGCAGCCGGGCCCGGTCGAGCCAGGCCCGAAGCTGCCAGCGCACCCGCTCGGCGAGGCTGCTCTCGTCGAAGGGATCTGCGCTGCGCCACGTCCGCGACCGCACCTCCCCGTCGGCCGCCTCCGCCGCGACCTCCACCCGATGTGGCGCCGCCCCCTCGTCTGCCAGCGCCTCCAGCAGGCGATGCGCCAGGGCACGAGCCACGAACGCCGCCTGCTCGATGCTCTCCAGCGGCGGCGAGAATCGCTCCTCCACCGCCAGGTCGGCCGGGATCACCCGTGCCGAAGTTGCCCGGTCCTCCCCCAGCGCCGTCCGGTGCGCCGCCAGGCCGTCGGGGCCGAACCGTGACACCACCGCCGCCCGGGGCAGCTCCGACAGTTCCCCCAGGGTGGTGATCCCCAGCCAGTGGAAAACCGAGGCCAGGTCCTCCCTCCCCAACGTGGCCACGTCGAGCGACGCCAGGAAGGCGGCATCGTCCTCGACCAGGTGAAGCGGCGCTTCCGAGGTGGCCTGCTCGGCGGCACGCTGGGCGGCGAACGGACCGGCGGCGAGGCCCATGAGGAACCCGGGCCCGGCGACGGCCTCGACCTCCTTCGCCACCCGCTCGGCCAGGCTGCGCTCCCCGCCGTAGTAGCGGACCGCTCCCGTCACCGGGGCGAACACCAGGCCCGGCGCCATCACCTCGATGCGGGGAACGATCTCCTCGATCGCCTGCGCCACCGGCTCGAACCGGGCCGTCTCCGCTCCCGGGTCGCTCACCAGCGTCATCACCGCCGGGCACACCGCCTCTGCCTCGCGGCGGCGCATCCCGATGCGGACCCCGGCCGCGGCGGCGAGGTTATCGACGGCGACCACCTGGTTGTCCTCCCCCACCGCCTGGCAGGGGCTATCCGGCGGCACGTCGGGCCGGCGCAGCGGCCAGTCCGGGAACCAGACGCAGAGTGTCCGTTCCATCGTCCTCCAACTCGATGAGCCGGGCCGCTCCTCGCATCGCCTTCCCTGACGCCTCGAACACCATCCGGCGGCGTCGCAGCCTGCCGTGCCCGGCGTCGGCGCCCTCCCACTCCACCCGGCGCGCCTCCACCCGCAGATGGGCGAGCCCTGAGGGAAGATCACCCTTCACCGGGCGTAGCACCAGCGGGGTCTGTCGTGACCTGGCCAGCGCCCCCAGCCGGCGGAGCTGCTCCGGCTTCGCTCCCCCAGGCACCTCGGCGTAGACGGCCTTCACCCCTTCCAGGAGGTTGGCGGCGACCTGTCCCCACACCACCGGATCGTCGCATCGCACCACGATCAGCCGCTCCGGCGGGATCCCGCTCTCCCATGCCGCCGGCGGGGACAGCCATCCCCGCACGTCGAGGTACGCCACGGGCCCCAACGAGGCCCGGGAAGCCAGCAGGGTGAGCCCGAGACGGGTGAGGCCGAAGCCGGGATGCCCGACGAGCCCGGTGACCCGACCGGGCTCGAGGGCGAGCAGATCTTCCAGCGCCGTCTTTGCAACCGCCACCCGACCCTCCGTTGTGCTTGGCCCCGATCCTCCATTCCTCGGGGTCCCACACCTTATCGAACATATGTTCGATGCGCAAGGGGTGCGACAGGCACTCCGGCGACCCCCCTCGAGAAGGGCGGACGAGAAGAGCGAGGCCCGACCAGGTACGCTGAGAGGAAGGCACGGCCACCACGAGAGGAGCGATACGTGTCGGTAGCGAAGGTGATCGAGATCACATCCACTTCACCCGGGTCATTCGAGGACGCCATCCGCAAGGGCCTCGCGAAGGCCCAGAAGACCGTCGACGGCATTCAGGGTGCATGGATATCCGAACAGAAGGTCGAGCTGGCCGAGGACGGCACCATCAAACACTTCCGCGTCGACATGAAGCTGACGTTCGTACTCAAGGACTGAAGCTCTCGACACCGAGAGGCCCCAGGATCATTCCCGGGGCCTCTCTCAAGCAGTCTCCGATCGGCTCAGGCGCCGCCCTCGAATTCATCCTCGAACGACACGACCGTGCGGCCCGGCTTGCTGCCGCCGCCGCTGCCGCCGCTGTCGCGGTCCCGATCACGGTCGCGGTCCCGATCACGATTCCGGTCCCGGTCACGATCCCCGCGGCTCTCGCTGCGGCCGCGGCCGCCGTCTCGGCCCCGGTCGCGTCCACCCTCACGACCGCCACGGTCGCTCCCGCCACGACCACGATGATCGCGGTCCCGGTCACGCCCGCCGCGGTCTCCGCCACCGCTGGACACGGCGCCTTCGGGGATCTCGAGCTCGACACCCTCGGCCAGGTCGAGGCTGACCTTGCCGCGGTCATCGATCTCCCGAACAACCACCTGGACCTTGTCGCCGAGTGACAGCACATCCTCCACCTGGTTGATGCGCCGGCCGCCGCCCATCTTCGAAATGTGCAGTAGGCCGTCGCGGCCGGGGAGGATGTTGACGAAGGCGCCGAACTTGGTGATGTTGACCACCTCGCCCTCGTAGTTCTGCCCCACCTCGGCCTCGGGGGGAAAGCCGATGGCGAGGATGCGCTCGCGTGCCATCTCCATTGAAGCGGTGTCGACCGCGCCCACCCGGACGGTGCCGTCGTCGTCGATCTCGATGGTGGCTCCGGTCTCCTCCTCGAGCTCCCGGATGACCTTGCCCTTGGGCCCGATCACCTCGCCGATCCGGTCCTTCGGGATCTGGATCGACTCGATCTTGGGGGCGTTGGCGGCAAGCTCGGGTCGCGGCTCGGCGAGCACCTCAGCCATCGCATCGAGGATGAACAGTCGGGCGTCACGCGCCTGACCCATCGCCTGGATCAACACGTCGGCCGGCAGCGACTCGATCTTCGTGTCGAGCTGCAGGGCCGTGATCATGTCGCGTGTCCCGGCCACCTTGAAATCCATGTCGCCGAGGGCGTCTTCGGCTCCGAGGATGTCGGTGAGCGTCACGAAGCGACCCTCGTGGGCGATGAGCCCCATCGCGATCCCCGCCACGGGCGCCTCGATCGGCACCCCGGCATCCATCAGCGACAGCGTCGAACCGCACACCGAGGCCATGGAGCTGGAGCCATTCGACATCAGTACTTCGGACACGATCCGGAAGGCGTACGGGAAGTCCTCGGATTCCGGGATCACGGGGAGCAGCGCCTTCTCGGCCAGCGCTCCGTGCCCGATCTCACGCCGCTTCGGACCACGCATGAAGCCCGTCTCTCCGGTGGCGTACGGCGGGAAGTTGTAGTGGTGCATGTAGCGCTTGGTCTCTTCGACTGAGATCGTGTCGAGCATCTGCTCCATGCGCATCATGCCCAGCGTCGAGACGTTGAGCACCTGGGTCTCACCGCGGCGGAACAACGCCGAGCCGTGACCTTGGGGAATCACACCGACCTCGATCTCCAGCGGCCGAATCTCAGTGAGTCCCCGGCCATCCATACGCACACTGTCGTTGACGACGCGCTCGCGCATGACCTTCTTCTGGACAGCACGGAAGGCCTTCTTCGCCGCCTTCAGCGTCTCCTCGTCCTCCTCTGCGATACCGAGCTCTGCGACCGTCGCCTCAGCGATGGCCGCCTCCGCCTCGAGCCGCTGCCGCTTGTCGGTGATGATCCCCATGTCGAACAGCTTGAGGCTTGCGATCTGCTCGACCCGCCCGTACAGCTCCTCTGAGTATTCCTCGACGACTGGGAACTCGACCGGCTCGGGAACGCCGAGCTGCTCACGCAACTGGAGCTGGAGGTCGATGAGCTGGCCGATGTAGCCCTTGGCATCCTCGAGCCCGCGGGCAACGGTCTCCTCGTCGCTGGCAGGCTGGCCTGAACTGACGTGACGGTGGCCCTGCTCGGTGGCACCCGCCTCGACCATGGCGATATCGACGACGCCATCGGCATTGCGCTTGCCGGCAACGATCAAGTCGAACACCGATTCCTCGAGTTCCTCGAAGGTCGGGAAGGGAATCCACTCGCCGTTGCGCAGTGCCAGCCGCACGGCGCCGATCGGTCCCACGAAGGGGATCGGGCTGACGGTCAGCGCCGCCGAGGCGGCATTGAGGGCAGGAACGTCATAGGGATTGACCAGGTCGGCCGAGAGCACCGTCGCCACGATGTGGGTCTCGGAGCGGAAGCCCTCCTGGAACGAAGGCCGAAGCGGCCGGTCGATGAGACGAGCGGTCAGCGTCGCCTTCTCGGTAGCGCGGCCCTCCCTGCGGAAGAACGAGCCGGGGATGCGTCCCACGGCGTACATCCGCTCCTCGACATCGACGGTGAGCGGGAAGAAATCGGTGCCCTCCCGCAGGCCCCTGCTCGCAGTCGCCGTCACCAGCACCTCGGTGCCGCCGACGTGGGCCACTACGGACCCGTCTGCGAGTTGGGCGAGTTTGCCGGCCGTCAAGACGAATTCCTTTTCGCCTACCTGGCCGCGTACAGTGGTCTCTGCCACGCGCATCTCCTTTGTGATCGTGGAGGGAGAGCGCTCAATTGGCAGTGGTCGATCCTCGAATCGAGCCGAACACCGACCACTGACAACTGAACCGCCTCACCCCCCTGGTATCGGTTCCAGCATCACAGAAGGCGGCCCGAAGTCGCTTCCTGGATGTCTAACGCCGCAGCCCGAGACGGGCTATCAGCGTGCGGTACCTCTCGACGTCTTGGTCTCTGAGGTAGCCGAGAAGCCGTCGGCGCTTGCCGACCATCATCAACAGGCCCCGCCGTCCGTGGTGGTCCTTCTTGTGGAACCGCAGATGCTCGGTGAGGTGGTTGATTCGCTCGGTCAACAACGCGACCTGAACCTCGGGCGTGCCCGTGTCGGTCTCGTGCTTGCCGAACTCTTCGATGACCGTCTTCGTGTCTTTCACGCAGACTTTCCTTCTCGGAAAAACGTAAGCGCGGACGAACGTCCGGGCAGGAGTGTAACAGGTTCCCCTCGTCCACCAATCGGGATTCCACGCGACGGCCGAGGCCAGCGCTCGTCTCCCCTGGCATCAGGGCAATCGGCGAACGTTGCCGGCCTTCCCCTCACTCGTCCCCCCTGGCATCGGGGAGGGACCGGCGCACGGAGTGCGCCGAGGGGGAGCTGCAATCCCGCACGTCACTCGCCGCTCAGCAGAGTCCGGGCGATCGCCACGTCCTCGCCGATCTGCGCCCCCAGCGCGTCGACGTCGGGAAACTTGCGCTCCGGCCGGATCCACGCCTGGAAATCCACCCACACCTCGCTGCCGTACAGGTCGCCCTCGAAATCGAGGAGGTGAGCCTCGACCACCCGCTCGGTCCCACCAAAGGTGGGGCGGGTCCCGATGTTGACCACGGCCGGGATGCAGTCCCCGGCGACCTTGCACAGCGCCGCGTAGACGCCGGACCCGGGAACGAACATCCGGGGATCCAGTTCCAGGTTGGCGGTCGGGAAACCGATCTTCCTGCCCCGCCCGTCACCCTCGACCACCGTGCCCCGGAGCTGGAAGGGCCGCCCCAGAAGCCGCCACGCCGTGGCCACGTCGCCCTCGGTGAGCACCCGCCTGATGGTGGTGGAGCGCACCGGCTCGCCGTCTTCGAAGACACCGACTCGGCGCACGGTGAAGCCGCGCTCTTCCCCGAGTACCTCGAGGAGCGCAACGTCGCCACCCAAGCGGTAGCCGAACCGGAAATCCTCCCCGACCACAACGAGCCGCGCTCGCAGCACCCGCACCAGCACCTCAGCGACGAACGAGGGCGCCTTCAGATGCCGAACCTGCTCATCGAAGTCGATCACCACCGCCACGTCCGCGCCGTTTGCTTCGAGCAGGTCGAGGCGCTGCTCGATCGTCGTCAACAGCAGCGGGGCCTCGTCGGGCCGCAGCAGCACCGCCGGATGGTCCCGGAACGTCACCACGGCGAGCAATAGGTGCGGGTCGGCCGAGCGCAGCTCGGCGAGGACCTGCTGGTGGCCTCGGTGCACGCCGTCGTACATGCCGATCGTCACCGCGCTGGGATGCTCCACCGGCTCCCAGTCGTGGAAATCGCCTTCGAGCACGATCACGCCAGCACTACCTCCGCCGTGGCCCTGCACCCATCGACCCGGTACACGGCGAGCAGCACGCCCTCGCCGTCGACAAGGCGCAACGGGCCATCATTGGGCTCCGCGACCAACCTCGCCGCCGGAAATACGACGCCGTTGCGCACGGCCTCAGCCGCCTCGTCGCCCACCGTGGCCAACGGCAGGTCGGGCAGGCCGTCCGCTGCCGGCAGCGCCATGGCCCTCCACTCTTCGCCGGCGGCCTCGATCGCATCGATCGAGTGAGCGTCCTCGACCCGGAGAGAGCCGTTGCGGAGACGGCGCAGGGCCGTCAGATGAGCACGGCCGCCGAGGGCACGGGCAATGTCGTCTGCGAGCGTCCGCACGTAGGTTCCTTTGCTGCAGGTGATCTGGAACGACATCTCCGGGTAGTCGCAGGGAGCGAAGTCGAGCAGGTCGAGCGATGAGACCTCCACCAACCGGGCTTCCCGTTCCACCTCCACGCCCTCACGGGCTAGCTCATAGAGGCGACGCCCATCGACCTTGCGCGCCGAAACCATCGGTGGGATCTGCGGGATCGTGCCGACGAATCGAGCCATCGCTCGGCGCACCTCCGCCTCCGACACCGCCATCGGCTCGCGCGACAGCACCGCCCCGTCGGCATCGAGCGAATCGGTGGCAACGCCCAGCTTGGCGTGGGCCAGGTACTCCTTCGGGGCGTCCTGCACGAAGCGCAGCAGCCGCGTCGCCCGGCCGAGGCCGAGCACCACCAACCCGGTCGCCAGCGGGTCGAGCGTCCCGGCATGACCGACCTTGCGTGTCTCGGTGAGACGCCGCACCTTGGCGACCACGTCGTGCGAGGTCCAGCCCGCTTCCTTGTCGACGAGCAGGAAGCCGTCGAAGCGGTTCTTCGGGCTCACGACAGACCGGCCCGGACCAGCTCGACGATCTCCTCAGGCGTTCCCTTGTGAGTGAAGCCCGCGGCATTGTGATGACCGCCCCCGCCGAGGGCCGTCGCGATCGCCCCGACATCCACCGAGCCGCGCGAGCGCAGGCTGCACTTCACGACCTTGCCGTCGAGTTCCCGCGCCAGGCACGCCACCTCGGCCTCCTCCGCCACGCGGATCAGATCGATGAGCCCGTCGGCGTTCTCGTATCCGATGCCGGATCGCTCCAGATCCTCGACGTGCAGCACCGACCACACCAGCGACCGCTCCGGATCGAGCTGCGCCCGCGACAGCACGGCTCCCGCCACCTGCAAGTACCCAAAGGGGGATTCCTCGAACAGGTAGCGCCCCACGTCGTCGGGACGCACCCCCGCTGCGATCAGGCGGGCCGTGATCTCGTGCACCTCGGGGCTCGTCGCCGAGTACTGGAAGCGGCCGGTGTCGGTCACCAGGCCGGTGTAGAGGGCTGTGGCGATCTCAGTGGTGATCTCCCACTCGAGTTGCTCGAGCAGGTGATACACGAGCTGGGCGGTGGCGGCTGCGGTGGGGTCGATCACGGTCACGTCACCGAAGTCGCCTCCGTTCGAGGCGTGATGATCGATCACCAGCAGCCGGCCGGCGCTGCTCGCCAGTGGCGCGGCGCTCCCGAGACGGTCCGGAGACCCGGTGTCGACGGCGATCGCCAGATCGACGCTGTCAGGGACTTTCCCCGGCGCCACCAGGAGGTCCTGAGCGAGGAACCGGAACTGCCGTGCGAGCACGAACGGCTCGCCGAAGGTCACGTACGCCTCCTTGCCGGCGTTGCGGGCGGCTTCCGCCAGTGCGAGGGCCGAGCCGATGGCGTCACCGTCCGGCCCAACGTGTCCGATGGCGACCAGCGATCTGGCCTTGCGTAGCAGGGCAGCGGCTCGCTGCAGACCGGATCGAATCTCGGGCGTCATTCCTCTTCCCCTTCTGTCTCGAGATCATGGAGGATGCGATCGATCCGCAGTCCCTGCTCGATGGCGGGGTCGACCCGAAATTCGAGCACCGGCGTGTACTTGATCCGGGCCTGGACCCCGATGACCGCTTGCAGTCGGCAGGCGGCCCGGCGCAGCGCGTCGGCGGTGGCCTGCTCATTCTCGGGCGTTCCCAACACCGAGTAGTACACGATGGCCTGGCGGAGGTCGGGCGCGGTTTCCACACCGGTGATCGTGAGGAACCCGATCCCGGGGTCCTTCAGCTCGACAGCTTCCTCCGCAATGATCTCACGCAGGAGCTCGTTGACCTTGCGCATGCGCGGGTTCGCGGCGCGGCTCATTGCGGGTCCTCCAGATGGGAAACGCCCACCTCCAGCACCTCGACGTCCGTGCGTCGCCGCAGGTCCCGCTCGACGGTGTGCAGGATGCGGTCGAGCTGCCCTGCCTGCGGCGCCACCGCCGCCACCCCCAGGGTGGCACGTTGCCACAGCTCCTGATGATCCACCTCTGACACACAGACGCCGTAGGTGCGGGCGACGGAGGAGGTGATCGATTTCACGACCTGCCGTTTCTCCTTCAGCGAGTGAACGTCCCGGATTCTCAGCTCGATGCGCAGGGCCGCGGCATGCACAACGATCGTCAGGTTCTGGCGACTTCCCGAATCTCAAAGGACTCGATGGTGTCGCCCTCTTTGATATCACGGAAGTTCTCGAGCCCGATCCCGCACTCGAACCCCGCCGCCACAGAGGCGACGTCGTCCTTGAAGCGCCGCAACGACACGATGCGGCCGTCGTAGACCACAATGCCGTCACGGACCAGGCGGGCTCGGGCATTCCGGCTGATCTCGCCCTCGGTGACATAGCACCCGGCAACCATGCCCAGCCGGGGAGCCCGGAAGGTGGCGCGCACATCGGCAACCCCGAGGAACGTCTCGACCTCCTCGGGAGCGAGCTCGCCGACCAGCAGCCCCTCGACGTCCTCGAGTAGCTCGTAGATGATCGAGAACGTGCGGATGTCGATACCCTGCTCCTTGGCAGCCTTGCGGGCTCCGGTATCGGGGCGCACGTTGAATCCGTAGATGATGGCGTCGGATGCCTCGGCCAGCATCACGTCGTTGGCTGTGATTCCGCCGACGCCGCCGAGGATGATGTTGACCTGGGCGTCCTCACGCTTGATCTTGGCGATGGCATCGCAGATCGCCTCCAGCGACCCGGTGGCATCGGCCTTGACAATCACCCGGAGCTCGGCCTGCTCGGCGCTGCGAAGCGACTCGAGTAGTTGCTCGAGTCGCTCGGTGGCGGTGGGAACGAACAGGTTCTGCGCCCGGAGCCGTCCTGCTTCGTCTTGGGCCAGCTTGCGAGCATCCCGCTCGCTCGCCACTACCTGGAACATGTCGCCCGCCGATGGCACGTCGTCCCATCCCATGATGAGCGCCGGCGTGCTCGGGCCGGCCGTCTTCAGCTGCTGGCCGTTCTCGTCGAACATCGCCCGCACCCGCCCGGCCACGCCTCCGGCGACGAGGGCATCGCCACGTTTGAGGGTCCCGCGCTGGACGACAACGGTGGCGAGTGGACCGCGGCCCACCTCGAGCTCGCTCTCGATGACGGTGCCCACAGCAGGCGCATTCGGGTTCGCCTTGAACTCTTCAACTTCGGCGACGAGGGCGATCATCTCCAGCAGGTCGTCAATGCCGGTTCCCTCGAGAGCTGAGATCTCGGCGCTGACGACTTCGCCGCCCAGGTCCTCCACCACCACACCGTGCTTGGTGAGGTCGGCGCGCACCCCGTGGGGATTGGCCGCAGCCAGGTCGATCTTGTTGATGGCGACGATGATCGGAACGCCCGCCGCCCTGGCATGATTGATCGCCTCCACCGTTTGCGGCATGACTCCGTCGTTGGCGGCGATGACGATGATGGCGATATCGGTGACGTCGGCGCCACGCGCCCGCAGCGCAGTGAACGCCTCGTGGCCCGGGGTATCGATGAAGGTGATTCTGGCCCCGCCCAGGGTGACCTGGTAGGCGCCGATGTGCTGAGTGATGCCACCGGCCTCGCCTGCGATCACGTTGGCTTTGCGAATGGTGTCCAGCAGTTGCGTCTTGCCGTGGTCGACGTGGCCCATCACCGTCACCACCGGCGGCCGTGACACCTGGGTGGAGGGATCGTCCTCGTACTCCACGAGCGATCGCGCCGCCACCGGCTCCGCTTCCGGCTTCTCGGGGGCGGCTTCAACGAGGACGTCGTACCCGAAGAAGGCACTGAGTGGCTCCAACGCCGGGGCAGGAATGGTGCCGCCTCCCGGGACCATCTCGCCCATGGCCATGAGCTGACGTACCACGTCTCCCGTCCGGACACCGACCATCCGCGCCAGCTCGGCGGCCGTGATGCCCTCGTCGACGGCGAGGACGGGTCGCTCCGGCACCGTTGACGGCACCCGGGCCGGCTTCTCCGCCGGGGCCCTTTCGACCTCAGGCTCCGGGGCGGCCGCCTTGGCCTCAGGCTCCGGGGCGGCCGCTTTGGCCGCGGCCACTTCGGCCGCAGCCTCTTCGACCGCAGGCTTCTCGGCGACGGTCGCCGAGGCATCGTCCTCGTAGGACATGGTGAGCAGGGCGACCGAGTCCTCGTCGAGACCGGAAGAGGCGGTCTTCACCTCGATCCCCAGGCTCTGGGCGCGCTCCAGCACGTCCTTGGACTCGAGTCCCAGCTCTCGGGCCATCTCGTACACGCGCTTCTTCGCCAAACGTCACCTCCAGGCGCCCTATTGTGCCAGACCGCTCACGCGGTCGAGCCGGCGCCCGTTTCCTCGTCTTCGACATCCGACTCGCCGGCTGCCTCGTCGTCCGTGGCCTCGTCATCTCCCCCGGGCACGTCCTCGGCCGGCGGCTCCTCGACCTCGGCTTCCACCGTAGCTTCCTCGACCTCGGCCTCCACCGCAGCTTCCTCGACCTCGGCCTCCACCGCAGCTTCCTCGACCTCGGCCTCCACCGCAGCTTCCTCGACCTCGATCTCCACCGTAGCTTCCTCGACCTCGGCGGCGTCAGCCTCCGCTCCCTCGACTTCGGGGCCTTCCTCATCTTCGACGTCCAGCCCGAGATCCTGGCTCTCGGAACGGATGTCGACTCGATATCCGGTCAGCTTGGCGGCGAGGCGGGCGTTCTGGCCTTCCCGGCCGATCGCCAGCGAGAGCTGATGATCCGGCACCACGACGGTGGCCACCATCTCATCCTCGTCGAGCCGCACCTCCTTCACCCGTGCCGGGCTGAGCGCCTCTGAGATGAACCCCCGAGTGTCTTCGCGCCACTCAACGATGTCGACCTTCTCGCCGCGTAGCTCATTGACCACCTGGCGAACACGCGACCCCCGGGCGCCGACGCAGGCCCCCACCGGATCGACGTTGGGATCGTTGGACGCCACTGCGATCTTCGAACGGTGGCCGGGCTCGCGGGCGATGGCCCTTATCTCGACGTCGCCGTCCACCAGCTCGGGGACCTCGAGCTCGAACAGTGATCGGATGAACTCGGGATGGCTGCGGGACACGACGATCTGTGGTCCCTTGCCCTCACCTCGGACCTCCAGGATGTAGGCCTTGACACGGTTGCCCCGCTCCAGCCGCTCGTAGGGAATGCGCTCCGACGACGGCATGATCGCCTCGGCGTTGCCGAGGTCGAGCAGCGCGTAGCGGTGATCGGAACTCTGCACGATGCCGGTCACCAGGTCTCCCTCGCGGCCCTCGTAGAGATCGAAGACCTGCTCGCGCTTAGCGTCGCGCAGGCGTTGCATGATCACCTGCTTGGCGGTCTGGGCGGCGATTCGCCCGAAATCCTCGGGTGTGTCCTCCCACTCGCGGATGACGTTGCCGTCCTCGTCGAGCTCCTGGCCGTAGACGACGATCTCGCCGGTGTCGGCGTCGATGGTCACCCGCGCTTCCTCGGCGGCTCCCGGCGTCCGCTTGTAGGCCGACACCAGGGCGTTGGCGAGGGCATCGAGGATGGTTTCTGCGGGCACTCCCTTCTCACGCTCCAGCAGTTCGAGAGCGTCAAGCAAGTTGTAGTCCATCGTCGTCCCTCTCTATCGCCGCTTGCCCGGCTTGGCGGTCTTCTCCCAGGTGAACACCGTCCTGGCCGAAGCCACGTCATCGAAGGCGATGCGCCGCTCGACGCCGTCGACCTCAATGCAGAAACCCCCGTCATCGACCTTCGCCAGCACCCCGCGGTGCTGGGAGGCATCTGCGACCGGGCGGCGGGTTCTCACTCGAATCTCTCTTCCCAGCGACTTCTCGTAGTGGCGCGGAACACGGAGCTTGCGCTCCAGCCCCGGCGAGCTGACCTCGAGCGTGTACGGGCCCGTCACCGGATCTTCCTCGTCGAGGAGGCGAGCCAGCCCACGCGACAGGGCGGCGATGTGGTCGACGTCCACCGGCGTCTCGGCATCGACGGTCACGCGCACGAGGGTGCCGGGACCCTGTCCGAGGATCTCGAGGTCGTCGAACTCGATCCCTTCTGCCGCGACGTACGGCTCGAGCACGCTCCGCAGGCGCTCCTCCGTGCCGGTCACAGCCGCTCCTTTTCCCGGTCCCCTTCACAAAACGAGGCGGGCCCAGGCCCACCTCGAGCTCGATCTCCGTTCCGGGGAGGAGTATAGCAGCCGGCCTTTCCTGCCGATCGCGCCCAAGCACCGGCGCACAATGGCCCGAAAAGCAGCCGCCGCCTGGCGGCGAACGATGCGAGAACGGGCCGCGCCGCGTCAGCCGCGGGCGTTGAGCACGTGCTCGATCACGACGGCGGCCGCCTCCTCGACCGGAAGCGACCGAGTATCCCCGCTGCGGCGCTCGGTCATTTCGACGGTGCCTTCGGCGAGACCACGGGGACCCACGGTGAGCCGGTACGGGATCCCGACCAGCTCAGCGTCGTTGAACTTCACCCCGGGCCGCTCGTTGCGGTCGTCGATGATGGTGTCGATGCCGGCGTCGACAAGCCGGCGGTAGATGCTCTCCCCGGCCTGCAACGAGGCGGCGTCGTCGACCTTGACGACGGTGACCACGACTTCGTACGGCGCCACCGCCACCGGCCAGGCGATCCCCTTGTCATCGTGGTACGTCTCGACGATGGCGGCCAGGTTGCGTTCCAGTCCAATGCCGTAGGAGCCCATCACGATCGGGCGGCTCGTGCCTTTCTCGTCGAGCACGGACGCTCCGAGCGGCTCCGAGTACTTGGTGCCGAGCTTGAAGATGTGCCCCGCCTCGATCGCCTTGAACACCTCGAGCGGCTCGCCACACGACATGCACGGCTCGCCGGCCTTGACCTCACGCAGGTCGAGCCACCGGTCGACCCGGAGATCGCGATCCACGTCCACCCCGCGCAGGTGGAAATCGTCCTCGTTGGCCCCGGTGGTCATGTTGCGACGCCCCTCGAGAGCGTGATCGGCCACGATCGGCACACCTTCGACTCCCACCGCGCCCAGACTGCCGGGATCGGCGCCGAGCAGCTCACGGACCTCCTCGGGGTGGGCGGGCCGCATCTCGATGGCACCGGTGCCGTCGAGCAGCTTCTGCTCTTGGAGACCGTGATCGCCGCGCAGCAGCACGAGCCACGGAACGCCGTCCAGCACGTACACCAGGGTCTTGATCTGGCGGTCGGCGACCGCCCCTCCCTCGAAGTGCACGAGATCCTCGATCGTGCGCACCCCCGGCGTCGGGAACTTCTCGGGGGCATCGGGGCCGGGTTCATCGGCCGCTTCCGGCAGGGCGGCGGTCGCCCGTTCCATGTTGGCGGCGTAGCCGCATCGAGGCGAGTGCACCACCAGGTCCTCACCGGCCGATGAGCGCACCATGAATTCGATCGACCCGCTGCCCCCCATCGATCCGGAGGATGCCTCCACCGGCACCGCATCGAGCCCGAGACGACGGAAGATCGCCTGGTACGCCTGGTGGTGGAGGTCGAAGGCCCGGTCGAGGCCCGCCTGGTCGATGTCGAAGCTGTACGAGTCCTTCATCGTGAACTCGCGTGTTCGCAGCAAGCCCGACTTCGGCCGCGGCTCGTCACGGAACTTGGTCTGGATCTGATACCAGATCTGAGGGAGCTGCCGGTAGGAGGTGACCTCCAGCGCCAGCGTCGTGAAGATCTCCTCGTGCGTCATCCCGAGCGCCAGCTCGGCGCCCTTGCGGTCGGTGATGCGGAACATCTCGTCCCCCATCGCCTCCCAGCGACCGGTCTTCTGCCAGATCTCGCTCGGATGGATCGCCGGCAGGAGGAACTGCTGGCCACCGATGGCGTCCATCTCCTCACAGATGATGCGCTGGATCTTGTCACGAACCCGAAACGCCGGCGGCAGCAGCGAGTAGACCCCTGCCATGAGCTGCCGGATGAACCCGGCGCGGATGAGCAGCTTGTGGCTGGCGGCCTCGGCCTCTGCCGGGTCGTCGCGCAGGGTGGGTAAATAAGCTTGGGACCAGCGCACAATCACTCCACGGTCGCCTCGTGGCGGCGGAGTCTATCGCCCCGCCGCTCCCCTCCCCGTTTCTCGGGCGGATTCGGCGGCCGCCAGGCGGGCCTCGACGCCCTCATCGACCAGGCGACGGGCTTCCTCGACGAGGGCATCCACCATTTCCGACTCGGCGACGACGCGCACCACCCGGCCCTTGACGAAGAGATGGCCCTTGCCGTGGCCGGCCGCGATCCCCAGATCTGCCGCACGGGCCTCACCCGGTCCGTTGACGACACAACCCATCACCGCCACCTGCAGCGGCGAGTTCTCGGCCTCCAGGGCCGCGCTCACCTTGGCGGCGACCTCGATGACGTCGACCTCGGCGCGGCCACACGATGGACAAGCGATCAGGTCGAGGCCCCTCCGTTCCCGCAAATCCAAGTACTCGAGGAGCTTGCGGCCCGCCTTGGCCTCCTCCACCGGGTCTGCGGTCAGCGAGAAGCGGATGGTGTCGCCGATCCCTTCCAGCAGCAGTGTCGAGATGCCCGCCACCGACTTGATGAGGCCGCCGGGTGGCGGGCCGGCCTCGGTGACCCCGAGATGCAGCGGGTAGTCGATCCGCTCCGACAGCAGCCGGTAGGACTCGACCATCGAGGGCACGTGCGAGTGCTTCACCGAGATCTTGATGTCCTCGAAGCCGACCTCCTCGAGCAGCCGGATCTCGCCCAGCCCGGACTCGACGAGGGCCTCAGGCACCGGAGCCCCGTACTTGGCGAGTAGGTCCTTGTCGAGCGACCCGGCGTTGACACCCACTCGAATCGGCACCCCGGCGTCGGCGGCGGCCCGGGCGACCATCCTGATGTGCTCGGGCTTGCGGATGTTACCCGGGTTGAGGCGAAGGCCGGCAACCCCCGCCTCCAGGGAGGCAAGAGCAAGGCGGTACTGGAAGTGGATGTCGGCGATGATGGGCACCGGCGAGCGAGACACGATCTCGCCGAGGCCCGCGGCGGCCTCTGCGTCGTTGCAGGTAACGCGCACGATGTCGGCGCCTGCTCCCCTGAGCGCGTAGACCTGAGCGACGGTGGCCTCGACATCGGCCGTCTTGGTGGTGGTCATCGACTGCACCGAGACGGGGGCGTCGCCTCCAACGGGAACGTCGCCCACCATGATCTTGCGGGTGGGACGTCGGGTGATGCTCATGGATGCCTCATGCTAAGCGGGAGATGTGCGCTGCAACACGGCCGCCCGTGCCGGCTACCCCGGGAGCTGGATCGGGTCGACGATGTCGAAGTAGAGGCCGAGCAAGCCGAGCATGATGATGAAGGCGAACACCACCGCCGCCACCGGCAGCAGCTTGCGGACATCGGCGGGACGACCCCGGACCTTCTCATAGAGGGCCACCGCGAAGTGCCCGCCGTCGAGGGGGAACAGTGGCACCAGGTTCAAGATGCCGACGAAGACGTTGACGAAGCCGAGCAGAAACAGGGCATCCTGCACCGGACCGGCGATGCGCACGAGCCCAACGACGCTCACGGGGCGGACCTCGCCCACGTCCCCGTCTCCTTGCCCAACGGCTTCGCCGATGATCGAAGTGAAGTTGGAGACCATGCCCCACAGACCTTGGACCGCGTACGAAGACGTCGTTCCGATCATCGCCAGCGACTCCGGGACCGCCGAGACCAGCCCGTACC
>Ga0315543_1002721_pt1 | contig 16741 bp, 9 predicted proteins | sample SalMarSW160210MG_2_FD_203098 | JGI IMG/M metagenome (GOLD analysis project Ga0315543, IMG submission 203098) | Salt marsh sediment microbial communities from the Plum Island Ecosystem LTER, Massachusetts, United States - Salt Marsh Sediment SW1601-210 ...
CATATTCACCGGAAGGTCCACATATGAGGTGAAATCCTCCTGCATTATCATGACTGTAATTGTATTGTGAATAATTATTATTACACAGCTGATCGATGTCAAAGCCCATTCCATCACCGGAATATCTTGTATTATAAACTTCGTTATATTGCATCACAGCTTCGTCAGAATTATGAGGCCACATCCCTGCATTGGCGCTGGTTCCCCGCTGATTTGCCCTACAAATAACATTGTATTCAATTAAAGCTCCTTTTGTACATGATATAATCATACCATCCCCGCCCAGATTCTCAAGATTGTTATTTCGGATAACAATATTGGTTGATGCTTTATAAGGTCCATTTGAACTGTGATAGAGATCTTTATCCTTATTACCATAATCCATTCCATTTCTTATATGCCACTGGCTCCAAATGGAGATACCTGTACGGTCAACGTTCTTTATCGAACAATTTTCTATAAGAACATCGTTATAATTGGTTTGTTTTTTAGTGCCTGTAGCCACCACCAGAATACCCTCCCCACTAAAACGGCCCTTCATGCTACCACTAACATCGTGAATATTACAGTTTCTTATATAAACATGTTGACCGGTCCCGTAATCGTGCCATCTAACAAGAATACCATATCGTGTATCTCCGATCGATGAATCGGATTTATTGGTTATATCGAGGTTTTCAATCTCCCAATAGTCCTGATTTAATAATAGTAATGCTCCTGCCTTCAATCCTAAAATCCCATTTCCGTTGATAGACGGCTTTGTACCTTTTCCATACATTCCTAAGATGATCGGATTGTTTGGCAGCCCGGATCCTTTTGGACTTAGCTGACCATTCCAGACTCCTCCAGCTTTAAACAAAATCTTATCACCAGGATTAAAGATTTTACTATTGACTTTCTCTAACGATTTCCATGGCGATTTTACGCTGGTACCGGAATTGTTATCATTTCCCAAAGGATCGATATAATATGATAGTTGTCGCTCACAATGGACGAAAATCAACGATAACAACATCAATATTGATACCCTAATTAATTTATTATCAATCATTTTATTTAAGTTTATTTTACTTTATTTTCTTTTCGCCTTTTCCCTAGGAGTCACCTTGACTGGTTTCAATTTTCAACTCAAATCCTAATATATTTAGTCGATCCTCTGGAAAACGAACTTTTCAATAATTCACATGAAATTATTTCTTAAGACCGTTAAGAAAACCTGTATATGCTTCTTTTTTTTGATAATTATCATCAAATAGCAAAGGCCAGTCACGTGGTACAAAACTACTAATCCAACTATGCGCATCACTTAAGCCCCACACAGTTATACCATATCGTTGATCAGCAGGAACGGATCTTTTGTATGCTTGTGCAATAAACTGATATTTGTCTGATTGTTTTTTCTGCAATTCTTCTGTAAAAACCAGACTCGTATCCTTTTTCCAATCAGAAACCAGGATGCTCACTTCCGATATGTGAACCAATAAACCGGTAGCTGCTAGTTGTCGCATTCCACTTTCAATTTCATCGTTACTGGCAGATATACCTACGTGCATCTGCATGCCTAAACCATGTATGGGGATGTTTCTTTTTTTAAATTCTTCGGTCATGTTTACAACAGCATCAATTTTTTTCTGTCTTTTCGAATACTGCAAATCAAAATCATTGTAAAAAAGCAATGCTTCCGGGTCTGCTTCATGGGCATATTGAAAAGCCCGGGCAATATAGTCTTTACCGAGATGCCTTGCCCAGATGCTTCCACGATTTTCCGATGAGGTTTTGTCATCCATACGAAGAGTTCCGTCGTCATTAAACGCTTCGTTTACAACACCCCATGATTTAACCTTCCCTTTGTAATGGCCTACAACTGTTTGTATATGTTTCTTAAAAATATTTTCCCAGGCAGCTGAATCGCCCTGAAAATTATTAATCCAATCAAGATTACTGTAAAGATCCCAAATCAAGGCAACTCCGTGTACCCGCTTATTGTTTTTGATGGCAAAATCTACAATAGTATCACATTTCGAAAAATCGAAAACATTTTCCTGTGGATGAATGCGTTCAATTTTAGCAGCATTTTCGGTTGTTATACTGCTGAACTCGTTTAAGACGATATTACGAAAGGCGATATTATTTTTTAATAAACCTTCTCCAACAGCAACACCTACAGGGAAAGATGAAACAGATTGTAAAGTTTCAGTTTTATCAACCTGAATAGCAGAACGGTTTTTGCAGGATATGAGTAAACAAGCGATTATTAAACCACTAATTGCTACTGAGGTTTTCATTATATTTTTCATTCGTAAATAATTTATTAAGTTAAACAATATCAGTATATTGAAAACTGATTTGAAATTAAAATTTCTCCGCGTGCTCATGGCAACAAGTGTTTGTGCTTATTTGTTGATGTCAGTTTCACAAGCGGGGATTAACCACCAGTAAAAATGACCTTTGTTTTTCTTTATGCTGCTTTTTCTATTTTATATCCTTGTTATTTAAACTCTCGCTTTAAATACTCAAGCCTGTTTTTCTTTCGGCTAAATATTCGTAGCCAAGTTCTTTAAATGCTTCGTTGTTTTTTATGATATGATAAGATGCACAAAGGATCTTATATCCTATCGCTATCAGTGCCCTTTTCTTACCACATCTGCCTACCATATTTTTGTATTTCCCTTTTTAATAACTTTTCTTGAGGTGTATGGCTCCCCATGCAAGTTCTGTAAGTGTTACTTTTAGATATTTGTTCCCCTGTCGTATTCTTGAACTTTTTCTTTTACTGGCACTCTCGTTGTTGCCGGGATACATTCCTGAGTGCTATGCCAAATGATACTCGCTGGGAAAAACATCAACATCAGTGCCTATTTCAGCAACATGTCTATTGAACCTTCCTTTACAACTCCGGGAATGATTTGAAGCAACTCGATTAACGTTCGAAATCATCTGCCCGCTCATTTCATTGCCGATAAATCAATCCTTCACGTACCGGACGCTAAACCCTGCTTGCTGGTGGTTGCTGCCGTACTTGTTGACAACATTGTTATCATAGCGCATGGAAAAGTACCATGCGCCTGAAAAGGCCCATGCGCCTGAACCGCACTCGGTGGACGACCACCAATAACCCTCGGTACTCGCACCGCCGAATACCCCCCCATAGTTGCGGTATCCTCCCGGAAGGGCGGAAAAACCGCTGCTATTGGTTGCACTGGTATTGGAATCCTTCCAACCTTTTTTTGCTTTCAGCTTACCTCCGGCTACATCATTACCACCCAGATAATTTATAAGTTCTGTCCATTCATCAGCGCTGGGTAGGTGCCAGCCAGTGGGACAGCTTTCCATAGCAGCTTTCCAGTTGTATAACCGACGGCCTAATTTATCGCAATTGCCGCTATCATCACCTTCATAACACCAACTGCCACTGCTGGCGCGATAGTTCAGGTCTTGTGCCATCCATGTTTGCTTACCAATAGTTACTGTTTTGTACGTTTTGCCATCACGTGAATCGGTAAAGTTGCCTGTTTGCTGCGCTGTTGTATTTATTGCAACAATCATAAAAGCAAGTACTTGTGCTAAAAATTTCATTTGACAAATCACGTTTTTTAATTTTTATGGTTAGTATATTATTTTTACTGATCGACTACGGTAGTACCGGTTTCTCTATCGGTAACCTTTATTTTCCCCAGTTTATATCTTTTGTGACCGTCATTGTCTTCATATGGTAATTCCAATAGCGGGGTTCCATCCAAAGTACCGATAGAAAAATAAACATCATAGTCACCGGGTTTGGCACTGCGATAAGAAACTTTGGTACTAACTTTATAAAGAGTTGGAGATACGATAAAAGTGGAATTTATCTTTTCAACCGGAGCTTCACCCGGCTTTCCTACTTTTAAGTTTTTAACATTCACGTTTTGATCCACCAAAACTGAAACTATTCCTCCTTTATCATCCTTCAGGGTAATACAAGGATACCCTCCCGGATAACATGGAGCAACCCCTGCATTCGCAAGAGAGGCAGATACAATAAAAGTTTCTCCCAATCTTACACTATCCGGCCACATAACTTCACGCAGTTGGATGCGATATCCTAAGCGTTGATTTACTTCATCAATGGCCTCTTTCATTTCATGCAAATATTCGTGCGGCCAGTAATGGATTGAAAGATAACTGGCATGATAATCCTCAACTGATTTTAATAACAGTTCCTTTGTAAAAGCATTTCTACTTTTTGAAGATCCGTAATGCTCATGTTCAACAATGACAGGCTTGGTTGGCCAAAACAATTGCGCCATTCCTGCACTATACCATGATTCAGGAGGGGGTATAACCATGATGCTGTCATCTCTTAATGTTAGTCCTTTAGACAATGCATAGTCTATTATAGGACTATGTTGCTTCTCATTGTCGCAACTACCTCCATAGTCATCACTGATGGCAAGAAGTGTCTTTTTAAAATGTCTGCAGTGCAAGTCAATATGCTTTTTCTGACCCTCTAACAAACTACAATATACAGAATGGCCGGCGGTATGGCCTTCTCCCCAGGCCCCCATCGAACCCAAATCCACAAAAGCCACATGAGGATTGCTCTCGTAGCGTTCTGCCATTGCAGCAATGAAGTTTTCCACCTTTTGAAGGAAAATCGGATCCCCAAAATCAGGTTGCCATGCAGGAAAATTCTGCCTTGGCCATTGAACATCATTGCCTTTAGCTCCTGCATTTCGAACCCATTCCGGCGTTGCATATTGCATTCCGCTTTCATATGCAGTTATCCGAAAAGCTACTTTTTTGCCCTTATCAATCCATCGTTGTGAAGGGGTATCAAAAACCTCCCAATTACATTTTCCTTCCTCCATTTCAATAAAGGACCAGGGAATTCGAAAATAGATAGTCGATAATCCCGGAAAATCATCTACTGTATCAGAAGGGTCCAGCTTTGAACCGTAGGCTCGTAGAGAATTGGAATAATAATACAGGATCCATCCCATATCAGGATTGACCACCGCTTTGCCATTATCCTTTAATATGACAGATTTTACTCCTGTCGATTGATAAAAAACTCCATTGGCTAGAAATGGTTTACTTGCACCTATTAAAGATGATCCGGCAACTGCCAAACCGGAGTTTTTTATAAACTTGCGGCGATTCATGTTTGTTTGTGTTTTTTAAATCATGGGTGTTTAATATGTTAAAATAAATAACCCGGATTTTCTACTAAATTAGGATTATTGTTCGTGCGTTTCAATGTAATATGCATGTAGTAATGTTGAGGGTAAAATTGAGGTACAGTAAGTCCATCCCAATGCGGAAGTATTTCTAATCCAAATTTATATGTAGTATAATCAATAATAAACTTCAACAAGAAAAGGATTTTGAGAGATCTACCTCAGCTGTTCTCCATCTTCGAACATCCCAATAACGATTTCCTTCAAATGCTAACTCAATTTTTTCTTTCATAGTGATTCTTATTACGCTCAACCTTTGTCAATGGTGCAATATAGGCTCTATTCCCCATTTACGATTATTCTTTAAGCCCATTCAGAAACCCTATATATGCTTTTTTCTTTTGATAATTATCATCAAATAGCAAAGGCCAGTCACGTGGCACAAAACTACTAATCCAACTATGGGCATCACTTAAGCCCCACATAGTTATGCCGTATCGTTGATCAGCAGGAACAGATCTTTTGTACGCTTGTGCAATAAACTGATATTTGTCTGATTGTTTTTTCTGCAATTCTTCTGTAAAAATCAGATTCGTATCCTTTTTCCAATCAGAGACCACGATGCTCACTTCCGATATGTGAACCAATAAACCGGTAGCTGCAAGTTGTCGCATTCCACTTTCAATTTCATCGTTGCTGGCAGATATTCCTACGTGCATCTGCATGCCTAAACCATGTATGGGGATGTTTCTTCTTTTAAATTCTTCTGCCATATTTACAACAGCATCTATTTTTTCCTGTCTTTTCGAATACTGCAAATCAAAATCATTGTAAAATAGCAAGGCTTCCGGGTCTGCTTCGTGGGCATATTGAAAGGCACGGGCAATATAGTCTTTGCCAAGATTCCTTGCCCAGATGCTTCCACGATTTTCCGATGAGGTTTTGTCATCCATACGAAGAGTTCCATCATCATTAAACGCTTCATTTACGACACCCCATGATCTAATCTTCCCTTTGTAATGACCTACAACCGTCTGTATATGTTTCTTGAAGATATTTTCCAAATCGGCTGAATCTCCTTGAAAATTTTCAAGCCAGTCAAGACGACCAAAATTATGCCAAATCAAAGCAGTTCCATGTATGCGCTTATTGTTTTTAATGGCAAAATCAACCATTGAATCAAATTCAGAAAAATCAAAAACGCCCTCTTTTGGCTGGAGGTGCTGGATTTTGGAGTCATTCTCAGGAGTTAAACTATTGAATTCACTCAATACAACCTTGCGATATAAACTATCATTTTTCAGTAAGGACGGACTGGTAGCAACTCCAACCGGAATTAAGGAAACCGATTGCAGGGTTTCTGGCGAGTCTTTGAGTTTTGCATCGTTAATTTTACATGATGAAAGTTCCAGCGCAATAATCAGGATAACAATAGACTTTAAAAGGTCCATTGTTTTTGGAATTAATTCCCTTTTCATTACTTTATCTATTATAATATGCCTAAAACTTTATTTTTGCAGTCAGGCCTCTCTTCTTCTGTCGATTACTTCAAAATATAGCAGCTGACCTGTGGTATTAAGTAATCACTAACATTAATCGTATACCTGATACAATGGGAGGAATTATCCATTAGGTGCTTACTTCTGTCAATTATTGCTCGATTCAAGCTAAGTGCTTGAATCGAGCAATTTCCCGTAGAGTATATTGCTTAGCCATACTTGTTACATCTTAATAACCTGGGTTTTCTATTAGATTAGGATTATTGTTAGTACGGTCTAATGTAATGGGCATGTAGTAATGCCGAGGGTAAAACAAAGGTACCGGAAGTCCATCCCAATTCGGAAGTATTTCTAATTTAAATTTACGTGTTTGATAATCAATAATAAACCTCAACATTGAAAAGGATTTTGAGAGATCTACCTCAGCTGTTCTCCATCTTCGAACATCCCAATAACGATTTCCTTCAAATGCTAACTCAATTTTTCTTTCATGGCGGATCTTATCGAGGTCAATCGATGTCAATTGTGCTATACCTGCTCTATCCCTGATTTGATTTATAGCATCTAATGCTTCAGTCGTATACCCAAGTTCGAAAGCAGCTTCAGCTAGATTTAACAATATTTCAGCATACCGAAATACGATCCAATCCGTCCTTGAAGTTCCAATATTAGGCACTATAGCTATTGCTTCATCCATGTATTTTAACATCATAAATGGTCCTGAACCTCCTGCCCAGGACTGGGTAGATTTCCCCCAGCCTGTCAGCTCATTATAATCATCTTCAGTAATTGTTCCATCTTCTTTAATAATTCCCTTGTAAGCTTGAATTGTGTCACCTATCCATGTTGAACCTTGAGTAAGTATGGATGCATGAAATCTGGGATCTTTATTACCAAACAATTCTTCCATCGTCCACAAATATCCACTCTCAATTTTCAGCCTGTCAATTATTCCAGCAGAACCATCAATATTTTCAAATTCTTCTACCATGTCCAGATATGGAATGCTTTGACCTCCGCATGCCCAAGAATTGTATCCGTAAGGGCCATTCAGCATGTCCCATGAGTGAGCTTTTCCGCCTTGACCAGTATAAATTTCAGAGAAAATCACCTCCGCGTTGTTTTCATCCAAAAATATATTTCTAAAGTTTGCAGCTTTATCATCAGGAATTTCATTATATAATGAAAACACATCACTGTTTATTATTGAATTTGATGCATCATAAGAGGTTTGCCAATATTGTTGTGCCTTATTTGCTGGAATACCAACCACTCCATCCAATTGGACCTCACCATATTTAGCAATACTGCCAGCATACATTGCTACCCTGCTTTTCAATGCCAAAGCAGCATATTTGGTTGGACGTCCTTCATCATTCTGGCCATCTTTCAAGTCATTTGCAATCGCATCAACTTCGAAAATAATGAAATCATAAATTGTTTCTTCCTTGTCTCTTTTTGGAAAAAGTTCCTCTTCGGGAGCATCAATCGATTGTGCTTTAGTAATTAAAGGGATACCACCATAACGTTTTACCATATTAAAATAGGCGTATGCTCTTAAAAATCTGGCTTCAGCACCTCTTTTTGTTTTAAAGGATTCCTCAACTGGTGAGTCGGGCAACTTTTCAATAAATACATTTAGTTTGCGAATAGTTGGGTATCCCCACCAATCAGCAAAGTTCTTACTGTCTGCTCTGAGCTTAATGGATTTCCCTGCATAAGCTCTTTCCCAACCGTCACGGCATTCATCTGCAACAGTAGTTAGAGTTACCGCTTCAAACCAGGTGGTACCACTACCGTAAGCCATATCATTAATAAAACCTATTTCAGAATAACACTGTGTCAAATAAGCATCAATCAAAATGGGATCATTCCATACCACATCATCTGAAATAATATCTAGAGGGTTTTTATCAAGAACATCCTTATTGCATGATGACAATACCATCAGAGTCATCATTAAAAATATATTGATTACTTTTTTCATGTCTTCGCGATTATTATTAATTAGAATTTTATAATGTCAGGGTTAACCCGAATGTATAAGTACGTTGCTGAGGATAAAAGAATGCATTATTAGAATAATATTGTCCCTCAGTTCCGGGTGCTTCAGGGTCTAATCCAAATTCTTTTAATCTGTCAAACGTAAAAAGGTTTGTTGCTGAAAAAGAGATACGCAGGTTGCCTATTTTGGCAAAATTCAATAGGTTTTTTGGTAAATTATACCCCAAATTCAAAGTTTTAAGTCGAAAATAACCTGCTTCCTTTAAATAGAAATCTGAAAATCCTCCACCTTGTGCGATACTCCCACTACGAGGGAAAATAGCATTGGGATCGTTATTTTCCTCAGTCCATCTTCCGGTAAACAATTGTTCACACCATGGCAATTGGACAGACACATGATTACCGGCGGCTCCCTGAAATAATAGAGAAAGATCAAAATTTTTATAACTAAAAACAGTTGTTAAACCAAACATCCAGTGAGGTAAAGAGCCATTACCGATTTCAACTCGATCTTTCCAGTCAAGCACACCATCTTTGTTATGATCTATATATTTGATATCGCCGGGTTTAATGGTTATATTTCCCTGTTGATCCTGATCAAAGGTCATGGCATCTATTTCTTCCTGGGAAGTATACAAACCATCGGTCTTATACCCCATTATGCGGTCAGTCCATTGACCGGATATTTGATATACCCTTTCCATTTCAGCGTCATTAGAATAATCAGGTTCTTCAAAGTGATCCCATTTTGCTCTGGACCATGAAACATTTCCACTTATATCCCATAAAAAATTGCCTTTATTACCTCTGGTCCCAATTAATGCTTCAAATCCTCTATCGATAGTACTATTCAAATTTTCAGAAGGCAAATTAGCACCAAAAGTAGATGGAAGAGAGGTTGCACGTGTAGCAGGAATCCCATCGCGTTTGCGATAAAAACCATCAAATTCGCCATACAATTTTGATTTATAAAGAGAAAAATCAAGGCCAAGATTTAATATTGACATCTTCTCCCATGTCAAATTTGGATTGGGTAGTCCGGTTGATCTCAAACCATCCATTATATCGGAGCCGAATACGTATTTTCGATTCAATTGATAACCAGATAGATATGCGAAATTACCAACATTGTCATAGCCGGCATTACTTATTGATCCGCGAATTTTCAGATTCTCTAACCAATCTATATTTTCTTTAATAAAATTCTCCTCCGAAATTCTCCAACCTACTGATACACTTGGAAAATAGCCCCATCGTTTTTCAGATGGAAATTTAGCCGAAGCATCAGCTCTCAGTGTTGCTTCGAAAAGGTATTTATTTTAAATGAATAGCTTAATCTTCCTATGTAACTTTCACGTCCCATTTCAGTAGCGCTGCCGTTGGCAGATTGATTCTGAATGCTCCCTCCAAATAAATACTGAATAGAAGGGGTTAGAAAATTTATTCTTTGAGCAGTTATATAATCATAACTGTAATCAATCGATTCATACAAGGCCATGAATACAACGGTATGATTTTTTGCAAATACTCGATCGTAATCAATAGAAAACCGATTGGTAATCATTCTGTTTTTACTGTCCGTATGACTAAGGGAGGCCGGAGAGCCCTCTGCTTCTAAAGTATACGTATCGCTTGCGTAACTATATGACCATAAGTCTACCGGGAAGTTCATCTTCTTCGTGTTGGTGTAATCCTGAACATAGTTTATAAAAAGTTTTGCAGACAGTCCTTTTACAAATGGGAAATCATACCTAAGGGTAGCACCCGCTTTTATTTCCTGATTGTCTGTGTCAAAAAAACCACTTAGCTCTCTGTTAGTAGAGTGAAGTGCGCCTCCAGGTACCAATCCAGTATATGGTATTTTTGAATCGTCAGGTAACGAGGATGGATAAATAGGCCAGGTTTGCCAGAAATCGCGCCACAACCAATAGTCACCAGCTCCAGCTTGATCTTCGGCACTGGGAAACTTTCTGTATATATTAATATTTGATAAGTCCAGCTGGAGGGACAGGGCATCCGTAATTTGTGCATCAATATTCGAGCGAATATTAAATCGCTTATAATCACCACCATTATTTTTCCAAAAAGTCTCTTGATGCATATATCCTAAAAGCCCATAGTATTTAATTCTATCACTACCACCACTGACGGATAAATTGGTATGTGACATGGGTGCATAAGACCTGATTAGAACATCATACCAGTCTGTATTTGGATAATCAGGATCGGTTCCTGCATAATATTTTTCAACCTCTTCCTGAGTAAACCACTGTTGGGCTTCTGAATACCCCTGATGTGTCTTGCTTTCACGGTCATATTCTGCAAACTGTCCAGCACTCATCGGTTCTGGAAAATTTGTAATAGTTTGAAAAGAATATGAACTGTTCAATTTAATAGTAGGTTTTCCCAATTTTCCACGTTTTGTGGTAACCAAGAGAACTCCATTTCCTGCTCTTGCTCCAAAGATAGCTGCTGAGGCATCTTTTAAAACTGATATTGATTCAATTTCATTTGGATCAATATCATTAAAAGTACCTTCTACACCATCTACAATTATGAGTGGATTTCCAAATCCTCGTATGACTAATGTAGCTGCATCTCTACCAGGCGATCCACTAGTCTGTTTTGAAATCAAACCAGGCAAACGTCCTGCTAAGGCATTTGTTGTACTCGCAATTGGAGGAACCTTCTCTAAAACATCACTACTAACTGACGCTACAGAACCTGTTAGATTTACCCTCTTCTTAAAACCATATCCAATAGCTACCACTTCTTCCAGTTCGATATTTGCTACTCTCATTGATACATTTATGGTTTCTTGCCCTGCAACTGGTATTTCCACAGATACATATCCGACAAAAGAAAAGACTATGACAGCATCCTCTGCAACTCCTCTAAGCTCATAATTGCCATCCACATCTGTAATAGTTCCTGTGGAAGTTCCTTGCACCTGGATTGTAACTCCTGGAATAGGTTCTCCATCTGTATCAGTTACCTTTCCTGTGATAACCGATTGTGGAAGTTCAGTTGTTACTGTGTCCTTTTTGGTCAGGATAATATTCCTGTCTTCAATTGTGTAGTCGACGGTCTCATCTTTCAATACCATCGATAGGACTTCATCAACTCGCACATTTTCCAGATTAACATAATAGCGCTTGTTGAGATCCAGGTCTTCACTCCTGAAGAAGAATCCAAAATCTGTGGTTTCTTCGATCTTCTGGAAAATTTCCAGAATAGTAGCTTCTTCAAGATTTAGGGTAAGTTTCGTTCGTTGGCTGTAAGTGCTCGCAGAAGATAGCACACCAAAAACCATGGTCAACATTAGAATGAATTTCATGGCAAGGATTCTTTTGAACCAGCTATGCCAGAAAAAGCATAGCTTGTCTGGTTTTTTTTTCATAGATTTGTAAGGTTTTAATTAGACATGGAAACTGATTGCAGTCAGTTTCTTAATTAAAAAGGTGCACCTCGCTGGAGGTGCACCTTTCATCATTTCAGATTTATAACATCTTTTGAATTTTCATTGCTAATAATCTCATAATTAATATTCGATGTGGCTTTAAGCAGTTTCATAAGCTGGCTAACCGTAGTTGTCCTTTTTAACATACAGGTGTACCTTGTGTTTGCCATTTCCTGATCCCTGAATGTAAATTCAACGTTATACCATTTACCAAGATTATCACATATCTGCCTGAGACTCTTATCTATAAATACAAACTTGCCATCTTTCCAACTGGCTTCGAAAGAACCATCAACCTCCTTTATTTCAGCCATTCTACTATTCCTATTGTATATGTATCCTTCTCCTTTTTTTAAATTTACTGTGTTCGTTTTGTCACATTCTCTGATTTCAATCTCTCCATCCAGAAGAACCGTTCTTAAAATACTGTCCTCAGGATAGGCTGTAATATTGAAGCGGGTTCCCCTATCCAGGATTACTACATCGCCTAGGTTTATCTGGAATTCGCGCTCTTCATCATGGATAACATCAAAATAAGCTTCACCCTCCAGGTGTACCATCCATTTATTCTCCATTTCAGTAATAGTCAGACTGGTTTTTGTATTCAGCCAGACCTTGGATCCGTCTTTTAATTGGAATAGAGAAATGCTACCATAGTTGTTAGTCAGTTTGTATTGCTGCTTTTCTAATTTCTGGTCAATAGGAGCATCTGTTCCAATTACAAATTGAACCAGGCATCCTAAAGAAAGAGCAACAGTGATGATTGCTGCATATCTTAAGCTTTTCCGGATTATGATAGCAGATTTTAAATTCTTGTTCCTTTGTTTCCAAAACCTGTTAAAAAGTGAAACTTTTTGCTCGAAAGATATTGGAGGTTTACTACAACTAAAAAGGGATAATTTCCAAAGATTAAGGTATTTAATATATTCTGTTTTTCTGTCTTTATCTTTTTCTATCTCAGATAGAAATTGTTTACGTTCTTCATCTGTGATATTACCAGACAGAAACTGTGAAATTCTTTCTTTATTGAAGCTCATGTAAAAATTATTTAAACTCTAAAAAAGCTCATGACATGAGCACACTGGGATGAATAAGTAGTCCGATGATCACATCATGAGCAATTTATTGAATTAACCTAAACTTGTTTAATTAACCTAAACTAACCATATAATTAACACGTAATAGTCTTGGAGCCCTATCAGTAATTTAAACTATTATATAATTTATAATGAGAATAAATAATCTGTTTTCTATTCAATACAATATGCCTTATTCAAATAGGAGACGGCTAGACTGAAATTGCTCTAGGGGTATTAATGATCTGAAAAGCCTATGTAATATAACAACACAAAATCTGAACAAATACTTACTTCATAAATTTTGTTGTTAATTAAATCAATTAATCTAGGATACCGCTGATTAGAATGATAATACCTATATAGTCCTTGAGCTCTTTCCGTAAAAATATCAATCCCTTTGAGATTCTGGATTCTACTGTTTTCACACTGACACCCAATTGTTCAGCAATCTCCTTATACTTAAGCTCTTCAAAACGACTCAAAATAAATGTCTTCTTAATTTCTTCCGGCATTTTTTCAATTGCTGAATCAATCATCTCCTTCAATTCATTGAATTGGATCCAGTTATCTCCAACCTCATAAAGTGCTTCATAATTGAATTGCATCTCCAAATATTTCAAACTTTTTTGTGCGCGAAAAACAGTTTGTTGATCACGCAGGTAATTCAGACATTTATTTTTTGCAATGGTGTACAAGAAATTAATAAGGTTCGTGTCAGAATTAATACTCTTCCGGATCTCCCACAATTTTGTGAATGTATCCTGAACAATCTCCTCAGCAATAGAAGAATCCTGGGTATATTCAAAACAAAGTTGATATAAGAGATTGAAATTCTTTAGATAGACTCTCTTGTAAGTTTCACGGTCCCCTTCAATAATTTTTGATATGTCTACTTTCCCTTTATTCACTTTGCTGGATTGTTGAATGCCTGATAATTTAATTTTATTAATGGCTACCTAATTATTATAAAATTTATAATAAATATACAAGCTTTCAAAATTTCCAGACCGAATTTAATCAATATAAATCAAATTTTTATAAGGAGACATACATATTAATAAATGGGTTGAAGTGAATAAAGTAGCTTAAAGAATTTGGTTTATCATAACCAAAAAAAAGAATCTGCGTGCAAACTACGTGCAAATTCTTTTTTTGATCTACTGAAACCTTGTCGGGATGGCGAGATTTGAACTCGCGACCCCTCGCCCCCCAGTAAAAATAGTTATTCCTTGTCGGGGAATAATAACAATTGTTTGATTGAATTTAATCTTGCCAAATCTTCTTCAAGGTGGTTCGATAATTGTTCGCTTGCCTCCACCTCCGCCCTCCGTAGCTTTAGCGTAGGAGGGTTCACAATTAACATTTAACATTTTAACGATTAACCATTTTCCCAATTGGTTGTCAATCACACATTAAAAATATTTTGTACATTTGAAATAGACTTCTTTCAAAGTCCGTAGCGGTGAAACTAAATCCTTGACAGGACCTGGAATGTTTATGTTGTGGCTGAATATGACGTAGTACTTTAAATAGTAAGTATGTAAAATTCAGGGGGGAAATGACGAAATTCTCAACGATCATTGCCCTGGTTTCTTTATTGCCATTATCTGTATCTCCGGGTCACTCCCAGCAGTCAGATCTTCTGGAATTGGCTGGTCCGTATCTTGGTCAAACTCCTCCGGGACCAGAACCGGCAATTTTCGCACCCGGACTTATATCTACATATTATTCTCAGAGCTATATTGCTTTTTTGCAGGAAGCACGGGTATGTGTCTTTTCGACCAGTACGGAAAGGGGTCACGAAACATATTACACCTATGAAAAAGACGGGCGGTGGACAACACCTCAAAGGGCGCCATTTGAAGAATTGCAGGGTCATCCCAATTACACCACCGGCCCCCTCGGTCGGAAGGTTTATTTCCATTCGGGAAGACCAACTCATCCGAATGATACGCTGGAGGATGATAATATCTGGACAATCGAATGGACCGGTTCGGGTTGGTCAGAGCCGGTTTCCTTGCCGGAACCCGCTACCTCGGAGTACGGTGAAGCCTATCCATCGGCAGCAGCAGACGGTACGGTTTACTTCTTTACATGGAACCGGACAGGAACACGGGGAGATGATATATGGGTCAGCCGGTGTATCGATGGACAATACCAGGAGGCAAAACGTCTCCCCTGGCCTGTTAATAGCGATTTTATTGAATATGATCCCTACGTTGCTCCTGATGAAAGCTTCCTCATTTTTGCTTCGTCCCGACCCGGTGGTTACGGAAAAACCGACAATTATATCTGCTTTCGCAAAGAGGACGGAAGCTGGACACCCCCCTTTAATCTGGGCCGGCCCTATAATTCATCCAGTTTTGATCAATGCGCCAACGGAACTCCCGACGGGAAATATTTCTTCTTCCTGAGCGGAAGAAAAACCGATGTTGACAAAGGTGAAACCGGGTTGGAGTCCGGTCAGGAACCTGCTGAGGATTCCGATCTTTATTGGGCAAGCTTCTCCTTTATCAACAATCTGAGAAATACTGTTTTTACCAAACAGAATGCTGCAGAAATCATCAAGCGTGAGTACTTAGAAAATGGCGTCCATGGTGCCATCCATACATTGAATATACTCTTTTCGGATCAAAGGGACAGCAACTATTTCCCACCCTATGAGCTTCTATCCCTTACCAATATAATGCTGGATGAAGGCAAGAACGAGGATGCTGATCTATTTTGTTCAGCCCTTTATGAAATGTTACCGAAAGACCTCACGATTAAAGAAGGCTATGCCTGCATCTGCGCCATGAACGGTCATGTTTCCAAAAGCCTGAAAATTTTCAAAGAGCTGGATTCGGAAGATCCGGATTTTAATCTCAGCGATGCTCTCTCTGCTCTTGGCTACCTCTTCACGCTCTATCCGGATAAAATTCAGGACGCGCTGTCTGTCCTTCATTTTACTGTAGAGAAATTTCCGGAAGATCCATGGGCTTATTACAGCCTGGCCCGGGTTTATCGAAAGCTTGGAGATCTGGATGAAGCCATCATGAACTGCAGAAAAGCCCTGGAAATCGCACCAAGTGTCGGTGATGTTTCACAGCTATTGGAGCGTCTTCAGGCAGAAAGAGAACAAGAGCAGAAAAAAAAGCAAATGGACTCTTTGGAACACCTTACAGGACCTTACCTCGGCCAAAATCCACCGGGAATTACACCGGAGGTATTTGCTCCCGGAATTGTATCTACAAACAACCATATTGAAATGGGATGTGCCTGGACACCGGATGGTAAAGAATTTTACTTTGGCCGGTCCGAAACATCGGATATCGGTTCAAATTGGTCAATCTGGATGACAAAAGTAAAAGACAGCATTTGGAGTGAACCGCAGGTGGTTGAATTCTCAGGTCTGTTTCGCGATATTTCTCCTTTCATCACACCGGATGGAAAATATATGATCTTCTACCGGATGAATAATCAGGAAAAAGAAACGGATCGAGGCTCATGGATTGTTGAAAGATCAGGTGACACATGGGGGGAACCCCGATTTTTTACAAATGT
>Ga0315543_1002722_pt1 | contig 16740 bp, 13 predicted proteins | sample SalMarSW160210MG_2_FD_203098 | JGI IMG/M metagenome (GOLD analysis project Ga0315543, IMG submission 203098) | Salt marsh sediment microbial communities from the Plum Island Ecosystem LTER, Massachusetts, United States - Salt Marsh Sediment SW1601-210 ...
CATCCAGCAATACAACTGAAGCTCCCTTATCAAATAGTTCCTTTTCAAGGGTATAGGCAAGATCGTTCTTTCTTGAGCCGTGTAAGCCGGTTATCCATATGGTTGCTCCCCTGTGCCCGTAGCGTTTTGTCCTTTCTTCAGTGGTGACAAGGCTTTTACCCTGGAGTATGTTTTCTCTGTCAATATCTGTGATCCTCGATGGCAGCTTGTTGCTTGCCCTCCTGTCAAGGATCATGCCTACTGCACAGGTATTGTGGCTTACAGGGTCGATAAGTACAAATGACCTTGTGTTCCTGTTCCTGCGGTAGGGATCAAAAAATAATGGTTTATTCGTTGTCAATACCACCCTGCCTATATCATTCAGGCCAAATGCTTCCTTTTTTTTTCTCTCTAGTGTATTAACATCAATCTTGTGTTGAACCTCATCAATCCTTGCACGGGATGTATTGGTATTGTGCTTAATATAAAATGTTTTGGAAACATCCATCTCTGTTTCATCCATCCATACCAGCGAAGATTCAAAATGCCTGTCAACCTTTGGAACGTTATCGGGATGAGTGATCATCTCACCCCTTGAAATGTCTATTTCATCTTTTAGAGTTATTGTAACCGATTGAGGTGGAAAAGCCTCCTTTTTCTTTCCTTTGTAGGTAATAATTGACTTCACCTTCGATTTTTTCATTGAAGGTAAAACCATATCTTCGTCAGCGTCTTTGATCACACCTGAAGCCACCCTTCCTGAAAATCCCCTGAAAGCTCTGTCAGGTATCAGAACATATTGCACCGGGAACCTGAGATTATCGAAGTTATGGTTACTACTCACATGCACCGTCTCAAGATATTCCATCATGCTCTTCCCGTGATACCAGCTCATCCTTTCCGAAACATCGACTAACATTGTCTCCTTTTAATGCAGATATGGGAATACATTCCACATCAGGGATGTTAAGCCAGGTAATAAAAAGCTTGTAATCTTTACTTATCTTATCGAAAGTGGCTTCATCATAATCAACAAGGTACACCTTGTTGACAGAAAGCACAACATGCTTGATCCCCAGTGATGACACCATAAAGGTGTGGCGTTTGGTCTGTGTTATTACTCCCTTGGTAGCATCTGTCAGAATTATTGCCAGGTTTGCTGTGGAGGTACCGGTTACCATATTTCGGGTGTATTGCTCATGTCCGGGTGTTTCTGCAATAATGAATTTTCTTTTATTTGTTAAGAAATACCTGTAAGCTACATCAATGGTTATTCCCTGCTCACGCTCAGCCTTTAAGCCATCAAAAAGCAATGCATATTCTATATCATCACCTGCATGTCCTACTCTCTTGCTGACCCTTATCAGTGACGACAGGTGATCTGTTGGCTTTATATCGTGTTTTAACCTTACCGGTCCTATATATTTTATTTATTTCATTTCCTGCGACTATTGCAGACCTTATAGCTGTTTGCAGCAAATCCATTATTTATTTTATCCTACAGCACTGCCTCGTCAGTCCCATGTGTTAGGCTCTGCTAAATGGCTGTTTGCGAGGTTGTTAATACTTGTTTTTGTAAGTTTGTGTACAAATTCCGGTGTTAGTGAGCACCCATTACCGGTTTAAAGTAAGCAGTATTTTTGAAGTTTAGCCAAATTATTGTTTTGCATGGATATTGTGATGTTTACTTTCCGGTTTTAGGTGCTCAGCCATTTCCGTAATCATATGCTCAGTTTGTTCCGGGATGAAGTGCTCAGTCTGTCCGGATTTTGCAACACTTCTTAAAATAATACCTTCTTCATGAATTTTGGATTGTTGGATTATGAAATATAAAATTAGAATTTTTATTAATGAAAGTCAATTATAGATTTGTTTCCTGTTACAAATTCCGGATTTCAGTAACCATGTTTCAAAATCCTAATAAAGCAATCCTGTCCTCACCCAGATAAGCCTGGTTCGGCCATCTGCATCAGAAAACAAGTTTTCTTGGATTACTCGCTCTCTGCGTTCGCTCGTGATCCCCTGTAGGTGATCCTGCAATCCCAAACCAAATCCTAACGGGTTGCTTGTGGGATTATCCCGCTAACGGCGGGATGATCCCGTTGGGGAAATCCAGCAGACCAAATTACTCCCTCCTTCATTGCATTAAGGAGGTATTTTAATTTTCATCTCTCCTCACTCAGACAAGTCTGGCTCGGCCATCTGAATTAGAAAACATGTTTTCTGCGGGATTATCCTCCCGCTGCATGCGGGAGGGTAATCCCATTAGGAGATACCTGCAATCCCAAACCAACCCTGGCGGGTTGCTTGTGGGATTATCCCGCTAACGGCGGGATGATCCCGTTGGGGAATATCTGCAGACCAAATTACTCCCTCCTTCATTGCATTAAGGAGGTATTTTAATTTTCATCTCTCCTCACCCAGACAAGTCTGGTTCGGCCATCTGAATCAGAAAACAAGTTTTCTTGGATTACTCGCTCTCTGCGTTCGCTCGTGATCCCCTGTAGGTGATCCTGCAATCCCAAACCAACCCTGGCGGGTAATTATTATTTGATCATTTCAGCCTTATGAGAACAAGTTCTCAACGGCTTCATGTCCAAATAAAAAACTGCGCTGTTGCGCAGTTTGGTTTGGGATTGCGGAGAAAGAGGGATTCGAACCCCCGGTCCCGCTAGGCAGGACAACAGATTTCGAGTCTGCCCCGTTCGACCACTCCGGCATTTCTCCGATGAAACTTATTATGAATTAAATAATATCTCTCGACTTTAGAAAAGGCAAAAGTAATAAAAACCGGTTGATCCTTCAAACCTCCCAACCCAAACCCGGAATGTTCTTTGGATAAAGCACCCCCTCTTTCAAGATAACACACCCGCGGGCTGGGTCATCCACCAGATCAAGGTGTCCATCCAGGTCAGCATATATCACATTTGGTCGTGCCAGGGCAAAATGGAGTCCTGCAGAGATCCCCAGTTCACTCTCATCCATGCATCCCACCATCACCTCAAAACCTGCTGCCCTCGCCACCGAGTTAATGTGTAAGGCCTCTGAAATTCCACCCACCTTCATCAGCTTGATATTGATCATATCCGTCAGTTCGCGCTTCGCCATACGGAAAACATCCCTCAGGTTCATCAGGCTTTCATCAGCCATAACCGGTATAGCAACTTTTTTACTGACTATACCCATCTTTTCCATCTCATCTCTCCGGGTGGGTTGTTCAAGCAGTTCTACCCTTGCATTTTTCGTCTCGGTGAAAAATCGGATGGCATCCTCGACCGAGTACCCCTGATTAGCATCGAACCGGATCTTTATCTCCTTGCCTAAAACCTCTCTTACTCTGATAATCCGCTCAACATCCTCCTCAACATTGATACCACCTTTTATCTTCAGCACTTTAAACCCTTTCTCCTTATATTCCAGAGCCTTACTTATTGTTTCCTGCACCGGCATGATCCCGATGGTAATGCTGGTTTTAATCTGACTCCTGTAGCCACCCAATAACTTATAAACCGGGATCCCGGCTCTTTTAGCCATGATATCATACAACGCCATATCCACCATGGCAATGGCAGATGGTGCTTCAGGAATGTGGTGTTTCAGTTTCTCGATAAGCTTAATGTAACGTAGTGGATCTGCGTCCTTCAGGATTGGTTCTATTACATGCCGGAAGTGATGCATCACACTTTTTGATGTCTCTCCTGTAACCTCCTGGTCGGGTGCTGCACATCCAAATCCGGTTATGCCATCGGTAGTACTGATCCGGATAAATACATTATCTGCATGATCGATGGTCTCGTAAGCGATGGTGTAGGGTTCAGACAGTTTCATCTGAACCACCCATGCTTCAGTTTCCCTGATTTTCATAAGCCTTGTTCAATATTTTTTCTGGTAAAGGTCCTCCAGCGGTGTGTTTTTCAATTCTTCTATCAGGGTCACCAGATGCGCTACCATGATCTCCCATATCTTCTTGCCTTTTCCCTCCGATGCTTTCATCGGATTCCCCATTACACCGTTCTCCGTGATTTTTTTTGTCCTTACATACCAGGGTATCCTTCTGTTAGAAGAAAAATCCAGGTAACTGCTTCCAAATTTGAGGGTCATATCCCTTGCCCGGTCCATTTTTACCAGGTGGGGTCGGGTTGCCAGTGATGTACTCGTTTCAATTTCTCCTGCGTGAATATCGTTTTTTGTCTGAATCAATTGAAGGACATCTTCATCACTTGTCTCTCCTGTGTCCACAGCCACGAAAATACCAGCGTCACGGTTGATCATTTGTGCAGCATGATTTAATGTGGGTGCATTATCACCGTGACCATTTACCAGTATCAGCTTTTTTATCCCCTGCCTGGCAAGGTTCATACCTATATCATACACCAGATGAGACAATGCATTATTGCTGACACTGACTGTTCCCTTGAAATCTTCGTGGTGGTAGGACACACCGTAATAAATGGGAGGAAGTACAAGGGGTTTGGGATGGCTACAGGCTTCTGCTACCCGTTTGGCAAGGTATTCCGCATCAAAAGAGTCGGTGTCCACCGGAAGGTGAGGACCATGCTGTTCGATGGAACCACAGGGTAAAATAGCCAGGTCAATCTCATTCAAACGTTCACTGATCTCAGGCCAGGTAAGCTCGGCCCACAAATAGCTCCTGTCTGTTTGCTGATTCGATTTCATGTTTTCAACTGGTTGAGCATCCATTTCAAACGGATACAATGTTTTCATTTCCTCTGAGGTCAGGACATTGTAATCTTCCCATTTTCGGTTGGTGTATTTTACTGCACCATCAGCATCGTTGAGCAACAACGAGATAACAGGGTGTCTCAGATCCTCCGGAATATCCCTGGTCCTGGATCGCTCGTGGTCATACCGCAATTTCAGGATCTGCGGATAAGCCCTGGCAAGGCCTTTCGTATATTCATTCAAGTCAATAATCCTTTGCTCAAGCAACATGTGATACAGATGAGCAGCATCGGTACCGATCTGTTTCACCTTACTGGAATGCAAAGCCTGGATACATTGATCGATCTGCTCCTTTGTATAACCGCATCTTGATGGATCTTCACCGAGGGCTTTGAGCATACCGACTATCCTGCGACATTTTTCACATTTTCCGCACGGGAAGATCCGTCCCCCGGATTCATGGCTTGCATGACAGGAGACCTGATGCTCCTGAAGTTCCGGATAGCGTTTTACAAGAACCTTTAATATCAGCATTTCAGAAAGGCTGCGAAGAATAGAAAACTGGCTCAATCGCCAACCTTTCTTCAGATAATACCTCGATAGTGCATTATCAAAATAACGGCTCTGATCAAATAGCCCGTCATAGTGTGTTATTCCCTGAAAGGAAGTCCTGCGGGTGCAGTCGTATTCATTGCCGATCAGGATCCTGCCTGCCTGCCGTTTCCGTACAATGGGGATTGCCCCGAAAATAAATACAGCCAGTGTCCATAAACGGATTGGATAATCATCCGCACGAACCGTGTTGAAATCCTTCCTGATAAAAGGAAAGTACCGAAGCATCCAGTTATATACCCGGTCGCAATTACTCCATACCCGTGCTGTATTCGGTTCCGTTTTTTTTAAATGGCGATAGGCATTCAGGGCTGTGAACCAGTGCCTTCCCGACTCATTGATAAAAACCGGATGGGTTTCTTTTCCAAGTTCTTTCAGAATTCCATACGTTAACAAACTGTCTTTCCCCCCGCTGCTCAGAATGGCATGTCGATTCCGGTTAATAGTCCATGCATCCCATTGAATGTCAGAATCCGGATAACTTGTATTGATGAAATCTATTTTTGCCGCAGTGTATTTCCTGAGTTTAACAACATTTATGTTGCTGCTTGTTCCTGTCAGAAAAGGATTTGGTTCCAGGAATTTTTTCACATAGATCTCGCGCGAGGTATTTTCCATCATATCCCGGATGAATTGTTTATCGGTATTATCGAATACACCGTCGAATGTGATCTCATTGCAAAAAAGTCCATAGTTCAGCGCTACCTGTGCCGTGATCATGCTCGCCAGGTTAGGGCTGCTGCCATCATCGGGATTGAATACCTGTTCTTCATACGAGTAGACCAATTCCATTGATTCTTCCTCTTTACCGATTTGTATCCGGTAGGGTGAGGAGATTTTATTGCCCCGGATTGTCACCGGACCGATGATCATCCTATCGATCACCACGAGTTTCTCCAATGGATTCCGTTCCGAATGGTTTGTTCCCGGTATTTTATCTTTCTTCATGGGAATCAACTAATTAAAGGAATGGTCATCTGCTTAATATGTGGTTTAAGCATTTGAACGAGTTCATCCGCACCGTTCAGTAAGACATCAAAGGCAGGCAAACCGGTCGTATTAAAAATGGATGAACAAATGGCAGGTACATCTTCCATCTCTATATTTTCATGATTGATGGTAATGGCTAATACTTTCTTACCTGAAATGAGTTCAATGGCTTCTATTTGCTGTTCCAGCGGATGGATTGCATACCCGGGGAAGCCATCGTATTCAAGTCGTTTCGGAGCATGCTGTAAGATCACGAAATCGGGACGCCCGGCAGCAAGGATCTCATATCCCCCCGGGTATGCCGGGTTCATCAGGCTTCCCTGCCCTTCGATGACGATCACATCCGGTTTCTCATCGACCCATGCCGAATAAACGGCATGTTCGATCTCACCCGCAATAAAATCATTTACGAGGGAATCAATAATTACAGAATAGCGTGCTCCCTGCATCCAGGAAGTCTGACCCGTTCCGATCAGTTCTGTCTTGTACCCGTTTTTCCACAATCCGTGAACAATTCTCCAGGCAGTTGTTCGCTTGCCAACGGCAGAATCAGTTCCCAGTATAGCCAGTTTCAGGCAATCCACTTTCTCAATCTTCCCCGAAAAAAAGTGCAGGTATTTCCTCATCGGGGGTTTACGGACATCCCGTATGGTCAACTCGTTCTCCCTGGCAATGTCCCTAAACAATTCTTCATCAGAAATAAAATCGTGCAAACCGGATACAATATTGAGCTTATGTTCCAGTGCATATTTGACATCTTTCCAGGTATTACCCTGAAGTTTGCCGCCATCGGGGGCAATCCCGATAACCAGATGAGTTGGATAGGCTCCTTTCCCTTTTCCTACCTCAATCGCTTCAACCAGTGATGATACCACAGGAACTCCCCCGAATTTTCCATCCAGGACTTCCAGGGCATCCCTCCCGGCATAACGTGAATCAATGACAGCAATAACCCTGTATCTATCTGTAAATCGTACAAGACCGTGTGCTGTTTTTCCGTTGGTGGTGTTAAAAGCACCCTCACAATACACAATTGCATTTCCTTCCATTGTTTGATTCATTTAATCGTTTATTTCCTTCCTGTTAATACAGAGACATATCGATCTCCTTCCATGGACTCACGATAATGTTCCTGTAAAAAGGCAATCAAGCCTGCTGTTGAGGCAGGCAAAACGTTTAGTCCTTCCTTATCGCGGAGGGATTTAGCGTAACTTAACAGTTTTGAGTCACTGATATCATCTGCCCAACCTCCGGACTCACGGATGGCAATCAGTGCTTCATCCCCATCCAGGGAATGCCAGTTGATCAGGGGTTCATTGACCAGGGTCTCTTTTATGGCCTCCGGTTTGATGTCTTCACAACTTTCCAGATTTCGCTTATAGGAGAGAATGATGGGATTTTTCTTGAATGCCGATCCGGCAACCATTTTGGGAATACGTGAGGTTTTTCCCCTCTTGTACAGTGTGGTGAATCCCCTGTATATCCCGGCAAGCAGAGTCCCGTTGGATACAGGAACGGATATAACCTTTGGTGCATCACGAATAGTATCATAGATCTCATTGGCAATTTCAGCATAGGCGATAAACTGAAGATGCTTATTTGCACCACCCGGATTGGCATCATAATATTCCTTCTCGATTGCAATATTGATAGAAACAGCTACTGCATTTTCATAATCCCCCGGGGATCGCCTGATCTCCGCTCCAAGTTTGATCATTTCGGTGATCCGTCGTGTATGGTAGCTTTCGGGTATATACACGACACATCGTAAATTTGCCAGGTACGCTGCCAAAGCAATAGCTACGCCATAATTCCCACAGGTTGCCACAGTGATGGTGTCATATCCCCTCCGCAATGCATCCAGGCACTGAGCAAAGGCTATCCGGTCCTTCTGAGTCCCGGTTGGATTCCCTCCTTCAAACTTCAGATAGATCTGCCGTAAACCTGCCTCTCGTTCAATATTCCTGGCTCTTGTGAGTGAAGTGTCTCCCACTTCAATATTCATGATATCTTCATAGGCTGCCAGGCGGTCTAACTGTGAGTTCTTCTCATCCCCAACAATTTTCCTGAGTTCTTCAGTTTCTCTGGAAATATTCAGATCTGCCGGTGCAACACCATCGATCAGGGCGAACGATGTGTCGCTTCCAAGTGAGCCTGATGTAGTTTCGTTCATTTAGCATGTATCATGAAAAGCGTTTGTATATCCTTTAGCTAAACCTTACTCCAACCAGGAACCGATTAAAAAGGATGTGCAAATTTATAGCTATTTCCTCGAATATTACCAAAGAACAGCGAGAAATAAATTCAATCTGTCACGGTTATGATTTATAACACTCACTCCAAAGAGGACAAAAAAAATTCTATCTTAGCATGCTTGGAATTAAAAAACATACAATATCCTGGTTACCGGAATGAAACAGGCACATAAAAAACACATTATCATTTCATTTTTTCTTTTTGTTTTATGCTGGCATTTCGTTACTGCGCAGGAGGAAATCATCATCCCAAAAACGGATGGAGAATTGGTGTTTGACGGCATTCCGGATGAAGCGTTCTGGGATGAGGTGGATCCTTTTCCTGTAGTTATGTTCCAACCGGTTCACGGCAATGAACCCACTGAGAAAACAGAAATCAGGTTATGTTACAACGATCAATACCTGCTTCTTTCCGGCAGAATGTACGACAAGAATCCTTCAGAAATACAGGATAATACAAAAAAAAGAGATGAGTTTGGAGGAAACAGCGATGGTTTTGGGATCATCATTGATAATTTCAACGATAACGAGAACGCAATTGTATTTTCAACTACGCCATCCGGACTGCGTGCAGACATGACCGTATTTAATGACGCTCAGGGGCGGATAGAACATATGCCATTTAACGACAGCTGGAATACATTCTGGGATGTAGAGACGGTTGTCAATCATGAGGGGTGGTTTGCAGAGATCCGCATACCCATATCCAGCATCCGGTTTCAGGATAACGGTGATAGTACCATCATGGGAATAACGGTCTGGCGTTGGATACCCCATAAAAACGAAACGATCATATTCCCGGCAATCCATCCGAAGTATGGTGATTTTGCTATGATGAAACCTTCCCAGACCCAGAAAGTTCTTTTTGAAGATATTGAGCCAAAAAAACCGTTGTACATTGCTCCCTATGCCCTCGCGGGCTATACCATGAACAATGACCTGAATGATGCAGAAACGGAATACCTGAAAGAGAGTGAGCCCAGCATCGAAGCAGGTTTGGATATCAAATACGGGCTCACAAGTAACCTTACGCTTGACCTTACGGTAAATACCGATTTTGCGCAGGTCGAGGCGGATGACCAGCAGGTTAACCTGACCCGGTTTTCGCTCTTCTTCCCTGAAAAAAGACTATTCTTCCAGGAACGGTCCAGCATTTTCAGCTTTAGCTTCGGTGGTCCGAGCAATCTGTTCTACAGCCGGAGGATCGGTCTCTTTGAGAATGAAGATGAAGAGCTTCTACCGGTGAGAATATATGGCGGACTGCGGGTCTATGGCAGGGCAGGTAAATGGGATCTTGGATTCCTGGATATGCAGACAGCACCATTTGATACAGTACCCTCCGAAAATTTCGGAGTCCTCCGATTGAGAAGACAGGTGATCAATCCATACAGTTATATCGGCGGGATCTATACCTCCCGATTGGGTATGGATGGTGCCTATAACATCGCCTATGGACTGGACGGTATTTTTCGTTTGTTTGGAGATGATTACCTCGATGTCAAATGGGCACAGAGCTTCGAAACCGATAGCACCAACACTATTGCCTCAATGAAACCATCAAGAGTCCGGTTTAGCTGGGAACGGCGATCGCGGGAAGGATTCGGATATGATTTTTCCTTCTCCTGGGCAGGGGAAGAATTCAATCCCGGTATGGGCTTCGAGATGAGAGAAGATTATTACATGTACCGCGTTCAACTTCAATACGGCTGGCTTCCGGGTGAAAACTCAAGGTTGTATTCCCATAGTTTTCAAGTCGGTGCTATGAATTTTTACAGGATGGAGGATGGATCCCTTGAATCGGCAAGATATGGACCCGCCTGGAGCTTCACGACAAAAAGTATGATGCAGGGACGCCTCTCATTGAGTTATAACCTGGAGGATGTGGATGAAGAGTTTGAGTTTTCTGAAGAAACTAATATTCCGATAGGAAAATACGAATTTTTTTCAGCCACGGGATTTCTTATGACGCCCATGTCCCGAAGTTTTTATACCCTGGGACAGTTTGAACTGGGTCAGTTTTATGACGGAACCCGGTTCTCCCTCACCTTAACCCCGACATGGAATATCAATTCAAGTGTCGCTCTCAGTGGAATGTACCAGATAAACCGGTTGGATTTTAAAAAACGCAACCAGGAGTACCTGGGGCACATCGGACAACTGAAATTGCTTTATATGTTCAGCACAAAACTTTCTGCCAGCGCTTTCATTCAATACAACAGCGAGATCGAGGCCATTATTTCTAACTTTCGACTGCGATACAATCCACGGGAAGGAAATGATTTCTATATCGTTTACAACGAAGGGACTAACACCTTTCTCGACCGCGAAGATCCGGTAAAACCCAGAACCGGCAGCCGAACCTTACTACTGAAATATACCTATACGTTTAGTTTATGATTGGTCACCAAAATTATTTGAATAAAAAAATACATAACATGATTCAACGAGCCCCATTGGAATTCGGAAAGTATTATCATATATACAACAGGGGTGTCAACAAATGTGATATATTCAAAGAATCCTCTAATTATAAACATTTTCTTACATTATATGATAAATATGTTTCACTGATTGCTGACACATATACCTGGGTTCTAATGAAGAATCATTTTCACTTTCTTGTTAGAATCAAAGATGAGGCAGAAATTCAAACTTTACCATCAAGAAACATAAACCCTGACAGGTTTGAAAAACCCTGTCAGGTTAAACCAGGAGGGGACCCGTCAGGGTTTTCCAAACCTGACGGTGTCTCAACCCCTAAACGCAAACCCATTCCTGAGAGACAGTTTGGACACCTGTTTAATGCTTATGCAAAAGCCTTTAACAAGAAATATAACAGAACTGGGACTTTATTTGAGCGATCTTTCAAACGGATTGAAATAGAACATGAAGAATATTTTAAAATCCTTGTATATTATATTCATTCGAATCCAATACATCACGGTTTTGTCAGTGATTTAAATTTGTATCCTTGGAGTTCTTATCATGAAATATCTTCGAATCAAGAATCTTTCTTTAACTATGATGAAGTATTAAGATGGTTTGGAGATTTCGATGGATTTCTAAAATATCATTTGCAGAATCAAGAGACAACTGTTCTAAAGAAAATACAGATTGATGATGAAAGATAGTTGAATTCTTTCAGTAATTCGTTTTAAGACACCGTCAGGTCATTAAGACCCTGACGGGTCTATTCTTTGTCTTTCCCTCCACTCCAGTCCGGGCCAGCGCTCCTGATCTACGTAAGGCTGGGCTGGGCCGGGAGTGCTTCTCCCCTCTTCAATGTATTTCATCAGAAGAGACGTTAACTCCTCTACAACGTCCGGGAACTGATCCTGAAGGTTGGTTGTTTCAGAGAGATCACTTTCCATATCATACAGCTGGGTATCCGGTAAACCGGTTATATCATCCACTCCCGGGCGGGGATAGCTCCACCCTCCGGACCCGGGACAAAGGATCAGTTTCCATTTACCCTTGCGAATAGCAAAACTGCCGTTGGCGGAGTGGTGTACGGTTGCTTCACGGATCGGATCATCCTCTTCACCAGAAAATACAGGTAACAGGTTATAACTGTCTACACCGGCTTCTGGAAGCAGCTTATAATCCAGGATTGCAGCACAGGTGGCCATCAGGTCGGTTAAGCAGATGGTTTGACCACTGGATGTTCCCGGGCTGATCTTTTCGGGCCACCTGACCACGAAAGGCATCCGGTGTCCCCCCTCAAAAATATCCGCCTTGTGCCCCCTGAAAACATAGCTTGGATTGTGTCCGAACATAGCCAATTCCTCATAATCCGCCTCGGGAGAGCAACCATTATCACTGGTAACAATTACCAGGGTATTTTCGGTCAATCCATGCTTCTTCAGAACTTCCATCACCTTCCCAACAGACCAATCCACTTGAACTACAAAATCGCCATACGGGTTGGTTCCTGTAATCCCCTGGAATTCATCCGTAGGCAGGATGGGTGTGTGCGGTGCCGGTAAGGCAAAATAGAGAAAAAACGGTTTTTCATTGTTTTCAGCCAAATGATCCTCAATAAACTGTACTGCCTTTTCTGTCAGATGAGGAAGTACCTGGTCGTGAACAAAATCATCCCCGGTATGTCCCCACCGCCACCATCCGTACTTATCCCTGCTAACGGTAAATCTTGTTGGGATGGTGGTCGGTCTGTCATTTTCAATATAGACATACGGTGGAATATCGAGAGAGGCGGTGATACCATAGAAATAATCAAATCCCAGTTCAATGGGTCCACCAGTAACCGGTTTGGAGAAATCAATACTATCCGGGTGATCATCCTGCATCTGCCATCCCAATCCCAGGTGCCACTTACCAATGCAGGCTGTGGTGTATCCATTTTCCTTCAACAATGAGGCTATCGTTGTTCTGCCCGTTTCAATGATGGGTTTATCCCAGCTCCAGGTTACCCCGCTTTTAAGCGTCGAACGCCAGGAATACCTTCCGGTAATTATCCCATAACGGGTGGGAGTACAGAGAGCTGATCCGGAATGAGCATCCGTAAAGACCATACCTTGAGCAGCAATCTCATCCATCGAGGGTGTCTTCCAGGCAGCATTCTCATTCAGACAGAAAAGGTCTCCATACCCCAGGTCATCAGCCAGTATATAAACAATATTCGGTGGACCCGGGGAATTGTCCAGACGTGTCTTACAAGAGCTTGTAACCATAAGAAAGAGGGGAATACAAATCATTAAAGACGCACAGTATCTGGCGCACAATGGATTTGAAGAAATCCTTCCGGGGAAAAAGATGTTTTGCATGACAGGTTTTATTGATTGAAAAAGGAAATATCTGCAACAGATAAATCATCGTTATACAGACCACTTCAGAAAGATCACTTATCCGTAAGTTTAAAGAAGTATTTTTCTATTTCTCTTTTACCGTGGTAGGGTATTTTTATCCTATCTTCAATGTTGAGATTCAGCTTATCAAACAGGCGGAACAGTAAGCTCCTGCTAAATGGTTTATAGTTTGAGCACTCCAGTTTAAGGGCTTTCAGCGTAGCCATTTCTTCTTCCCACAATTGATCGGTTGTCACTCCCGGTTTTGGGAAGTGTTCGACTACAAAAACAGCTCTCCCAACCCGTATAGCTTCCCTTAGAACAGGTTCAGGATCTTCAGTATGATGCAAAACCTCATTTAAAACAGTTATATCAAATGAGTTATCATCAAACGGTAATTTTTCCCCGTCATACAGGATGAAAGGCAATTCCTTTTCCTGTCTCATATCTGCAATATCCACGGTGACAAACGCTATTTCAGGGAACTCCCTTGCAAAATAATGAATGGAAATAGATGATCCGGTTCCAATATCGAGAACAGATCTGATCCCGGTAAGGTAAGGCTTTAACATTGCCACCTGTTCGGGCAGAATTCTATACAGCAACTCTTTGAAATCTTCGCGGGGGGTCATCACTCACTGTTATTTGCATAAAGTTACCAAAAATTAATTGACCAGGTAAAAACTGATTTCCGACAGGATCGGTTCAGCTGTTGATTGATCGATTGTCACCCTTTATCATGGTTGTATTTTTATTTCTCCGTTTGCAGGGCTATATCATAAGGCAAATGGAAGAAAATGGTGCCTTACGTCATAAAACACTATGTGTATGAGAATGAATCCCGCAATACTTCAAGACTTTTGGGGATGGCCGTTCCCGGTGACTCACCTCCTTCAAACTCCAGTGAAACATAACCACGGTAATCATATTTCCTGAAAACAGCCCCAATCCTTTTGTAATCCAGGTCAAGTGAATACCACTTGCCCCCGCCAAAATATGTTTTTGCCTGGACCAGGCAGGTCTTTGGAGCCATCATTTCCAGCTGTTCATACATGTTTTCCAGGAAATTTCCGGTATCTGCAGTGACCATTAACCAGGGTGAATTGACGGCATTTACTATCCGTAATACTCCTTCTGCAGTTCTACCCAGTCCCCAGTGGTTTTCCAGTCCGAGAACTACTCCGCACTCTGCAGCTTTAGGAATACACTTTTCGATGGAATCGATTACCCATTTAAAACCATCGTCTTCGGTATAACCTTCCAGCAGAGGTTCAATTCCCTTATTCGCCATCAGTTCGTCGAATGATCGTATGGTTCCCCATCGACCGGTGTTCAACCGCATGGTTGGAATTCCGAGGTTGTAGGCCAGTTCTATCTGATGAATTGTCATTCTGACGTTTTCATCCCTGTATTCCTTTTCCGGGGAAAGAAATCCCTGGTGGGTCGAGAATCCCATCAGGTCAAGCCCGCTATGAAATGCCTGCCGTTTCAATTTATTCAGATACGCCTTCTCCTCAGAAGTCATCTGAACCAGCAACAATTCAACCCCATCAAATCCCATCCTGGCAGCATCGTCAATACATTTTTCAATGGGAACATTTTCTTTTGGTCCGTTAAACTGCCAGAATGAATAGGTCGAAACACCGATCCTGTTTCTGAAACCGGATTTTCTCTTTTCCTGATTCCCCGGGGTTGGACTTTGCATGCTTTCCGGCAGGGTATGGCTGAGAGCCGTTAACCCTAAGGCTGCTGCTGCTGAATTTTTAATGAATTTTCTTCGATTTGATTTCATGTTTTTCTTTTGTGAAAATATCCGTAAGGTTATCTTAATTATAAGTTAGCTAAATGTCCTGTACTATTTTCATGGAAGTAGAAGATCAGTACACTTCATAATCAGTCAGGATCTTCTCATATTCACCGGGTCCAAGTTTATAGAAATCCCATGTGGGAATGGAAGCCACTACATGCTCTTTCGCACTCTCCAGGGCATCTTTCAGCCATTTCCCGTAATTAAACAGTTCAAGGCCTTTGTATTCGAAATTGAACGGTGATTCTGCATACACCGGACCGGTCATTACAGCCCAGTCGCCAACATAGTAGATTTTTGCCATATCTGTTTGTTTTCGATGCACCGTCTGACCCATTCAGGGTCTGACGGATTGCGTGTTTTCCCATCCTGCCCGACTGTGTCGTTCAGGCGGGCGGTCAGACCGAAAAGAACCGGTCAGACCGTGCGTGCCGGACCGTCTGACCCATCAAGGGTCTGACGTATTGCGTGCCTTCCCATCGGTTAGACCAAAAAGAACCGGTCAGACCGTGCATGCCGGACCGTCTGACGCATCCAGCGTCTGACGGATTGCGTGTCTTCCCATCCTGCCCGACTGTGTCGTTCAGGCGGGCGGTCAGACCGAAAAGAACCGGTCAGACCGTGCGTGCCGGACCGTCTGACCCATTCAGGGTCTGACGGATTGGATGAACCCAAATCTCAAAATATACCTAATATTTCTTTATTATCTAAGATGTATTTCGATTGTTCATAAAAATTATTCCAATCAAGATGTATCATTTCTTTTGTCAATTCTTGATTGCATAAACCGTTATCCGACTTGTTCAAATACTCCAAAAATGAAGAATAACGCCAATCTTCTAATCTACTTGTCAATCCTGCTTCTCGTGGATTCTGATGAATATATAAAAAACAAATCCTTAGATAATCATTACTACTAAATTCCAGATTTAAGCATTTAGCCTTTGTTCTTTGTTGAAATAAGTTTCCAGTTCTACTCCTTCTTCTATTAATCCCCTGTGAATACGAACTTAAAAGCAATCCAAACTTTTTTGACAGGTTTTGTGCATTAAGGAAATTCCCGAATCGAGTCTGGTAAGGTTTACAAGATTCCTTATTGGCATGAATTAAAAAGTGAAAATGATTTGGGAGCAAGCAATAAGCAAGGATATCACAAATCGGAACAATTTCATATTTAACCTTATCAAGAAAATAGATGTAGTTAGCATCCGAAAAGAATACTTTTTGATGATTAATTCCCCTATTATAAAGATGGTAGATATAACCTTCCTTAAAGTGCATCAAAAGAACTTTTTTATTGTGTTTGTTACGACATACCGTCTGACCCATTCAGGGTCTGACGGATTGCGTGTCTTCCTATCGGTCAGACCGAAAAGAACCGGTCAGACCGTGCGTGACGGACCGTCTGACGCATCCAGCGTCTGACGGATTGCGTGTCTTCCCATCCTGCCCGACTGTGTCGTTCAGGCGGGCGGTCAGACCGGAAAAAGCCGGTCAGACCGTGCGTGACGGACCGTCTGACGCATCCAGCGTCTGACGGATTGCGTGTTTTCCCATCCTGCCCGACTGTGTCGTTCAGGCGGGCGGTCAGACCGAAAAAAGCCGGTTA
>Ga0315543_1002723_pt1 | contig 16729 bp, 17 predicted proteins | sample SalMarSW160210MG_2_FD_203098 | JGI IMG/M metagenome (GOLD analysis project Ga0315543, IMG submission 203098) | Salt marsh sediment microbial communities from the Plum Island Ecosystem LTER, Massachusetts, United States - Salt Marsh Sediment SW1601-210 ...
GCTAGCGCCATACCAATTCTATGATCACCAAAACTTTCACAAATGTTTCCTTTTAGTGTCGTTGGTCCTTCTACTGTGAAACCGTCAGGCTTTTCCTCTATTTTTGCTCCCATTTTTTTGAGCCCCGCAGCTATCGCGTAAATTCTATCAGTTTCTTTTACTCTTAGTTCGTGGGCATCTTTGATCGTGGTTATTCCTTGTGCTTGGGTTGCAGCTACAGCTAATATAGGGAGTTCATCTATTACTTTTGGGATAAATTTTCCGGAAATTTCTATTCCCCTTAATTCTTTTCCTTTTACAAGTAAATCAGCTACAGGTTCATAAGTTTTATTTCGCTCATTTTTAACAGAAATATCAGCTCCCATACTTTTTAATACATCAATTATACCGGTTCGGGTAGGATTTATACCTACGTTCTTAATTAGTATTTTTGAACCCTTTATTATACTTGCAAGGGCAATAAAAAAAGCTGCCGATGAAATGTCTCCTGGTATAGACAATTCTTTTGCAATTAATTTATTTTTCTCTTTTAGGATTATTTTATTTTCGGAGGATTCTATTTTTGCTCCAAATAAATTTAATATTCTTTCTGTGTGATCACGGCTCATGGAGGGTTCGGTAATAGAAGAATTTCCTTTTGCATACAAAGAAGCAAGCAGTATTGAGGATTTTACCTGGGCGCTGGCTACGGGGGATTTGTAGTCTATTGCTTTGAGATTTCCTCCTTTTATCGTAAGAGGTGCAAATTGATTCTCGTCCCGTCCGGATATTTTTGCTCCCATAAGAGCAAGGGGTTCTATTATTCTTCTCATAGGGCGCTTAGTTAGCGAATTATCTCCTGTTAATACCGAAAAGAAATTTTGTCCGGCAAGAAGACCGGATAACAACCTCATAGAAGTACCCGAGTTTTTACAATCTAATATATCGTCCGGTTCATTAAGTCCATGAAGACCTTTACCTTCTATTCTGATAGTTGATTTGTTTTTAAGAATTGATATCCCGAGCTTTTTCATAATTTCCAGAGTTGCCATACAATCATCGCATTTCGAATAATCTTTTAGAGTAGTTATTCCTTCGGCGATCGAACCGATTATTAAGCCTCTATGTGTAATGGACTTATCTCCGCCAACTTTTATCTCACCCTTTACTTTAGGGGATTTTGATAAAATCAGTTTCACTTTTTATCCTTTATTACGTAACTTCCGAGAAGTTTTAAGTATGTTACTACTTCTTTTAAAGTTTCGACTGCATGGTTACAATTTTCGTCTTCCATGTTGCCTTTAAAATCGATATAAAAAAGATATTCATATGGTTTTCCCAGGACTGCTCTTGATTCTAATTTGGTTAGATCGATGTTCCGCAAGGCAAAGATACTCAGACATCTGAACAGAATACCGGGTTCGTTCTTTACGCCGAAAACGAGCATTGTTCTTGCATTTTCTCCTGTGTATATTTTTCTATCCTTGGATATTATGAGAAATCTTGTGAAATTATCGGGATGTGATTCAATATTCTCTTTTAGTTTTTTGAAATCGTATAGTTTTGCAACCTGGGGACCTGCAATAATTGCTACATCTTTCCTTTTTTCCTTTTTTACTATTTTGGCAGCTCCGGCAGTATCATATACTGATACCACTTTATATTCCGGATGGGAAGAGAGAAAATCTCTACATTGAGCAAGCGCTTCCGGATGAGACCAGACTTCTTTGATTGATTGCAGGTTCGTACCTGCTGGAGCTAAAAGATTATGCTCTATCCTTAGATTTACTGCTCCTATAACCCAGAGGTTATATTCCAAAAGAAGATCGTAATTTTGATGGATGCTTCCGGTAAGAGAATTCTCGACCGGCACTACGCCGTATGTTTCTTTTTTCGTGTTTACCAATTCAAAGATATCTCTAAAAGTTCTTACGCCTCTACGCTTTACATTTTTGGGAAAAAATTTATTTGATGCAACGTCGCTGTTGCAGCCGGGTTCTCCTTGATATGTTATTTGTTTCATATTTTCCTGCCTACCACTTTTGCTATGTTTTTTATATCATCCATTAATTGTTGGAATACGGGAGGTGTAATCGATTGTTTGCCGTCTGACAGAGCTTGGGAAGGTTCTGTATGTACTTCTATCAATAAACCATCGGCTCCTGCTGCGATTGCGGCTCTTGCGAGGGATGGTACGTATTTACTGTTACCTGCAGCGTGGCTCGGGTCTACGATTATAGGCAGATGGCTCAGGTTCTTAATTACGGGTATTGTGCTTATATCAAGAGTATATCTTGTGTAAGTTTCGAATGTTCTTATACCTCTTTCGCATAAAATTACATCGGGATTTCCTTCAGATTGTATGTATTCGGCGGACATAAGCCATTCTTCGATAGTAGCCGAAATTCCCCTTTTCAATAAAACAGGCTTGTTGAACCTTCCCACAGTCTTTAATAGTTGATAGTTTTGCATGTTCCTTGCTCCTATCTGGAGTATATCCGCATATTTTGCCACAAGAGGTACGTCAACTTCCGAGATGACTTCTGTTATTATGGAGAGTCCTGTCTCTTCACGAGCTTCTGCAAGTATTTTCAATCCTTTTTCACCCAAACCCTGGAAACTGTAGGGAGAACTTCTCGGTTTGAAGGCTCCTCCGCGGAGTATCTTTGCACCTGCTTTCTTAATCTTCCTCGCGACACTCAGTACGACTTCTTCGGATTCGACGGAACATGGACCCGCCATAATGACAATCTCTTCGCCGCCGATTGTCTTACCGTTTACTGAAACAAGCGTGTTTTCAGGATGAAATTCTCTGCTGCCCATTTTAAAGGGATTAAGAATAGGAGTAAGCCGCTCAACACCGGGAAGTTGTTCGATTGATTGAATTATTCTTTCTTTGTCGGTCGCTCCTATTACATGAATGACAGTTTTCTTTATACCTTTGAAAGTTTTTGCTTCGTATCCAAGTTCTTTTATTTTTTCTTTGACTTTGTTGATTTCTTTTTTAGTTGCATTTGAAGACATCGTTATTATCATTTTTTCTCCTTGATCACTGTATGACGAGTTGCCGCTTTAAGTTCTTCGCATAACTCCTTCAGATTTTCTTCGTTTTTTATTGCTTCTATTATTCGACTTCCTATGATAACCCCATCTATCTTATCCCGGAGTGATTCTATTTGCTTTGGGGTTGATATTCCAAAACCAAGTGCTATCGGAGTATCCGTGGTTTTCTTTATATCTTTTAAGAATTTGTTAAGATACGGAGGCATTTTGGTTCTCACCCCTGTGGTTCCGAGTACGGAGACACAGTAGACAAATCCACGTGATTCTTGAATAATTTTTTTTCTCCTTTTAGTGGGTGATGTGGGGGTGACCAGAAAAATTAGTTCTATATTGTAGTCCTTAGAGAGGGCGATCCATTCTGATGCTTCTTCTACGGGTAAGTCAGGTATAATGAGCCCTCTCACTCCGCTTTCGTTCATATCATGTAAAAGTTTATCTTTACCATAAGCAAGGAGTGGATTTAAATAGCTCATGAAAACAAGAGGTTTTTTGATTTCGAGCTTTTTAACATTGCTGAGAATTCTTTTTAATGTGGTTCCTTTCATAAGCGAAGTATGTGAAGAATATTGTATCGTTGGTCCGTCTGCAATGGGATCGGAGAAAGGTATCCCAATTTCGATGATATCAGCTCCGCTTTCGGCAAGTGTTTTTATAATCTTCATTGATTCCGCAAGATTAGGGAATCCTCCTGTTGTGTAAAGTATCAGGGCAGTTTCATTTTTCGCTTTTAGTTCCTTAAATTTATCTGATATGCTTATGGAGTTTCGCATAGAACCCCCTCTACAATTTCCAGGTCTTTGTCTCCACGTCCGGAAAGATTGACCAGAATTATTGATTCTCTTGGCATATTTTTAGCGGTTTTTATAGCATAAGCAACAGCATGTGAACTTTCCAATGCCGGAATTATACCTTCTGTTTGTGAGAGTATGTTAAAGGCGTCCAGCGCTTCCGCATCCGTAATAGCTGTAAATTCTATCACTCCAGTGTCTTTCAAATAGGAATGTTCCGGCCCGACTCCCGGATAGTCCAATCCGGGAGCGATAGAATGCGTTTCGGTAATTTGTCCGTTTTTGTCCTGAAGAAGATAACTCATTGCCCCATGAAGTGCCCCGATCCCGCCTTTACATAAGCTTGCTGCATGTTTTTTGGTATCAAGTCCCAGTCCGCCTGCTTCGACTCCAACCATTTTTATATTGTCTTCCATAAAAGGATAAAAAATGCCGATAGCATTACTTCCCCCTCCCACGCATGCAGTAATCAAATCCGGTAATTTATATTCTTTTTCTAAAATCTGTTTTTTCGTTTCTTTTCCGATAATCGATTGAAAATCTCTCACCATCATCGGATAAGGATGAGGTCCTACCACCGACCCAATGCAGTAGTAGGTTGTTTCTACATTGGTTACCCAATCTCGCATAGCTGCATTGATCGCATCTTTAAGTGTTTTAGAACCCGAATCCACTTCTATTACTTCCGAACCCAGAAGTTCCATTCTAAAGACATTCATTTTTTGTCGAATCGTATCCTCTGTTCCCATGTAAACGTGACACTCTAAGTCCATTAAAGCGCACGCTGTGGCAGTGGCTACGCCGTGCTGACCGGCTCCAGTTTCGGCAATTATTCTCTGTTTACCCATTTTTTTTGCCAGAAGAACCTGCCCCAGAGTGTTATTTATTTTATGAGCCCCCGTGTGCATCATATCTTCTCTTTTTAGATATATTTTGGCTCCGCCTACTTTTTCGGTAAGCCTCCCGGCAAAATATAGGGAAGAGGGTCTTCCTGCGTATTCTTTGAGCAAAAAATTTAATTCCTTATTAAAATCCTTGTTTTCTTTAAAAGATAAATATGCTTTTTCAAGTTCGCAGATTGCATCCATTAGTACTTCCGGTATAAATCTGCCTCCGAATCTTCCAAAGTAGCCTTTTTCATCCGGTAAATTATAATTCATTTTATGTTTCTCCATTTCTTAATTTTATAATTCTGTGCTAAAAACAACTAAACCACAGAGCCCACACATCTCCACATCGGAATTTTTAACCACAGAGTACACAGAGATTTTTGTTTTTCTCCGTGGTCTCGGTGTTTTTTTCTTTTTTTACAGTAATTAATTTCTCTGTGCTCTCTGTGGTAATTTTTTTTGTTTTTTTTATTTCCATAACTAATTTCTTTATGGTCTTTGTGGTTAGCATTCCTTTGTTAGATATTCCAGCGCTAAAATGTAACCAAACCATCCGAGACCACTAATCTGTCCTTTACATACAGGAGCGCTCATACTTGTATGCCTGAAGTCTTCTCGTGCGTATATATTACTTAAGTGAACTTCAACAGTTGGAGTTTCCACAGCTTCGATTGCGTCCCGAATCGCAACCGAGGTGTGTGTATATCCGCCCGGATTTATTACAATTCCCGAATAATCTGCGGCTTTCTGAATTGCGTCTACGATTTCTCCTTCTTCATTCGATTGAATAATTTCTATATCAATGCTGTTGTTTTTTGCGAATTTTTTTATCTCTTCATTTATTTTTTCAAGGTTCATATTGCCATAAACTTCGGGTTTTCTTTTTCCCAGAAGGTTAAGGTTTGGTCCGTGGATCACAAGAATTTTTTGCATTCTACCTCCCTGAATATTATTTTGCCTATTCCCGTTGGAACGGGTAGTCGTATTTTTCCTTTTCTAACTTTTTTATCTTGTACGACACACTTTCTCATTTCATCGAGGTCAATATTTTCAGGTATTGAAGTTGGTAATTCATATTTTTGAATCAGATTTTTTATTCTTGACAGGTCGTTTTTCGAAAGCAGATTTTCTTGCCCGGCTAATTCTGCCTCTTTTACCATTCCTATTGCTATGGCTTGCCCATGTGAGTATTTTGAATATCCGGTGAGTGTTTCAATAATGTGTCCGATTGTATGTCCGTAGTTTAGAACTTCTCTAATTCCTTTTTCTTCTTTTTCGTCTTCTTCAACAACTTCTTTTTTTATTCGGACACATCTTGTAACAATTTCTTCTAATAATTCAATATCTCGGTTTAGTATTTCTTTCTGTCTTTTCTCAAGTATATCAAATAAAGTTACATCTTTTGTTATTCCATACTTAATAACTTCGGCTAAACCGTTTCTGAATTCTTTTTCCGGAAGGGTTAACAGTTTCTTAATGTCGATAATTACTATATCCGGCTGATAGAATGTGCCTATCATATTTTTCCCAAGGGGATGGTCGAATCCGGTTTTGCCTCCGATTGAGGAATCTACCTGCGCTATTAATGTAGTCGGTATCTGTATGAGTGCGATTCCCCGTTTCAATGTAGATGCAACAAAGCCTGCGAGATCTCCGACTACGCCTCCTCCGAGTGCTATTAAGTGTGCGGATCTATCCATGTTTTCTTTAAGAAGCATATCGAAAATACTTTTAATGGTATCAAGTGTTTTATATTTCTCTCCGTCAGGTATTATACATATATAAGGTTTAATCCCTTCTTTAATAAGTGTGTTTTCTAACTCATCTATATATAGAGCTCCGACTAATGGATTGGATATTATTGCCACTTTGTCGGATTTAAGTTCTAAATTAATACGTGAATTATTTTCCCGGAAAAGATTGTAACCAATATAAATCGGATAGACTTTAGATTCTGTTTTAATTGTGAGTGTTTTAAAGGATTTTGCCATAGTTTTTGTTTTAACTTCTAATTTTTTAAGTATCTTTTCTGCTACCTGCTTCTGCGTGATTTCTGAAGTGTCGATCTTTTCATCTGCAGATTCATATAGGCCTTTATCCATCCTCTGGTTATATATCTTAATTATATTGTCCCTATTTTTTATTAATGGTCGTGTTTTATCGTTTTTCAATCTCTTTTTTACCGCGTCAAGGTTAGTATATAAATAAACGACTTTTCCCATCCCGGATAATACGTTTCTATTCTCTTTATCTTTTACAACACCGCCCCCGGTAGCAATAACTGTATTTTTAATGTTTTTTATCTCGTTAAGTGTTTCCTTCTCGATTTTTCGAAAATAATCCTCGCCCGATTCTTCGAATATTTTATTTATTGTCCTTTTTTCTTTAAGTACTATATAATCATCTATTGAAAAAAAGGATAAATTGGTATTTTTTGATATTTCTCTGCCAACCGAGTCTTTTCCCGAGCCCATAAATCCGGTTAAGATTATGTTGTTAGGCATTTTTAACTCTTTCGATGTAAGAATTGTAATTTGATTTTATATCTTTCATTGCATCGGCGCCAAATTTATCGAGGAAAGCATTGCTTAATACATATGCCATCATGCTTTCGCCAATCACACCCGCAGCCGGTACAACACAGTTATCTGCCCTTTCCTTTTGTGCCAGAGTTTGCTTTTTTGATATTATATCTACCGATTTAAGGGGAGATGATAGTGTAGGGATGGGTTTTAAGTAAATTCTTGCTATAATATCTTCTCCGTTACTTATGCCGCCTTCGATGCCTCCTGCTCTGTTGGTGCAGCGATAGAATCCTTTTTCTTTAGAATATAATATTTCATCTTGTACTTTAGAACCGTATTTCTTTGAACTTTCAATACCTTCACCAATTTCAACTCCTTTGACAGTAGGTATGGACATCATTGCGTTCGCAATGGATGCGTTCAGGCGACGGTCAAAGTGTACATAGCTTCCTATCCCCGGACATACACCAAGGGCTGTGATTTCACTAACACCGCCCAGTGAATCTCCTTTTTTCTTTGCATCGTCGATAATTTTTATCATTTCTTTTTCCGTTTTTGGATCAGCGCATCTAAGAGGACTGTCTTCTATTTCTTCAAAGCTTTTCCTGTTTTCTTTTACCCGGATTTTCCCAATTGAGATTGTATGTGAGTAAATATTTATTCCGAATTCTGCCAAAAAAAGTTTGAAAACAGCTCCTGCTGCGACTCGGGCGGTTGTTTCTCTTGCCGAAGCCCTTTCCAGGATGTCTCTTATGTCTTCCCTGTCATATTTGAATAATCCCGGTAAGTCGGCGTGTCCGGGTCTAGGGGAAGTAATTTTTTTGTTCGTTGACCCTTTCTCGATTTTCATTATATCTTTCCAGTTTTCGAAATCTTTATTTTTTATTTGAATCGATACAGGTGAGCCGATTGTTTCTCCGTACCTTATACCGGACAAGATTTCCGCCTTATCGCTTTCGATTTTCATTCTCCCTCCCCTTCCATAGCCCTTTTGTCGCCTCGAGAGTTCGTTATTTATGAATTTAGCGTCAACTTGTAATCCCGCCGGAATGCCTTCGATTATAACTAATAAGGCTTTGCCGTGTGATTCTCCGGAAGTTATTAATCTAATCATATCTCAAAACCTATCGCTTTTTTCATTACTTCGATGGGAGCATCCTTTTTCGTCCAGATCGTAAATGCGCGAGCACCCTGTAAAATAAGCATTAAGCTGCCATTTACCACTTTAACCCCCTTTTGTTCCTTTCCCTGGAATTTATAATTTATATCGTAGTAAACTGAATTCTCTTTCATTAGAGGAAGAATTTTATCCTGAAGATCAACCGGCGTTGCGTTTAAAATAATATCCGATTCCGGAATTAGTTTTTCTACTTCCTGCGGGGAAATTCTGTCAGCTTGATAAATTCCGCTGAGTTTTTTCGCTTTTTCTTCGATTGTATCCGTAATTATAAATCTCGATGGATTTTTCTTATTAATTATGTATGAACAGGCATATGCGACTCCGCCTGCTCCGATAAGCATAACTTTTTTATTCGTAAGGTCAATTTCGTATTTGTTCAAAGATTCATCGAATCCGTATGTATCGGTATTGAAACCACTGAGTTTGTTTTCCTCAATCAAAACGGTGTTTACAGCATCAATAGAGGTCGCATCGGTAGAAATTTCATCAAGATATTCCATTACTTTCTTTTTATAAGGAATTGTAATGTTGAATCCTTTGAAGCCGAGAGCGGATAGACCATAGACAGCATCCTTTAGTTTTTCTTCCTTTACGGGAAGCTGTACATATATACCGTCGAGTCCCAGTGCTTTGAATGCTGCGTTATGCATCGGGGGAGACATGGTTATTTTTAAAGGATAACCAATTATACCCGTAACTAACAAGATCTGACCTCCTCAATGAATTTTTTGACCTTTTTCTCATCTTTTTCACCATAATTTTTTTCGACACCACTGGATACATCTACACCGTAAGGATTTAAGTCTCGTATAACTTGCCCCACGTTTTCCGGAGTAAGCCCGCCGGCAATTATGAGAGGTTTCTCGATGCCGCGCGCGATATCCCAGTTGAAGATTTTTCCGCTTCCTCTGCCCGGATCCAGGATAAATGCGGAAGCTGAGTAAGCGTTCATTTTTTTTATTAGACTCTCTTTTGTATCATTTTCAGTTACAAGAATTCCTTTTATGACTTTTCTATTCATTTTAGCGCAATATTCAGGGTTTTCATCGCCGTGCAGTTGAACTACGTCAAGAGAAGAATATTCGGTGATGTTATTTACATCAGTTAGTTCTGCGTCCATGAATATCCCCACGGTAGTAATAAAGGGTGGTAGCGTTCTAATTATTTCTCTTGCCCTTTCGGGAGTAATCTTTCTCTTTGACTCCGCGAATACAAAACCTATGGCATCAGCTCCAAGGTTCGAAACCATGATTGCGTCAGTTGCATTTGTTATGCCGCAGATTTTTAATCTTGTTCTGAGGTTTTTATCCATTTTTTGCCTTCTTCCATTATTTTGATAAAATCTTCTTTATTTCCTTTTAAAACCGATTCAATTACATATGTAAGAGCTTGTTCCAACCTATCATATAGATTATTCTTAAAAGGATTAAACTTTTGTATTGCATAATACAGGTTGGAATTTTCCGTTATTACTTCTTTTGTCGTTTCCATCTGAGATAAGAAAGTCGTACTTGCTATCTTTTTTAAATCAACGTATTCGTATTCTCCGTCCATAAGTGTTTTCATAAATATTATGTTTATTATATGTGATAGAGCTAAAACATATGAGATTATTCTGTCATGTTCTTCCAGCGGGATTTCTACTATTGTTGCGCTTGTGTCTTTAAAGAAATTTTTGATCTTTCCATTTGCGCTAGGGTTGCCGCAGTCGCAAAGACATATTATTCGATCAGTTAGTGTGCTGACCTTTGGTCCGAACATCGGATGTATGCTTGTATAATTGATGCCGTGTTCCAATGCTTTTTCGATGGATTTCTTTGAGTAGTCTTTTAGACTTGCAATATCGAGAACCGTTCCTTTAAATTCTAATTTTATAATTTTTTCAATAATTTCCGGCATAGATTCGAAAGGAATTGCAATAAGAATACAGGAAGCTTTATTAACTGCATCATTAAGATTATCAAAACTTTTAAAATGCTCTGATTTGCCTTTAATATCGTGGATGAAAACATTATGCCCCTGGTTTGCAAAAAATTTGGCAAACCATAATCCCATTTCTCCCAGACCTCCGATAATAAGAATATCTTCTTTATCGCCACTGTAAGAGAAATAATGGAGGATTTCCTGCTGTATTCTTGATTCTGTTATTATGTTTTGCATAATTGTTTTGATTAAATCAGGAGAAAGCTCTACTTTTGAAGCTGCGTCCAATGCATTTTTAATTACTTCTTTTTCGACCTTCCAATCTCTTAAGGGTATCCCCTTTTTTTTCTTCTTTCCGCCTATTTTTTTTGCTATGGAAAGCCTTTTACCGATTAGTTTGATAATTTCTTTGTCGACTTTTCTAACTTCTTCCCTGAGTTTCTCAATCTCTTTCATTTTTCTTTCCAAGGAGTTCTTTTAATTTTTTTCCGATTTCTTGTTCTTTTATAAGTGTTTCACCCACTAATACCGAATCAAAACCTGCTTCTTCTAAATTTATTATATCCTCTCTTTTTTTAATACCGCTTTCACTTACAGTAATATACTTTTCAGGAATGAATTTTCTTAGATCAAGAGAAGGCTCAAGAGAAGTTTGGAAAGTTTCCAGGTTTCTGTTGTTAATGCCTATTATCTCAGCCGGGGTCGCAAGGGCTTTTTGAAGTTCCTTTCTTGAATCAACTTCGACCAGGCAAGAAAGCCCAAGTTGATTTGCGATTTTGATAAATTCTTCTAACTGTTCAAATTCAAGTAGCTTGGCAATCAAAAGTATTGCATCAGCTCCAATATACGCGGATTGATATATTTGATAGGGATCTATTATGAATTCTTTTCTTAATATTGGCAAATCTACTTCTTTTTTGACTTCGGTTAGATAAGTGTTTTTTCCCCAGAAATATTTTGCGTCGGTTAAAACCGAAATTGCGCTTGCTCCATTTTTTTCATATTCTTTCGCTATACTTATATGGTCAAAGTCTTCGCACAGGAGTCCTCTGGATGGCGAATATCTTTTTATTTCAGCAATAATAGAGATATTACCCTTTTTTAAAGCTGATTTAAAGTCCCTTCTTTCTTCAGGTATATTATTGATGAAAGATTTAAGAGGGGTAAATTTTTTCCTCTTTTCAATCTCTACTTTCTTAAATTTTACTATTTTTTCGAGAATCGTTTTTACTTTCATTTTGCTGTATTTATAAGTATCTCCAGTTTTTTTAATGCTTCTCCTGAATCGATAGATTCCTTTGCCTTCCCTATACCATCTAACAGGCTTTCAGCTTTTCCCGCAACATATATTGCAGCTCCTGAATTAAGTATTGTAATATCTCTTTTTCCGCCTGTTCCTCCTTCCAGTAAATTTAAGGCGATCTTTGCATTAGTTTGCGGAGTTCCGCCTTTCAAGTCTTCCGGACTTCTCTTATTCATTCCGAAATCTTCAGGTGAAATAGTATATTCCTTTACTTTACCGTCTTTTAATTCACTGACAAAAGTTTTTCCGGTTGTCGTTATTTCATCGAGTCCATCCTCACCGTGAACTATCATACAATGTATAGAATCAAGATTCGCAAGTACGTTGGCAATAGGAGCGGTTAATTCTTTTGCGTAAACCCCTAAAAGTTGCCTTTTAGTGCTTGCAGGATTTGTTAAGGGTCCAAGTATATTGAATATAGTTCTTACCGCCATTTCTCTTCTCGGCCCGATTGCGTATTTCATAGCCGGATGTAAAAGAGGCGCGAACAGAAATCCAACTCCTGCTTCCTCGATACATTTTTCGACCTTTTCCGGAGGATTTTCGATGTTTACGCCGAGTTCTTTTAATAAATCGGCACTGCCGCAGTTACTTGAAACAGAGTGGTTTCCATGTTTGGCTACCCTGCAACCCGCTCCTGCCGCCACGATAGCGCTAATTGTTGAAATATTAAAAGTGCCGGATCCATCACCGCCTGTTCCACAGGTATCGATAAGATATTCCTCCCGGGCATTGATTTTTGTGACTTTGTCTCTCATCGCTTTTACGAATCCGGTAATCTCATCTACCGTTTCGCCTTTCATACGCAATGCTGTAATCAATGAAGCTATTTGCGCGTCTGTTGCTTCTCCATTCATAATAGCGAGAGCGACTTCATACGCGTCGTCCTGATCTATGTTTTCTCCCGAAATAGCTTTTTTTATTGCTTCTTTAACGTTCATCTCCTTCGCCTCCTTAGTTCTTCAATCACATCATTTAATGGTATGTTATTTTTCGCCAATAATACGGTTAAAAAGTACAATACATCCGCTGCTTCCCAGATGATTTCATTCCTTTCTTTTGCTTCGATAACTTCTCCTGCTTCTTCCATAAGTTTTTTATTTAGTTTTTTTGTGTCCAGAGTTGCCGTATATGAACCTTTAACCGGATTATTTATTCTTTTCGTAATTACATCATATAGTTCTTCTAAGCTAAATTCCTTATTACCAAAGCAGGTATAAGTGCCGAGATGGCAGGCAACTCCTTTTTGTTTTACGGTTGCGAGCAAAGTATCCCGGTCACAGTCTGCTCTTATTTTTAGTAACGCTTGCGTGTTTTTCGAGGTTTCGCCTTTCATCCAGAGTTTACCTCTCGAACGTGAAAAATAACACATATTCCCGGTTTCGAAAGCCATTTTGAGCGAATCCTTATTCGAATATGCGAGCATCAGCACCTGATTATTCTTATCCTGAGTAATCGTAGGAATCAATTTATCTTTCCAGTTCAATGATTCTATAAAACCTTCCGAAAGGGATATTTTTCCTGTGTAAAGAGCCATACCGAGTTGAACGTCACACCCCATTTGTGCTAATTTTCTTACCTCGGAGATTTTGCTTGCTCCTCCCGCTACCGTAACTTTATTCTTCGTTTTTTTCAATAGTTTCTTTACGATTTCAAAATTGATTCCCGTTAAAGTCCCTTCTCTTTCGACGCATGTGAATAAATATTCGGATGCAAAGTCTTCTAAAGTTTCTGCTGCTTTGTAAAGAGGAATTCCCGTGGTGTGTTTCCAGCCTTTTGTAACGATTTCTTCATTTAAAGCATCGATAGCTATTATGATATTTTCTTTGCCTATCTCTTTTTTTAAAGTTTTTAAGTATTTTTTATTTATTTTATCCTTTTCAAAAGCCTTTGAGCCGATTATGACTTTTCTTGCCCCAAAAGAGATCATCTCTTTTGCTTTTTTTACGTTTCGGATACCTCCGCCGACTCTGCATTCAGCTTTTTTTAGTATTTTTTTGATAACTTCTAGATTGTCGCCTTTTCCCATCGCGGCGTCCAGGTCTATTACCGCTGTCTCGCCATATTTGTTGAATTCTTCAGCAAGTTTTAGCGGTTTATTATCCTCGAGCATTTTTTCTTTGCCCTGTTTTAACTGGACCGCTTTTCCGTTCATCAAATCGATTGATGCAATTACCATCTTACGCAAATCTCCTTTTTTTCGAGATGTTCTTTTATATCTTTAATTGTGTATTCGCCGTAGTGAAGAAGAGAAGCAAGTAATACCGCATCGGCTTTTCCTTCTTTAACTGCATCAACCATCTGGTCCGGGTTTCCCGCTCCGCCTGATGCGATTACCGGAATATTTACACTTTCGGATATTTTTGCGGTAAGTTCAAGATCGTACCCTTCTTTTGTTCCGTCTTTATCTATAGAATTGAGAAGGATTTCTCCGGCTCCTAAATTTTCGCCTTTTTTTGCCCACTTAATTGCGTCTATTCTCGAATTATTTCTGCCGCCGTGAGTGTATGCATACCATGAATTACCTTGCCTTTTTGCGTCTATCGAAAGCACAATACATTGTGAACCGAAAATCTTTGCGCCTTCGGTTATTAATGAAGGATTTTCTATTGCTGAGGTGCATATGGCGACTTTATCGGCTCCTGAATTCAGGGCTCTTCGAATATCTTCACTTGAGCGCAGTCCTCCGCCGACGGTAAGAGGAATGAAAACTTGCTCGGACACTTTTTCAAGGACTTCTATCAGAATTTCTCTGCTTTTATAAGAAGCTCCTATATCGAGGAATGTCAATTCATCGGCACCCTGTTCGTTATAAGATTTAGCCATTTCAACAGGGTCACCCACATTATCCAGGTCTTTAAATTTTATTCCCTTTACGACACGACCGAGATCTACATCGAGACATGGGATGATTCTTGTTGCTAACATATTTCTAACCAGTTACTTAACATTTTTAAACCCGCCTGCCCGCTTTTTTCGGGATGAAACTGGACTCCGAAAATGTTCTCTTTTTGAATCATCGAAGTGTAGTTAATAAAGTAATCCGTTGTAGCGATCACTGTTCCGGTGTCGGTAGCTTCTACATAGTAGCCATGCAGGAAGTAGAAAAAGGATTTATCTTTAATTCCCTCTAATAGGGGAGACTCACGGATAATATTTATCTGATTCCATCCCATTTGAGGCACTTTGCCTTCTTTGAAACGGGGGCATTTTCCTTTAAATATTCCGAGACCCCTGGTATCTTCGGATTCCAGGCTTTCTTCGAAAAGCATCTGCATGCCGAGACAAATACCAAGAAAGGGTTTATTTTCGTAAAGCCAGTCGTAAGTAGCTTCATAAAAGCCCGTCTCTCTAAGTTTTTCTATTGCCGATCCGAATGCTCCGACTCCTGGTAAAACAACTTTATCGGCTTTGTTCAGGTCGTCTGGGGTATCGGCAATTATGGTGTCTTGTTTTAGATGATTAAAAGCTTTTTTCACCGAACGAAGATTTCCGGCTCCGTAATCAATTATCGCTATCATCCGTTATTATACCTTTTGTACTTGGTATATTTTCCTTTGCTCTTTTGTCCTTTGAACATGCCATTTTCATAGCTTTTCCAAAAGCTTTAAAAATTGCTTCGATTTTGTGGTGATCACTTCGTCCAAAAGGCATTCTTACAGCCAGATTTGCTCCGAGGCTCATCGTGAAACCCTGGAAAAAGTCTTCAAGAAGGTCGGTATCCAATTCTCCGCAGAATCTTCTTTTCAATTTTACGTCGAACTGAAGGTAAGGCCGTCCGCTGATATCAACTGCCACTACTGCAAGGGCTTCATCCATAGGATAAACGAAATACCCTGCTCTATTGATACCTTTTTTATCTCCCAATGCTTTTTTGAAAGCTTGTCCCAGTACGATGCCGCAGTCTTCTACCAGATGGTGCTGGTCCACCTCCTGGTCTCCTTTGGCTTTCATTTTAATGTCGAAAAGACCGTGTTTGGAGAAGTTTTCAAGCGAGTGGGTCAAAAACCCGATTGGATTTTTAATTTCGGATTTACCGCTGCCTTCGATTTTTAGATCGATCGTAATATCCGTTTCTTTTGTTTTTCTTTCAATTTTTGCTTTTCTCATCTTGTGAGAACCTCTTTTAATGTTTTAAGAAATATTTTATTCCCCTCGGGTTTTCCGATTGTTACCCTTAAAGTGTTTTTTAATCTTGGCGTATTAAAGAATCTTAAAAGAACTCCTCGCCTGTACATTTCATCGAATAATTCTTTTCCGGGCACATTCTGTGTTTTAAATAAGATGAAGTTTGTGGAAGAAGGTACGGGCTTAATCGTTGGAATTTGCTTGAGCTCGGAAAAGACTTTTTCTTTTTCATCCAGAATTTTTTTTACCACATCGTATATATATTCTTTTTTATTCAATACTATTTCTCCGGCAATTTGCCCTAATATTCCCACAGAAAAAGGAAGTTTTGCTTTTTGAACTGCCCCGGCAATATTCTCATTGGTTAGAAGATAGCCCAATCTGAGCCCGGCAAGTCCGAAAGCTTTCGATAACGTTCTAATTATGATGATATTATCGTATTTGTCCAGTAGGGAAATTGCAGTTTTTTTTGAAAATTCGAAATACGCCTCATCAACGACAAAAATCCCGTTTATATTTTGTGCTATTTCTGCTATTTCTTCTATCGGTATCGTAGTTCCGGTAGGATTATTGGGCAGGGCAAGGATAACCATTTTGGCATCCCTGCCTTCTTTTATTATCTCAGGAACATCAAAGCTGAAATCTTCGAGCAGCGGAACTTCAATCAGGTTCAGATCCATAATTTTAGAGAGGTATGGATATATTGCAAAACCGGGTGAAATAGCGATTAGTTTATCTCCTGCGTCACAGATGGTCTGAAAGACGCCCTGTATTACTTCGTTCGATGCGTTTGCCGCTACTATACCTTTTGCAGGGAAATTCGTATATCCCGATAATGCTTCTACAAGCGGTATGGCAGTTCTTGAGGGATACCTGTTCCAGTCCGCATCCATGATTCTCTTTGAAATTTCTTCTTTCAAATCTTCCGGTACATCATAAGGTGATTCGTT
>Ga0315543_1002725_pt1 | contig 16717 bp, 14 predicted proteins | sample SalMarSW160210MG_2_FD_203098 | JGI IMG/M metagenome (GOLD analysis project Ga0315543, IMG submission 203098) | Salt marsh sediment microbial communities from the Plum Island Ecosystem LTER, Massachusetts, United States - Salt Marsh Sediment SW1601-210 ...
TTCATTATTGATATTGTCTCCCATAGTGATTGTTTTTAGTATTTTTTTAATTTTAAGTGCGATAGACTATTATTATCACCCAAAACATAAGAAGTTGGTATCAGATGAGCAAATAATAAAATTTATAAATGAAGAACATCATAAAGCTGAAAATTTTAAGATACAACACAAAATTTCAGACCCAAACTTTTCAAAATCTAACCCTTAATATTTGTTTTGCTTACCAGATTGTATTGAAAACACTATCAAAAGCATTTAGTGTAAAATCTCTGTGTTCTCTGTGAGCTCTGTGGCTAAAATAAAAAGAATCTCTCTGTAGCTTATTATATTTCTCTCGCTAAAGCGGCGGCGCCGATAATGCCTGCATCTTCGCCGAGCGTTGCAAAGCAAATCTCCACGGTATTTTCCTGCTTGATTTTCCAGATGTGCTGTTTGAAATAATATTTAATCCTGTCGATAAGTACGTCCCCCGCTGCAATCATACCCCCGGCAAAAACAATTTTTTCAGGCTCCGTGCAGTGCAGCGCATTTACACAAAGCACACCCAAAGCCTCCGCAGTCTTATCAGTAATCTTTTTGGCAAGCTCATCGCCTTTTGCCAGATGCTCATAGACATCCTTGCTGGTTATCTGGCCGTTCTTCTTTAATACGTCTTTCAGGCTTGAGTCTGCCCCTGCTTCTATTGCTTCTGCTGCCCTTTTTGCGGTACTTGCTGCTGATGCGTAAGCTTCAATACAGCCTCTCTGGCCGCAGCCGCATAACCTGCCGTTAATATTAACAATCGTATGTCCAAGTTCAGCACCGTTTCCGCCGCTGCCGTGCAGTAGTTTGCCGTCACTTATAATCCCGCTGCCGATACCCGTTCCGAGCGTGAAGAACACCATATTCTTTATATCTTTGCCCGCCCCTGCGACGAATTCGCCATAGCAGGCGGCATTAGCATCATTATCGAGAATCACCGGTTTGCCAAGTTTGTCTTTGAGCATTTTGGTTATCGGCACATTCGTAAATTTCGGCAGATTCGCACAGCGTATAATTATACCTTCCGAATATTTCGCAGGCCCCGGCGTGCCTATTCCAACAGCTTTAATCGTCTCCAGCGGCATATTTTTTTTGCCTGCCATTTCTTCTATTGCATCAACTATTCTGTCAATAACTATGTCAGGCCCCATATGCGCATCTGTGGGTATGGAGGTTTTCCACAGCAGGTTCATACCTGCCGCCAGGCAGCCGATTTTGATATTTGTGCCGCCTAAATCTATGCCTATGTAATTGTCATTCTGCATAACCATTAGGATTTTTGCTGTGCCATTTCCATGCGGTTTCAACGATTTTTTCAAGTTCGGGATATTTTACCTTCCAGCCGAGCTCATTTATCGCTTTTGCCGCATCTGCAGTTAATACCGGTGGGTCGCCCTCTCTGCGAGCGGCTTCTGTAACTTTGAAATTTTTACCTGAAACTCTTTTTACTGTTTCTATAACCTGCCGGACGGAACAGCCTTTGCCATTGCCGAGGTTATATATCAGCTCGCTATGTTTATCGAGTTTTTCAAGTGCCAAAAGGTGTGCGCTGCACAAATCTTCGATATGAATATAATCTCTTATACAAGTGCCGTCCTGCGTCGGGTAATCAGTGCCGAATATTTTGACATCTTCTCTCTTGCCCATCGCGGCTGCAATTACCAGCGGTATAAGATGAGATTCAGGATTGTGGTCTTCGCCAAGGCTGCAGTTTGCACCTGCACCGGCAGCGTTAAAGTATCTTAGGGCAGCATAGCGGAGTTTTCCGGTTTGGCTTTGGAAATGGCACATTTGTTCGACAGCCGATTTTGTCTGGCCGTAAGGATTTATAGGCCTTTTGGGAGCATCTTCCGTTATTGGGGTTTTTTCAGGGATGCCGTAAACCGCTGCGGAGCTTGAGAAGACAAACTTTTCAACACCGCATTCTTCCATTGCAGCAAGAAGTGTACGGGTATTACAAACATTATTACGGTAGAACTCGAGTGGGTTTTTAACCGATTCACTTACTTCGATAAATGCAGCGAAGTGCATTACCGCATCGATTTTCTTCTCTTTAAGAACCCTTACAAGAAGTTCAAAATCCGCCAAGTCACCTTTTATAAACTCGGCGTTTCCGACAGCCTGCTTATGGCCGGAGCTTAAATTGTCATACACAATCGGCTGATGACCTGCCTCGGCAAGCATTGCCGTCATATTGCTGCCGATGAAACCAGCGCCGCCACAAACCAGAGCCTTCATCGACTTTTGCCTTTGTTGATTTGCTGATGAATTTTTTTAAGAATATAAGCTTCAAGATTGCTGTCGCGCCCGATATCGACCCATTCCATAAGTTTCTCCTGGTCGTCTGAAAGCATTAACGTCTGTCTTGATTCGCTGCTTCTTGAGAACATACTGAACGCTCTTGTGGTGCTGTCAATCTCCCTTTCCGGTATTGAAAGTCTTTCAATCGTAACGTTACAATCAATGCAAAGCTGGTCGTTTTTTTGACTAAAGTTAAGCACCGTTGTTCGCTGGATACTGTGAAGGTCTGCCAAAGCCCTGCTATATCCGTCGCGGTTGTCCTTTCTCCAAAACTCGAAGGACTGCCCGCCGGACAGCGGTTTTGTACGCATTAGGCCGGTAGCTATATCAGCTTTATCTACGATAAAATTCATCCTTAGCAGGACCAGCTCACTGTGCTTCATAGCTGATTGTAAGTCCAGATTGGCCAAACAGATAGGCTCGCGGCGAACCTGCTTTTGCGCGCAGCCGAATAGGAAACCAATCGCCGTAAACAGCGCCCAGATAACAACTTGCTTTGCCATAGTTCAATCCTTTAAAAAATGGGTTCCAGAGATTATAAACTGTAAATCACAGAGTCTCCAGCGAAATCTTCAGGCCGTTTAAAGGCCTTCCCCGCCTGCGCGAGGACAAGTTTAAAATCTCACAACCACCTAAAAATGGGCGTTTTTGAGGGCAAAAACGATGCCTCTAAAACCAAACAGAAGAGATCTCAACCCAGAGGGTACCAAAGGAGGGTCGGAAGGGAAAAATCGAAAATCGAGAGTCGAAAATTGAAATAGGTAAAAGTGAATAGTGAAAATTGAAAATTTTAGGAGCCGCTAAAGGCGGATTTATTTGTATAAAAAAACTCGCCATAAGTCATTTAAATGCACTAAAAAAACTGACGTAAGTCCTTAACTTTTTTCCAAAATAAAAGAGTTATAAAAGAATTTTTTAACAAAAAGCGCATGTTTTTTTTAAATTCGCGCAAGTTTTAAAAATCAGGCCAAAAATGAGGGTGAAAAATTGCGCATTTGGTCGAAAAACGTGCGCTTTTTGCAAAAACTTTTTGGAATATGCGTTTTTAGCGAAATTCTTATCAGAAAAAATGCGCGTTTGGTCGAAAAACATGCGCATTTTGTAAAAATAGTTATCGGTTATCAGTTATCAGAAATTCGGTTATCCGCTATCGGTTTTGCGGACAATTTCATTCAAGTTTCAAAATCAGCCATGGATTTTTACGGTATTTTTTCACCACCGAACCACAGAGGTGTAAAAAATTCCGAATTAAAAAACACGAATTCCGAAACAATGGCAAATTATCAAAATTTGCAATTAAACGCTGCGCGGATTGAAGCGAAAAATGATAGTTGATAATCCCGCCGTCGTTCCCAAAAAACTGTGGCGGGCAAGTATCAATCAAAGTGAAAAAAAGCCGACATATAAAAAACACCGGATATTTAGCATAAAAATGATACTTGATAACTATCAAGCAAAGATGAGGAGAGCAATAGAATTAAAAATTCAAAGTTGAAAATGCAAAACCAAAATTCAAAAATTAAAATTAGACCCCGCAACACTGCGCGGATTGAAATTTAAGTGAAAAACGATAGTTGATAACTATCAATCAACGTGTGGGAAAACCGACAAGTAAAAAATAACTGGTCTGAAAAGCAATAGTTGATAATTATCAATCAAAGTGAGGGATAGACAAGAGTTTAAAAGTTAATCTGCCGGAGGCGGACTAAAAAAAGTTGCAGTTGCCGGCGAGGGCTGCGATGACCCCGATGAGAACCTAAAAGGAACACATCCCGGTGAGATAGTTTTAAAGGAAACATCTCACGGGACAGGTCTCACGGGGCAGGGGAACATTCGATTACCGAACCGAAGGCGGCAATTGCCTGCCAAAGTCTGAAATTTTTCCGTTGACTTTAGAAAAAGCAGGGGTAGAATTTGAATCTGCATTGAGGAAAGACATCATAGGAAGAAAGTGACTCGTCGCTGGTGACTCGTAACTCGTAGTCGCTACGGTGGATTTGCGAAGCAGCGAGCCCCGATGAGATAGCAGCGGCATCTCACGGGGTGAAAATGAGCAACAGTAGAAAATTAAAAATATTTTAACATCGTGGACTTTTTTGATAGCCCCATTGTCCCTAATTATTTCCGATTTATTTTATTTATTTTTGGGGCGGTAGATTTTCAGTATTGCTCTGCTCAATTCAGAAAAGTTTAAAGCGTATCAGTGTGGCAGCCTCTGCCGAATCCGAATCCAATCTGTTAAACGTCGCCCTTCCAATTTCAGAGTCTGGTTTCCATCTCGGACATAGGTTTCTTTATCCAAATGTGTAATTTCCTTACAGGCTTTGACCTCTACTTGGCAAATAACTTTACCGTTAAATTCTTTAAACGTTATATTAATTTGACCGACTGGTTCTGGGTCAAATTGGTTCCTAATGAAATCACGCAGCCTCAGTTGAAACCCATCCTGGTTTTTTTTATGAACAAACATGAAGTCCTCTTTCAACCCTTTAATATTACCATCGTCGGAAACGCCTATTAGCAGGGTTCCGCCCTTTGCATTAAGAAATCCAACTATAGTTTTTAGCGATTCCTTCAAAACATCTTCATCTTTCTGCTCAGTATAAATGCTATACATTAAGGTCTCTTTAAATTCCAGTGTTTGTCCTTCTGCTTGTTGCACCATCCATCTACCATCGTCGGTTTCCTGAAATTTAATTTCCTGCTCTGTTTCTGCTGGCTCTTGCCTTACTTCCGTCTCTACAACTTTCTGGATTTTCTTGATTTTGTATATGGCATCAGATAGCGTTGCCGGCTCGGCGGTCTTTATGGCTTCTTGGATTTTCTCTGTGTCAATATAGGGTTTCATAAAGGGCAACCAAGGCGTTAAATCTGTATCCAGTTGAATTATCAAAGGCTGAATATAGTTTTTCCAGTAGAGTTGTCTTTGTTTGGCTGTATATTGATTCAGGAATTGCCGAAACTTCTTTTCGTCAAAGTTATATCTTGCAAATAATCCTGTATGCTTGTTGGGGTTATACCACTCAATTCGCTCGGGTTTCTCACCGCAATCATCGGTATATCGATCTCCGAGATTCTGGGCAAATCGGCCACTATTCAGTGACCCTGTTAGCGTAAAATAACTATCTACTATGCCGAAGTTATTCTCGCATTCTTCTCTATTGGTGTAGCTTAACCGAAGAAGATAAAGAGCGATATCTGTGCCCGCCTTGATAGCTTCAGACTGCACTTGTGTTAGAAAGCTCTTTTTTTTAAGCTGCTCTACTTCCCGCTTGAGCTTTTCAGCTTGTTCGATTAAGGCTTTAATGTCATTCAAATTTGGCTTCACCATCCCTTACATCTTAAGCGAAAGCGGTCTAAAAGGCAATAATTGGCTATGAATTTCCTTGCGTGTCAGCAGGAAATATTCTATAATGACACGGTTATCAACGGAGAAGTAAGGAAATGCGATGTTGTTTTGAGGGTTTTCCAGCCGTTTCCAATCCAGCGGTGTTTCTACGCATGTTGTTCGGGAATTATCAAACATTAACAATTTTTGAAAGGGAGAGGTGATGAAAGGAATAGTGATATTATTTATTTTGGTGGGTGTATTTTCTGCTGCCAATGCAGACGTTTTGGATGTCCACACCGATATGTCAATCTATAATGGTTCTTATGAAGGTGGTCAGATCCGAAATGGATCAACACTGGATATGTACGGAGGAACCATAACATCCGTTTTTGGACTTAGCTATGACTCACCAGAAAACATGTTAAATATGTACGATGGGTATATCCATTCTATTTCAGCTGGAGGTGGTATAATAAACATGTATGGTGGCGAAATTGAATATCTTGATGCAGGTATAAATAGTGTTTATTTATATGGTGGTAACATTCATACTATGGGAAGTTCTGATGCTCCAATACATGTTTATGGATATGGTTTTCAGTACATAGATAACCCTGGCCCAATTGGTCTTAACGATGGTTACTTAATCGGTTATTGGGAGGATAACACTTCTTTTGACATTAGATGTGATGATTCTGCTGGTCTCTACAGCACTTATTATGACCATGTCATTTTACATGAAGTCCCCGAACCCGCCACGCTTTTATTGCTCGGCTTGGGCGGATTGGTTTTAAGAAGAAAAAAACATTAACAATTTTTTGGAAAGAACTGAAGATGAAAAAGATTCTAAAGCGACTGTTGTTAGTGCTGAGCGCGGTGGCCGTGCTGGGCCTGGCCGGCTGCGATAATGACAAAGGCCCTATGCAGACAGCAGGCGAAAAGACAGACAATGCCGTCGAGACGGCCGGCCACGCCGTCAAGGGCGCCGCTGAGAAAACCGGCGACGTTATTAAAGCAGGTGCTGAAAAGACAGGCGATGCTGTTAAAGGCGCTGGTGAGAAAACCAAAGACGCAGTGGACAACACGGTCGATTAGAGGCCGCCGGAGGCGGAGAACAGTTGAGCAGGTGAGCAGTAGAACAGGTGACCCCGCACCTATTTGTACCGTGATTTTGCACATTATCAAATCGCAGGGCAACTTCATAACTAATTCATTATTATTACTGTTCTTATGCACAAAACAAATAGATGCGGGGCCAAGGAAAATTACAGTTGCTGGCGAGGGCTGCGATGACCCCGATGAGATAGCTACGGCATCTCACAGGGCAAGGGAACAAGCAATATTACGCAGTCCTTAAGGGACGGAGTAAAGTAAAAATAATTCCGAACCGAAGGCAGCAACTGATTCCGCTTTACCCCTCATTCACATTCGGGGCTCTGTTAACCCCCAAAAAATCATTAAGGTAAAGCAACCGTTTTTGTCCCCGGTGAGGTAGTCTAAAAGATATTCCAGGAAGCAGCCTTAGGACACCTCACAGGGCAGGCGAAAAAACTAAATTCTAAATCCTAACTCCTAATTTTAGATGGAGTTATAAATATTTGATTTAAAAATCAGAATTTGACGAAGTAATATATGGCAATGAAACAGATGTGCTCAAATAGCTCAAAAAACGAGGTTTTTTGGGACTATTCCCGCCAAAGGCGGGAATGATGCCCCCGGCACAGGTCCGGGGGTTAATCTTTTTGGGTAGAGTTTATTAGATGTCTATACAGGTTCAAAATTTAAATACGAAACTGGCAGAACAATCGCTGGGCAAGATTGTTAAGGCTTTCCTCGATTACCTTAATATCGAGGCAGGACTAAGCGAAAATACAATACTCGGTTACGGACGCGACCTTAGAGACTTTGCCGGCTACTGCCTGTCGAAAAGCATTAAAAAGCCCGACAGCATACGCACTGAAACACTCTTCGGCTATGTAAAAAACCTTGCTCGGCAGAACAAGGCCGAGGCTTCTATAAACCGCGCTGTAGTTGCGATAAAGATGTTCCTGCGATTCTGCAAAATGATGGGGCATATAGAAGATGACCTGACCGTCTTTTTGGAAAGCCCAAAACTATGGCAGAAACTGCCCATAGTCTGCAATAAAGACCAGGTTGCGAGACTCCTAAGCTCGCCTGACGAAAAAGAACCTTACTATCTTAGAGACCGCGCCCTCTTGGAGCTGCTTTACGCTACCGGAACAAGGGCAAGTGAGATCGCAGGCCTGAGAGTCGGCGATATAAATTTAAAAATCGGTTATGTCCGGTGCCTCGGTAAGGGGAAAAAAGAACGGGTAATCCCGCTTAACAGGACCGCAGCAGAGGCAATCGAAGAATACATTCGCCAGCTAAGGCCCAAGCTTGTTAAGCCTGCCAGCAAAGATTGCCTGCTTTTAAGCAGGACTGGCAGGCCGCTTAGCAGGATTGAAATATGGCGGCTGGTAAAGAAATACGCGCGGTTGTCGGGCTTGCCCAGGCAAATGACGACGCATACGCTAAGGCACTGCTTCGCAACGCATCTTTTAAGCGGCGGAGCGGATTTACGCAGCCTGCAGGAGATGCTCGGCCATGTTGATATAGCAACAACACAGATATATACACACGTTGACCAGGAAAGACTGAGAAAGATGCATAAAAAGTACCATCCAAGACCATAAGAAATTTAAAATTTAATATTTAAAATTTCAAATCAACTTATATATGTTCACAGGGACTGCTAAAGTTTGTATTCATCTTCAGGGTGTGATGACCTTGAAGGACAAAAGAAGAATCGTCAAGAGCCTGATTGGGAGACTCAAGAGCCGGTTTAACGTTTCCGCTGCGGAGATTGACAGGCTCGATAATAAACGAATGGCGGTTATCGGGTTTGCAGTTGTATCAAACGACAGGACGTTTACCGTCAGCCAGCTCGATACGATTATGAAGTTTATATACAACGATGGGAGATTTTATGTTGGTGATGTGAAAACCGATGTGTTTGCATTTGAAGAAGATTAAGACCGCTCACTTACGTTCGCGGCTCTGAACCCCCCACCGCGGGGGTGGGGGCTAAACGATTTTTGAATTATTAGAGGGGACCTTTAGAGATTTCCATAAGAGAATCTGAATCAGGCCGGCTGTAATAATGACGGCACAGGCAAATTTATACGGCGAATATCTGCCAAAGGCGTCGCTGAGCATTCCGCCAACGATAGAGCCCGTTGCAAAACCGGCGCCTAAGAGCATTTCGTGAACGGCCATAAGGCCTGAGCGCTTTTTGCCGCCTGAGACGCCATAATACTGATGTGAGCTGTATGCGACACTATAACAAATGCTGGACAGGCCTGCCGCCAAAAGCTGGATTAAGAGATTAGCGGATAGAATAATCATGAGCATACATATTACAAGCAAGGCCTGCGATGCGGCAAAAAGGCCTTTTTTGTAGTGCCAGTAATGACTTCTGCCCATCAGCCAGAAAACCACGATATTGAAAATGCACATAATCGCTACCGACCAGCCGTAAACCGATTCAGGAAAGCCAAGCTCGAATTTATACAGAATGCCGAGCTGGCTCCTGAATATTCCCACGCATATAAAGGTTGCGAGGAGCGCGACGCGAGACATCCAGAGAAATTGCCTCTTTTCCTGCAGGGGTTCCTGCCTGATAGAGTCGGGGGCATTGTTTTGCTGCGGCTGGGGGTCTTTGCTTATGCACCTGGCGGCAGAGGCCGCTACAAAACAGCCGATTGCCATTAAACCGGCGATTGCGAGCGGCAGAAGATAATCAATTTCCATAAGATAGCCGCCGACAATCGGCAAAACCATATTTGCGCTTGCCCAGGTTGCATTGTAAAAGCCCAGCCTTCTTGTAAGCTCAGCGCCTTCGTGGCCCGTCGATATCCAGCCCATCATTACCGGCCAGAAAAACGCTGTGATAACGCCGGTCATCGACATCAGGAAAACCAGCCATGTTATGGGGCTGGGGAATATGCCGCTGCTATCCCCATAGTGGACAGTAGCCAATAAGCCGATTACAACAAAAATTTGCGCTGCGGTACTGAGCACCAGGACCTTTTTGGGTTTGAAACTGTCGATTACCGTGCTGAGCAGAATACAAAAAATGACATATACCCCCATCTGCCCCATAAAACAGAGCCCTACCTGGGTGTCACTGCCGCCCAGAGCCTTGACGATAAACGGCATAACAAGCCATATGAGCTGAATGCAGGAGCTCATAAAAAAGGTCGCAAGGCACAGCCGCAGAAAATTTTTATCTTTGAATAACTGCTGCATAGATAATTATCTTCGCAGAAAACTAATCGGCTATAAAATTTTTCTTTTAAACAAACAAAATAACAATGTAGAATATAAACAGTTAGTTTTGATGGTTTATCTTATGCCTGAAATAAAAACAAATGTTCGTATCGGCACGAGCGGCTGGTATTACAATCACTGGCACGGCCTTTTCTATCCGAAAACCATTGCAAAACACAAATGGTTCGAGCATTATAGCAAACAATTCGATACTGTCGAGATTAATAGCTCATATTACCATTTTCCTAAACCTGAAAACGTCAGGAAATGGTACAAATCCGGCCCGGAAGATTTCATTTATGCCGTCAAGGCAAATCGGTATATAACACACCTGAAAAAGTTAAGAAATGTCGAGAGTCAACTTACTGATTTTTTACAGACAGTATCTATCCTGAAGGAAAAGCTCGGGCCGGTTTTGTTTCAGCTGCCGCCATCGCTGCACAGGGACTTTTCGCTTTTGAAGGATTTCCTGTCGCTGCTCGACGATAAGACTGCCTCAGTTTTTGAATTTCGGCATAAAAGCTGGTATGAGGATAAATGTTTTTCACTGCTCGATGATTTCAATGCAGGACTTTGCATGCACGATATGGCCGGTTCGCAGACGCCTCGTGTTGTTACAGGCAATATGATTTACATAAGATTCCACGGCACAAGCGGCAAGTACGCAGGCTCGTATGATAAAAAAACTCTTGCCGGCTGGGCGGGATGGATAAAGAAAAACAAAAAAGCAAAGGATTGCTTCGTCTATTTCAATAACGATTACAAGGCCTATGCAGTCAAAAATGCAAAGACGTTAATAAAAATGCTAACCGGCTGAGAGGCACAGTCCCCTGCCGGCAGCGTATCTTCGCAACTCATCGATATACTCATAATCGGGCAGAAGATTAATCTCAGGGTGCTTGGCTGCCAAATGGCAGGGTCTGTACTGAGCCATAATATTTATAAAAGTCGAAGCGGAAATTTCATCGGCCAGGAAGTCAATAATTTTTTTACTGCCGGCCACGTTATTCGGCAAGACAAGATGCCTGACTAACAATCCCTTTACGGCAAGGCCGTTTTTTATAATTAAATCTCCTTTTTGCCTGTGCATTTCCCTGACAGCGGTAAAATTTATCTGAGGGTAATCTTTTGCATCCGAATATTTTGCCGCAGCGGAGTCATCGGCGTATTTCATATCGGGCATATAAATATCAACGAAATCCTCGAGCAGTTTGAGCGTTTCAATACTGTCGTAGCCGCCTGAGTTATAGACTATCGGCAGGTTTAAACCATTGTCGCGGGCGATTTGGATTGCTGCCGCCGCCTGCCAGGCAACATGAGAGGGACTTACAAGATTTATATTGATGCAGCCCCGCCGCTGCAGGCCGAGCATAATTCGAGCAAGCTGCTCTATCGAGATTCTTTCGCCGCGTTTGAAATGACTAATATCGTAATTCTGGCAGAAAAGGCAGCGAAGATTACAGCCCGCGAAAAATATAGTGCCTGAACCGCCATCGCCGACCAGCACAGGCTCTTCGCCAAAGTGCGGGCCCGCCGAGCTGACAGAAGGCTCAAGACCAATCCCGCAGTATCCGAGCTGTCCTTCTTTTCTTTTTACAAGGCAGTTTCTCGGGCATAATTTACAGGGACTTGAAAGAACAAAAAGTTTCTCGATTGACTCAGCGGACATATATCGAAGCATCGGGATTAAACGGATTTGTTCTCATCGCAAGGCTGAACAGGTACGGGTATTGAGCCTTCAGGTACTTCATATATTCGAGCCATTCGGAGATGACGGCCTGGTAGGCCCTTTTCATATCGCCGAGAAGGTGCTTTATGTCGCTTTCGGGCAAACCCTTTAATTCTTTCCTGTGAATCAGCTCTTCGGTAAGGTGGAAAATCGACCATAACATATCGGTAAAGCCATCGTGCTCGAGCAGGTTTGGGTTTTCGAGCAGCCGCATCAGGAATTTTCTCTTGTCAAGAAGATATGTCCGAAGCTCCTGGAGGTCGGCTTTGTCAATCTGCAGGTCGTATTTGTGTTTTCGCAAAGCCTCGGTTGCCGATGCAAATTTTTCATCCGTCCAGTCGTCCTTGATTACAAGCTGCTTGCGTATCGCCTCGCCGTCCGCATCAAGCTCGAAAAATCTTTCGGCAAGCTGCGTTCCCGTATCGCTGAAGAAGGTGCCGATGACCATATTCAGCTTGGCCATTTTGCTTTTCTTCTCGCGAATGTTGAGCAAATTGTGAACTATCAGGGTAACAAGCAGCACTTCTATCGGCACAAAGGCTATATCACCCAGCAAATATATAAAGATGTGATGGGCATCGCGGAATATAAAAAAATGCATAAAATAAAAAACCGCTGAAAGAATTATCAGCACAATTCCGAAAACTATCTGCCATCTGTGGAATTTCATAGTCTTTCACCTCATCATTAATCTGCCAGCCAGCTTTTGCCGATTGTTACATCGACTTTCAAAGGCACGTTAAGTTTTATCGCATTGGTCATTTCACCGCTGAAAACTCCGGCAAGTTTTTCAGCTTGCCTGCCGTCGGCATCGAAGACCAGCTCGTCGTGAATCTGTAAAATCATCTTCGCAGGAAGTTTTTCATCTTCAATTCGTTTTTGAATCCTTATCATTGCAAGCTTTATCAAATCGGCAGCGGAGCCCTGAATAAGCGTATTTATAACGAGCCTGTCGGCCTGCGAACGTTTATTTGCATTTTTACTTTCAAGACCGGTAATATTTCTCCTCCTGCCGCAGATAGTCTCGGCATAACCCGTCTTTTTTGCCTCTATTATAGCGTTCTTTTTGAACTGCTGAATGGATTTATAGCGTGCAAAATAATTATCAATGAATTTTTTGGCCTCGGCAATGCTCATACCTGTTGTTTTACTCAGGCCGAAAGGCCCCTGCCCGTAAATGAGGCCGAAATTTACCGCTTTGCAGCGTGAACGCATCTCGGAGGTTACATCTTTAATATCGACATTATAAATCTGTGAAGCGACAAAGGTGTGAATGTCTCTGTCCTGCTCAAATGCTTTTTTCAGTTCCTTGTCGCCGCTGAAATGCGCAACCATTCGCAGCTCAATCTGTGAATAATCAAGGCTTAAAATTTTATCGCCTTTCTTTTCCGTTATAAATGCGGCGCGGATTTTTTTGCCTATTTCAGTCCTGATTGGAATATTCTGCAAATTCGGGTCGGATGAGCTTAATCTGCCGGTAGCCGTTATTGTCTGGTTAAATGATGCGTGCAGTCTGCCGGTTCGCGGGTTTATGAGCGAGCCGAGCTTGTCGGTATAAGTGTTCTTGAGTTTGCTTAACTGGCGATACTGGAGTATCTGCTCGATAATCGGATGCCGGCCGGCAAGGGCATCAAGAACGCCTGCATCGGTACTGTGGCCTGTCTTGCCTTCCCGCAGCGATTGTAAGCCCAGCCGGTCAAAAAGCACTTCCGAAAGCTGCTTTGGCGAGTCAATATTAAACGGCCCGCCGGCAAGGGCATAAATTTTTTCGGTTATTTCTTCAAGGTGCCTGCCTATCTCGATTGACATTTGTTTCAAGACCCCCACTTCGACCTTTACGCCGTTAAGCTCCATTATCGTCAGCACCTCAACGAGCGGCATTTCAATTTCTTCAAAAAGCTGTTTGAGCTTTGGTTCTTTTTCAAGTTTTTCGTTTAGATACCGATAGAGCTGAAACGTCATATCGGCATCTTCGCAGGAATAATCGCAGGCTGATTCGGTATCGACCATCTCGAAGCTCATCTGGTTTTTGCCTTTGCCGATAAGGTCTGAAGTCGGAATTTTTTGATAATTCAGAAAATCCATCGCCATATTATCAAGCGAATGACTTCGTCGCTCGGCATCGAGTACATAAGAGGCTATCATCGTGTCAAACATCAGCCCCTTTAGGGGCATTTCGCAGTTTGCCAGAACAATCATATCGTATTTTGCGTTCTGGCAGATTTTTTTAATTTTCTCATCGGCTAAAATCGCCGCCAGTTTCTGTCTGACGGCAGGCAGCCTCAATGACTTGGTTCCCATTGAAGCTTTTACTGCAAGATAATAGGCATTGTGCTGCTTGAAGCAGAAACTTATTCCCACGAGCTCTGCGCGATGAGCGGAAATGGACGTTGTTTCCGTATCGACAGCAAAAAGTTTTTGTTTTTTAAGCTCCGAAGCAAAATCATCAAGTTTTTCAGGAGTGTCTATTAAGCGATAATTGTGTTTAACGGTTTTTATCGAATCAACTCCCGTAGTCAAAAGGGTTTTTACAGCCGGTTTTTCTTCTGTTTCTTTTGTTTTTTTAACTTCCGCAGGCGACAACCCCAACTGTGTCAAAAGCCTGTTAAAACCCAGCTCAGTAAAAACCGCAGCAAGTTTTCCCTCATTGAACTCTTTGACGGCAAAAGTCTTTTGGTCGAGGTTTACGGGCAGAGAGCAGTCTAATGTTACAAGTTTTCTGCTCAGAAAAGCAGTATCTTTTGAGTTTCGCAGGTTATCACCCCTTTTGCCTGTGATTTCATCGGCGTGTTTGTAAACATTCTCAAGCGAGCCGTATTGTTTTACCCATTCCATCGCAGTTTTCGGCCCCACATCTGCAACGCCCGGCACGTTATCGCTCGTATCGCCCTGCAGGGCAAGCACGTCAATAAACTGCTGTGGCTCAAGGCCGGTTTCTTTTTTGAAAGACTGGGCATCGGTAACCGTATCGGTCTTGATGTCATACATATAAACGCCCTTATTGCCCAAAAGTTGGAGCATATCCTTGTCTTTTGTGCAGATATAAACATTGATGTCCGCCTTGGCGCCTTTTAAGGCAAGTGTGCCGATTATATCATCGGCCTCGAATGTACTTTTGCGAATCATCGGGATATTCATCGCATCGAGTATTTGTTCGATACGGCTTATCTGCACCGGCATTTCATCGGGCATTGGCGGCCGTTGTGCCTTGTATTCGGGATAGATTTCAGCTCTGAAACTGGGCTCTTTGGAATCCATCGCGACGACGAGCATATCCGGCTTTTTGGTTTCGAGAAGCCTGAGAATCATTGTAGTAAAGATATATGTTGCTTTTGTAGGTTCGCCGGCCGGGCTGGTCAATTTCTGGCTCATCGGGGCGTAAAACGCCGCATAAATGTGTGCATGACCATCAATTATATATAAAGTACGTGGTTTTTCAGCCATAACAAAGAATATATTTGCCGGCCGGCGGTAATGTCAAATGAATAATCCTTCGCAGGGGACAAAACGGGTAAAATCTCATTGCTTCCGCTGATGAACCGTAATCCAGTTTTCAGATTGCGGTGTGTATCCGGCAATACTCATATCCCAGCGATAAACCGGCTGCCTGTCAGGATATATCTTGATTATGCCGACAACATTGTAAAAATCTCGAATATACGAGTCAGCCCAGTCGAAAATAGTCATTATCGAATCTTTCCGAACCAGCCATGATAAGCTAACCTTGACGAAAACCAAAAATTCCGGTCTGGCCGACTCAATTTCCTGAATCATCTCCTTTTGCATTTGAGCGGCATAATCGTGGGCTTCCATCAGAGGATAGGTATAAATATAACGAGTCGCAGAACGCCGGCCCAAATAAAAATAAATCTGCGGTTCGGAGCCGATGACGACAATGCTGTCGTCAGCATGGGAATTGGTACGGATAAATTCAGCTATTGAGAGCGACTCCGGAAAGGGATTAGGCCCGTAAATCCGGCGGCAGATCTCTGCAGGGCTGCCGTCAAACAGGTATTTCTGCTGGTCAAACAGCGTATAACCGACCATGCCGATACCGGCCAGGGCGATGACAATGCCGCGTCGCAGACCGCCCTTGCAGCCGGCGGCCCAGTCACAAAAACCGGTGAAGCCTGCGCCTGCCGTAACTGCCACAGCAGGCAAAAGAAAAATGAAATAGTGCTTGCGAAAATAAAAACCCGGACAAACACAGAGAAATGAAAAAACCAGTAAGCCAATGACAAAAGGCATCTGCTCGCGAAGGCGACTATCGAACAGAATCCGCAGCAACCCCAGCAAAGTGAGCAGCCATATAGGAATTGCCGAGTTGATTATAGGTATAAATTTATGCAGGAGATTTGCAGGGACTGAACCGAGCGGAACTAAAGCCGCATATTTGCCGGCATAAACAAATGTCCAAAACCAGAATTTATCAAAAGCACCAGCCCGCCAAAAAAGAAAGCAGGTGATGCCAAAAGGCACTATGAACCCTGCCGCGAAAACAACCTGATTAATAATAAATTTTTTCCACCGAACAGGTCTGCAGCGAAGGTCACAATAAAGCAGATACAGCGCAGCGAAAGCGGCAAAAAATATACCGTTCTGCTTGATGACAAGTGCCAGACCAAAAAGCAGCCCAGCGGTAAAAATAACCGGCAGGCTGCGTCGCTGGACAGGCAAAGTCAACAGGACAGCACCGACAAGAGCCGGCAGAATCAAAAAATGCTCAGAGTTAGCTGATAACCCAAGAACGGGTTTTATCAAAGACATAACTGCATACGCCGCGGCTGCGATGACGGCCGCGAGGCTGCCGAACAGGCGTCTCGTCAGCAGAAAGATAACAAAAATTGTTGCGGCATTGACTATTAACAGGCCGAGGTGAATGGCTGTGCATGTCTGACCGAAAACCGCAAGGATAAGAGCGTATATAGCATAGGTACCGGGCAGCTTCTGACTACAGGCCGACAGATAAGGCGGCACACCCTTTAGCATCATTTGCGCAACAT
>Ga0315543_1002726_pt1 | contig 16707 bp, 20 predicted proteins | sample SalMarSW160210MG_2_FD_203098 | JGI IMG/M metagenome (GOLD analysis project Ga0315543, IMG submission 203098) | Salt marsh sediment microbial communities from the Plum Island Ecosystem LTER, Massachusetts, United States - Salt Marsh Sediment SW1601-210 ...
GGAACACGCGAGGCAGCTAAAGCTCCTCAGTCCAGACATACTTCCACCTCCCCCGTAACAGTGTACTTGGCTGAAGATTAACAATCAATAGGTGAATTAATGGCTTGACATCAATTAGGAAATCTAATTGTTATATTTCGCTCACCTCCCGCCTTAATTGTGGCGCGAGGCTGCGGGTTTGAGGGTGGGGTTGACAACAAATATATTGTTTTACATAATAACCCCTGTATAAGGAGATAATTAATAGGAGGATAGTATCAATCATGAAAGTGAATTATAAAGATGCCGCTATAGTATTAATACTGGTAACATTTGGGGCTATAGTACTTGCATTTGGAGGCTGTTTTGGTTGGGCCGAATTAATACGAGGGAATGTATCCGTCTTTATTTTCTCAGTTTCTATACTGTATTTTTCCTTCAGTTATGATAAATGGAGGAGAAACAAGGAGGAGGATGATAAGCGTAAACGAATACTAAAAGGTATTCACAAAGAAATAATTGAGCGGGCTAGGTACTTACAGCATTACCAAAAACAACGAGAGGAAAACCCGGAGGGGTATTTCGTTAACATACCAGTTTTCCCAAGTAGCGCATGGGAATCCGCCATTGCAAATGGTTATTATGAACCTCAAAATCAAGAATGGGCTGATTGTAGCTATATTTATAATGCAACTGAAAATGTGAACCTCAATTTAGCAATTGTCCGTGGGATTTACTACCAATCCACCTTCACAATTGAAGACCGAATAAAACATTTAATGCCTTATGATGCATTATTGCAGAATGCAATAAAACAACTAATGGTTATAATTGATGAAAATCTACAAAGGCTAGAAAGAGACCTTTCAATATCGCGTGAAGAAGTAGTTCGAATTAATAATGATATCACCAGACGGATAGAAGAGGCCTTATCAAAATAAAGTAAGTGAATATCTATTAAATTCTAATTTCAGCTTGAACGTAAGATGGGGGTAGTTCGGTTGCTCTACATTTTTTATTAGTTGAACCGGTGGTATATGCAGTAGAATCGCAACGTGCTAGTAATATAAATGCAGATCAACTTCCCTACTGCACAATATGACGAAGTGTGCAGCACTAATTAGAAGCTGGATATACACTCGTTAGCGTATAATTGCACTTATACGCTAATACTCAGGCAAAGACGCTGGCTCCGGTGGACTGCCGTTCATCAACTCAGTAGTCCGCTGGCAGGCGATCTACTGATAACTACATGGGATGAGACCGGCACGGTCCGTCTGCGTATTAACCCATCTAGTGATCAGCTTGCTTGGTTACATACTTCACAAGATGTTTAGTCTGGCAGACAGTATTTTAGTGAATCATCAATCAATATGATAAGTTTATTCGAGTAAAAGCATCTTTATTTAAAATTTCGTAGTAAGCCATGGTTTCAGCAACATATAGCATTTGATTTGGATTATCTTTCGATTCACCTATGGCTGCTGTTAATCCGCTTTCCGACTCAGTATCCTGAATAGCGTGCCAGATTCCATTTGAAGAATTGAAAATAATGAAGCTTCGTAAAGGAGCATATTTATGCGACCAGATTATTTGTATGTCGCATCCCTCTAGTCGTATCTGGTCAGTTTTCCAGTTCGATTCTGCTAGTTTCGACCAGCACGTTTGCACGAATATCGAGTATATCTGTATCGGAGCAAGCATTACATTCGGCTTGCAACCTTTATTAAGGAGTTTAATTATATATTTATTCAACAAGTTAAAATCTGGTTCTGAAAAAGATATCGTATCATCAACACCTCTAACATATCTACCCAGCCTATCGTGGATGTATTTTTGTTCTGTACGTGATATGGCTCTACCAACGTCAGAAAAGAAGGGAAGCCAATAATAGTCCTCTGCAAATAGACTATCCTTGTCTATAGATTGATATAATCCTATACTTCTAAACCCAAGGCTATCTATCATTCTTTCCTTTTGATATTTAGCTATTTTATCAACTATTGTAGATTGTTCATAGGATTTTATAATAGTGTTAATATATTCCTGAATCCTATTGTAGTTATCTAGTTGATTCGCGCTATTTCGTAGCCTTGCTACTTCCGAATTACGATTATACAGGTAATTCCTTCTTTTATTGATCGAGTAATCCACCCTTTTATTCATTGTACTGCATCCTCTACATTATTCCACATTTGGATTCGGCTCTTCCCACTTGTTGATGATCTCTTCAAGACGGTTCCTTACAAATATACTAAATTCATCTTTAAGGCTAATGCTTCTCAATCGTACATATATATAAGGGTCTACGGTCTCAGGAACTCTAGCTTCATCAATTCTAATTACTATTAATTGCTTGCCAGACTTATCCCATTGTAAAATTTCCTTCTTCTGTCCGTCAGAATTGATACTACCGTTTGTACAAATGAAAATAATTTTATTACACCATTTTCTTATGTGTTTAGTAACATCTTCAATGACACCCAAACCTGGTGTGTTATTTCTATCAAAATACCAAGCTTCTGAGCCATTTGTTTCAAGAATCTCCGCAGCACTTGAGGCAAATGTCAATCCGTCTTTATCACAATAGCTGATAAAGAACTTCATCTCTGTTAAATTAATTCTCGACTTTTTAACTATTAGCTCAGGCTCTGGTGATAGTACAGGCTTTGCCGGTAGTACTGGTTCTATTGCCGCTAATGTATCGTCAAAGCTATAGAGCATCATAGTCATAGTATCTATAGCCCATAACCTAATGAAATCTGTGGCACTCAATCTCAATGCTGATGGTGTTGTAGCAAAAGCCAGAGTACCTGTCGATATGTTGTCAAAGACCGGGATCAAGGCTAATGTTGGTAATACAGACTGCCTGACCACGCCGACGCTGGAGGATTCATATAGGATGCCGTTCTTTAGCACCATACCTGTACCTGGTACAGCGGCATCAATTTGTAACCACGGTTCGGTAGCAGCTTGACCGATTGTCCAGCGATAGACACCGGCAGTGATGCTACCAACTGCGTAGATTTTGTTACCGAGAGCTAAACCATCGGCGGTTACGTTGATTTGGTCAATCGTACTGCCAACTGCCCTGGGTATCAGGTTCCAGGTGCTGTTACCGTCGGTTGTGTAGGCCACATTACCCGTAGTACTACCGGCGAGGAGGTTACCGGCGCTAATTAGGGTAAGGCTATTAATGGACTTAAGCTTGGTAGTTATAGGAAGACCCCATGTGAAACCACTATTGGATGTCTTGCAAACATAACCCGAGGCAGTGCCGATGTAGGCGATACTGTTGTCTTCCACAGCAAAGTCGGCAGCAATTGCCGGAGTGGCGCGGATGTACCACCTAGTATCACCACCATCTTTTGAGAAGTAGATAGCTGTGGTGGTCGTAGAGACTATATAGAGCATATCGGGGTTATCGGGGGCGATGCGTACGAGACAGGCAGGAATACCAGCTATGATGAGTACTCTCTTCCATGACGAGTCGTGGCGCCAGACGCTTGTGTTAACCATATCATGAGTCACTAGATAAATAACACTACCGTCGGATGAGACGGCGACATCCTCAAGCACAGTTAGCGCTGTATCAATGAGGCTGATGTCGTTGAAGGAAGTACCATAATCAATTGAGATAGCGAAGGCACTCATGGGGCCCGCCGTGCCTGTGACAACGACGGTGCCAGCGAAGTCTACAACGGCATTCTCTGTGCCACCTGGCCTCTTGATGGAACGGGAGGGCAGGAAGGTAGGTGTCGTGGAAAGGGGGTCTCTACTGCGAAAAATTTTGGCATCTGTCGTCCCGACGATAAGCGTGGCACCGTCATAGGCCATGCTATAGATGCGTATATCGCGTACAATTCGTGTGACATCAGTGTTCATAATGCGGTATATTCCATCGGCATTTGTGCCACCGGTGTCAATACCTACAAATGCGAGACGAAGGAATTCATCACCTCCATCATAATCCGGGAGAAGAGCTATGGAGGCATGGGGCACTTCTGGAAAAGACTTATCCGCTGTGTTTAACTCGACAGGGTAGTTCGGGTATACCGCTGAGTCCCACGTTGCATTGTTGAAGCTGTAGACATGTAATTTGATATTATTGTCGGTATTATCAGCGGAAATTATCAACATCGTGAGGTCAGCAGCGAAGTTCGGTGAGAATGCCACCGCTAGGTCTGTCGTTATGTTTCTGGCATTGTTTCTACTGTTATTTTGAGAGCCGTCTTTCGGGCCGGTCACCTTCCAAGTACCGGTGGCGCTGCCAAGGTTGTAGTACCATACGTTACCTTGGTTATTAGAATCTTGACCGGCTATAGCAATGTATTGTACGCGGCCGGTTATTGTTGTTGAGAATGCAATATCACTAATAACGATGGGATTTACGTCTTTTTCTCTAGGTATGCCCAGGCTAGTCCAGGTTGAACCGCCATTGCTCGAAAAGTAAACTATAAGGGCACTTGTGTCGCATATAGCAATATAGTTGCTGTTATCGGGTGCGATGGCTACTAGATCAGCGTTTATGCCTGTCGAACCGTGGTTATTTGTATGTATGGCTGTCCAAGAAATACCAGAATCGGTCGACTTGAAGACAGTACGAGGTACGGTTGCTCCTGGGGCAGCCCAGATGGTTATCCCGTCACTAGCGACTGCTAGGTCCTTGATATCAATGCCTGACGGACCTATAACATTACCATCCACGCTGGGGATGGCTTCTTTTTTCCACTGGGGTATTTCTCCTGTTTGCTGCCTCACGCTTTCACACTGTTACTAATATTTCTGGACATCCAAAAGTGATAGCCCTAGGTACAGGCGATTATAGCACTTTGAAATTTCGCACACAAGATATTTTCATTAGACAACGGAAACTATCGTAAGATATGAGATAAGGCATGTAATTGCAGTTAAACGCAAACACTTAGCATAAGATAGTCGGCTAACTAAAAACCAAATTCTGTCACGTCACAATCCTGACATTTGTGCAATCCCTACCCAATTTAATATAAAGTCAGAAGGTAAAATTTCAAGAGCCAGCTTGTTTTAGAATGGGGGGAGAGGATTATGCAGGTAATAATTTTCATCATATTTGATGATTCCGGCGGGGTGAAGAACTAGGTAGGGAGTCTCACGATGCTACCGATAGATTTTATGTTTCACCTCTGGGTAAGATGGAGCCAGCAGGTTCCGGTGAGGTGAAGAAATAGCAGGGTGTTATAATTGCCAGCCATGGGAGGACAATGAGCCAGTCTAGCTGGGACCACATTGCGATCTTTCGGATATACTGCAAGAACAAAGAGCCCCTGAGGAACTATTTGATGAAGTCCTAGAAGGTCTGCATTGCCCGAGATATGGGACTGATTTTTATGATTCTGAGGTAAAAGTAGAAACGAAGACTCAGTATGTCAAGAATATGATCGGCTGTAACAAAGTACTACAAGGTGCAGCCTAAACCATGGTATTCTCAATTGTAAAAATCCCGCGTAGTTTCATTAAGGGCACTGATTCTTTATGCCATCAATTATAGTCTTGACTGCAAGTTTTACCAGCTTCTGTATATCTTCGGCTGGAAGGGTACTTTCATCGAAGAGTTGCGGATATACCGGCGTTACCATTTCCCCATTCTGAAAATACCTGTCGATAAGCAACATCGACAAGCCGTGAACGGTAGACCACAAAACATTCGTCAGGAAAATAGGTTCCCCGTTTATTGAACTATTATTCTGTTGCCAGTCCCGGATGACTTCCTGGAATACATTAAAAGCTGCTTGAGCATTGGCTCGTAACTCTGGAGTAGGCGACTTTATCAGTCCTTCTCTACCAAACATCAACCGGTAATTAGAAGGATTACTCACGGCAAAATCAACATAAGCCATAGACATATCCGCAAGGCATGATAAGGCGTCATTCCCTGAACGCATCTGAACAACTTTTTTCATTTGGTTCTCAAGCTTCCTAAATCCGTCGGCGGCAACCGCGCACAGCAGGGTGGTCTTATCAGGAAAGTGCCGGTAGGGGGCTGCCCGGGAAACACCCGCCTGCTGGCTGAGAGCTCGCATGGTTACTTTTTCCACACCCTCTTCAGCGATAATCCTGGCGGTAATCTCCAGCAGGGTTGCTCTCAAATCACCATGATGATATTGCTTCTTTATAGTACTCATACATCCACAGAAACAATATAACAGAACATGTTGACAGTGTCAACTTGCTGTGCTATGTTAATAATGTCAACATTTAAACTCGGATTTCACTAGAAGAGGAGGGCCACCGTGAGGATATTGCTTGTTTACCCTGAGCATCAGGACACATTTTGGAGTTTCAAACATGCCATCAGATTTATATCCAAAAAAGCAGAGGGACCACCCTTGGGGTTACTCACCGTTGCGGCGATGCTACCGAAGGAATGGGAAGTACAATTCGTGGATATGAATGTTACCCGTCTTGAAGACTGGCTAATTCGCTGGGCCGACTATGTTTTCTTAAGCGGTATGGACATCCAGAGGGCTTCTTTCCAGGAAGTTATTTCCCGCTGCAATCGGCTGGGAGCTAAGCTGGTAGCCGGCGGCCCGCTGGCCACCAGCCACTATCAGGAGCTATCTGGAGTGGATTACTTTGTTTTGAACGAAGCCGAGATTACCTTGCCACGTTTTCTTGAGGACTTGAAAAACGGCTGCCCTGAACATATCTACACTACGGGTGAATACCCTGATATTGCCTTAACTCCCATTCCCCGCTGGGATCTGGTGAATATGAAATACTATGCTTCCATGTATCTTCAATACTCTCGCGGATGTCCTTTTAATTGCGAGTTTTGCAGTATTACCATTCTCAACGGGCGCCGCTGTCGCACTAAAAGTCGAGATCATTTTCTGAATGAGCTGGATGCGATATACCGGCAGGGATGGCGGGGCGGTATATTTATCGTCGATGATAATTTTATCGGTAACAAAAAAAACCTCAAGGCTGAAATACTGCCGGCATTGATTAGGTGGCAGGAAGACCACGGCCATCCGTTCGATTTTAGTACGGAAGTCTCTATAAATCTAGCCGATGATGAAGACCTGATGAATATGATGGTCGAGGTTGGTTTTAATTCCGTTTTCGTGGGCATCGAGACACCGGACGATACCTGCTTGGCTGAATGCGGGAAATTACAGAATATGCGGCGTGACCTGGGGAGTTCCGTGAAAACGCTGCACAATCACGGACTCAGAGTGTCCGGCGGCTTTATCATCGGTTTCGATAACGACCCGCCGAATATCTTCGAGCAACAAATAAGCTTCATTCAAAAAAGCGGCATCGTGAGTGCTATGGTAGGACTTCTTAACGCTCCGGTAGGCACGAAACTTTTCCATCGGTTGGAATCAGAAAAACGCCTGCTAAACTCAGCTACTGGCAATAACATGGACGGCTCAATGAATTTTATCCCTAAGATGGACTATCGCAAGCTGATTGCGGGTTATAAAAGCGTACTGCATACTATATATTCACAGAAAAAATACTATGAAAGAGTCAAAACATTTCTTTCTGAATATCACTTGCCATCAAAGGGAAGAACGAAGGTTACTGTGAGTGACCTTAAGGCCTTTTTCAAGCTGACATGGGAACTGGGATTCAGGGAAAAGGAAAGCCGTTACTACTGGAGACTTATCTTGCTGAGTTTATTTAAATACCCGAAGAAGTTCACTCTTGCTATCACAATGGCTGGCTACGGCTTTCATTTCCGCCGGGTTGTGTCCAGGGTTTAGCCCTGTTTTATCAACTACAGTTCGTTATCTTAGCATCTTTTTTCATGTATTGATCGGCTATTTGGTGGAGGAAAGAGGAGTTTCAAATGAGTATATGCACAGTCATAGCTAAACCAGTTTCAAGGGTTTTGAACCCATTTATTATCAGCATAATGGCTCTATTGGTTGCCACCTACGCCGGGACAAATAACCTGCGGGAATTTTGGACCTGGGCGCTTATCATTCTATTTTTTTGTGTAATGGTTCCTTTTGCCTATATCTACGCAAGAAGTTCCAGGAAAGGAAGCTCGAATAGAAAGATGCCCGATTTTTCTTCATTTCTCAAAGAGCGCCGCAAAGGGATCTGGGTATTAGTGATTATCACCGGAGCCCCCTTCATCTCTTTGTTGATAATCCTCAAAGCGCCGGTAATGCTTATGGCTACGTTGGTAGCCTTAATTGGAAGCTGTCTGGTTATAGCACTGGTCAACAGGTTTTTCAAAGCCAGCTTTCACATTTCATGCGTGACAATCCTGGTTATAACAGCGTTGGTTGTTTGGGGCAAAGCTGCTTTGCCAGCGCTATTGATAATTCCTCTTGTCGGTTGGGCTAGATTCAAGGTCAAAGAGCACAGTCTTGCCCAGCTTGCAACGGGTTTCACTATCGCATTGATTATCGCCAATACCAGTCTGTACGGCTTCAGCGTACCAACATGGGTATGATAGTACGGGAGGAAGTAGGATATGAGAATAGGAATCCTTGAGCTGATGAGTATCGAAGCCTCCAGAAGATTGGATCATCTAGCATATAAGTATCTGATTAACAGGCAATATGCCAGTATCATGCCTCAGGCTATAAGCGTCTGGTGCCGTAATCTGGGCCACGAAGTTTTCTATGCCACCTATTTTGGCAATAATGACCCCAAGCAGCTGCTACCAAACGATCTCGATATTGTGTTCATCTCAACTTATACTCAAGCAAGTGCACTGGCATACGCTCTGGCAATATTGTATCGCCGGGAGAAAACACTTACCGTGATAGGCGGTCCGCATGCCAAGCAATTCCCGGAAGATTGCCAGCGTTTCTTTGATGTCGTGGTTGGTGAATGTGATGAAACTCTGATTAAAGAGCTTTTAAGCGATAAGCCCCGTGATTCCTACGTCACTAGCGGGCGCACTTTAAAAAGCATTCCGGGCATTGAGGAACGGATGTCTGAAATCCGCTCCTCCACCTTCTTTAAAGGCCGGCCTTTCTTTTTTAATTCGGTCTCCTTGATAACCAGCCTGGGTTGTCCCAATGCCTGTGACTTTTGTATTGATTGGAATAATCCTTATGTGCTCTTGCCTTTAGACCAGCTGGAAGCCGATATGCGCTACATCTTTGAACATTTGCCCAACGTGATGATCGGTATCCATGATCCCAACTTCGCGGTGAAATTTGAGCCAGTCTTCGATGTACTGGAAAAGATTCCCAATCGCAGGCGTAACACTTATATGATAGAGACTTCACTCTCCATCCTGCGGCGTTCCAGATTGGAGCGACTGAAAAACCTGGGGAAGTTCTATATAATTCCCGGTATCGAATCATGGGCAGCTTATTCGAGTAAGGTTGGGGCCGGGTCTACAGCGGACCCTCGAAAAAAACTGGAAAAAGTAATCGAGCAGTTTAATATCATTCGACCTTACGTCACCGGAATTCAAGCCAACTTCATCTTCGGTCTGGATGTAGATACAGGGGATGAACCTGTAGAGTTGACCAAGGAATTCGCGTCCCGAGTGCCCTTCGTGATGCCGAATTTTAATATTCCGGTCCCCTTTGGCAAGACTCCCCTATATGAAAGATATTTAAGCGAAGGCCGTATTTTGACGGCCATGCCATTTACTTTTTATTACATGCCATATCTGGTATATACGTTAAAGAATTATAGTCCGGTGGTCTTTTATGAGAAACTCATCGATATGGTTTCTTACATTTCTTCCGGAAGTATGCTCCTAAAAAGACTAAAGAACGCTCCTGCTCCATTCCCATCCGGATACAACTTGGTTAAAACTCTGGGTAACAGGCAAATGATTGGGAGACTTCGCAATATATTGGATTTACTGAATACTAATAAACAATTCAGAGCTTTTCACGAACATGAGACTGATGTTTTACCGGAATATTATCACCGCCAATATGAGCGCTTGCTGGGCCCTTACGCCAGCCTGATGTCTACCGAAGAACGGAAACCTGTTCTTGTGCCAGACAATAATAATGTTAAGCTTGGATTAAAATGCAGACATTATTAACCAGCAAATGAATTGTTGCATCCTTTTTTCATATTAGTTGGCGAATGTAACAAACTTGTAAAAAGTTACCCCTCCCCATGGGTAGGAGATAAGTCCTGAATAATCAGATATTGACAATATAGTTTCTATGATATAAACTATTTCTGTAATACTGACGATTGCCATGAAGAGTACTGATTCCTTCTTATATTACTGGGGGTAAGAAATGCAAATGATAAAAGGGAAGTGCTGTCATAAATGCGGCGGTAAAAGTGTCTATCTTGATTATGATTATACTCCCGGATGCTGGTATGAGCACTGTTTAATCTGTGGCTACACTGCTCCATTAGCGGAAATAGAGCCGGAAAAAAAAGACGAAGCGTCATGGCCGAATGATGTTTCTATCGAAGCTTAAGGGTTTATCTGGTTGGAAGCACCTTATAAAGAGCGGGGGAAAGAAAAAATCATAGCGGAAAGAACGCTTTACGATTGCTCCCATGCCAGAGTAAGCGGTTCTCGGATTTATTGTGATAGAGGCTATAAACTATCTCGGGTTAAGTGTGACGGTAGCCTCGATATAAACCGACTGGAGAGAGACATACCGCTGGCCTTGGCTATCTGCCAGGATTGTATTGACTTCGACAGCCTGAGAACCCTGGTCCCTGATCATGAAAAAGGATGGTTAAAATAAAAAACTGCGAGGCGGACAAATGACGAATAAGAAAGATTTAATCCATCAGGTTATCGGATTTCAGGAAGAAATCAACCGGTTGATTATGGAGTGCAGAGTTGAAGCGTGGTTATCGCTTGACCTTACTATAGCCCAGCTAAAGAGCGTTGTGTACATCTACAGTAAGGGAAGGGCTAATTTCAGGGAACTTGCCAGGGCGCTTAATGTAACTCCGTCGGTAGTGACCGGAATCGTTGACCGGCTGGTATTACAGGGGATGGCAAAACGCAAACGTGTGAGTAGCTCAGTGGACCGTCGCATGCAATGGCTCGTAGTCACGGATAAGGGAAGGGCGATTCTTGATAATATCAGGCAACAAACTAACGATAATATATCTCAAGTATTAGAAACGTTGAATGAAGAAGATCTTTCGGCCCTGGTCCAGGGTTTTTCTGCTCTTATCAAGGCAACCGAGTCATACCTTGCCAACCAGGACAAGACGAAGGAAACTATCGCAGATAGTTAAAAATGAAGACTTTTTAACGATTAAGACAGTCAAGACACAACCTTTTTAGTCAGGAGGAGTGAACAAGAAACAGGCTAATTTCATAGTAGTGGTACTGGCCGGAGTTGGTGTCGCATTATGGTATACGCCCTTGAAATTTCTCTCAGTGGTCTGGCTCTGGCTGCTTACTGGCGTACCAAGGCAGATTGCTACTTGTTATATGGAACCCGCCTATTAGCGGGTATGACTACGTTCTAAGGTGAACTAGTAAGTATCGGAGTAACCAAGAGGTTATAAAGGAAAATTGGAATTTGCAATTTAGTTTAATATGACCAAGCGTGAGTCTAGCCCAAAACACGGTACCAACAAAAAGAGCAAGTCTGTCTTCCGGAATATTGGTGATATCGTTGCTGAATTGAGGAAAGTAGCATGGCTTTCCCGGCGTGAGGCGGACTACATGCAGGGAAAAGCCAACGAACTACGGAAAGGGAGGATTCCATCATGGTCTATACTGAACCACTCACTGTCGAGGAGCTAATTCAGAGCATAGAGAAGGAAAACAATCTTGGCATTACCAAAGACATTCTGATCGTCGGTTGTAGTGTCTGCGCAAACATAAGTTGCAGCATCTATCGCGGGGCAACAGAGCCAGCGATGAGCCTTTTTATGAATCCTTTAGCCCTCGAAAAGGAAATAGAGAGGATTAGTTCTGAGCTGAAGAGAAAATACAACTCGGTTGATTCTGTGAATATCATGGGGCTATGTGCAGTTAGGGCAAAAAACGAGCGTAAAATAGCGTCTAAAGCCAGGGATGCGGATACTGTCATTGTTATGAGCTGTGCCGGTGGCTTCAAAGCTGTTGAAGGCTATCTAGGTAATCGAAAACTGATAATGGGGATGCGTGTAAAAGGCTTCAAAGCGATAAGGTTTAAGCTCAAAGCGAAAGGCGTCTATTTTGAGCATGGTGAAAAAGGAGGAACGGAGAATGAATACCAGAAACACCGAGAGACATCGCTTTGACGACCTTCATACCTCGGGACTGGCCTTCTGGGTGATGAGCCTGATGCATGACAACCCCCTGCTCCCGCTGCTGAAAAATCCCTACCGAGCTCTGGAAACGGCTGGACTGAGACCAGGACAGAAGGTGCTGGAAGTGGGGTGCGGGCCGGGATTCTTCACCATTCCGGCGGCCAGGATGGTGGGGACAAGCGGCACCGTTTACGCCGTGGATGTCAACCCTCGGGCGATAAAAAGAGTCGAAGTAAAAATACGGAAATACGAGATAAGTAATATCAGCCCCATACTGGGCAACGCCGCGCATAGCGGCCTGCCGGATGGCAGCGTCGATCTGGCTTTCATATTCGGTCTTCGCTATATTGCCGGCGGTCTGGATAATCTGGTCTTGGAGATGTACCGCATCCTAACAGCCGGAGGCATACTATCCTTTGAGAAAACTCAAGGCTCCGATGATAAATTAGTTGAGGAGGTGTCAAGAGCCGGCTTTGTGAAGACGGAGAAAAAGGGGCGTATCTTTGTGTTCACCAAAGGAATAAATACCCCGAAGTGACCTTTGATACCGAGGAGGGATTTGAAATCCGTTTAAGGCATGGCGGAAGCCTTTCTCGCGAAGTCCTGGAGCATCTTAACCGTGCCGGAGGTGGAGTATTGCTGGTGCTTGGCCGCATAGCAGGCTCGAATACTTGCACTCACACCGCTCAAGAACTAACTTCTGTTTGAGGAGGTAATACCAATATGAAATTCACGAAAAGAATATTCAAGAACCCTAAGGATTTCTTTATTGACTGGTGGTTTGTGACCAGAAACGTGAAGCGGCTGAAGGAAGCAACGGATAAGGGATTGATATCAGATGCCTTCAAGGAAAGGCTCATGATGGCTGTCACCGCGGTAAACGGTTGCCGCATGTGTTCTTACGCCCATGCCAAGCAAGCATTGAAAAGCGGAATATCTCCGGAAGATATAAACCAACTATTATCAGGAGATGTTGCTAACTGCCCGGAAGAGGAGGCGGTGGCCGTAATCTATGCGCAGCACTGGGCTGAATCCGATGCCCATCCTGACCCCGAAGCCGCCCAAAAGCTGCAGCAGACATACGGTGTTGAAAAAGCAGAAGCCATTCACTTAATACTACGGATGATTCGGTTTGGCAACCTATCGGGAAACTCCTTGGACTACTTGCTATACCGTTTATCCTTCGGAAAGTTGGGAGGATCAGTGTAGAAATGCCCGGCTTTGAATCATGGGGAAAATACTAATACTTATCGGGGTGATTATTGCCAGCAGGTACGAAGAGGAGAAATCAAGCGGAGAGACACCTCGCCGGGCTCTGATAACGGCTGTTTCAAGGATGGGAAGGGCTATTGTGACTACAGGTATCACAACTCTAGGTGGTTTTGGAGTCCTGATAGCTTCCAATTTCATCCTCATACGTGACTTTGGCATAGCGACCGTCATTGGCATCTTTCTTTGCCTTGCAGCACGATTATTGTAATGCCGCCTCTAATGGTCTGGTGGGATGAAAGCAAGGCATTGCGACAAGCTTTGAAGAATAAATCCGGATCTTAGCGAAGGCCCGTTAAAAATATCAGCAAAATAGCTGTATATTTGCCTCTGACCTATAAGGCTGATTGGGCTATTTCTTTATCTTTGACAGATATCTCTATGTTCACTCGAATGTAACAAAAAAGTATATTGTTTAATCACATTTGCTTGATTTGTGCAGCCCCATACACGAAAAAAGAGGGGCTCTCCCACTGAATACTTGGGAGAGCCCCTACCTTACAATGAGAGACACTCTGTAGTCAAAATCTGGGCGCTTTTCCAAGATTTTGAATAGTATACCTCTGCCTCTCCTTTGAAGGAGAGGGGGACTACGGGGGTGAGGTTAATCAACAGCCAGGCCCGGGCTAGAATAATTCTTGGCGATCGCCAAGAATTTAGGGGGTATAAACGCTATAAAGGACAAAAAAAGGGGCCGGAGATTTGAACCCCCGGCCCCCCTTCTTACTTGGTATATTACTATTAGTATATGATTATAAGTCAAACAATGCCGGCTGTTCCGTCTTTCTCAAGGATGACACTTCTTCTTTCTTCTGCCGCCGCTCGGCTCTATCCCTCTCAAGCCTTATCCTGGCCCGCTGCCGATAAATCCATTCCTTCAGCCTATTCAGGTCCCGCAGCTGGTCATCCCGCAGCGACTCCACCCGGATATCCTCGGGCATCTCGGTCTTTTTCCACCGTGAGTAAACCTTGCCGGCGATGTAAAGGTAGATTTGGGTCCAGTCGCTGTCCATGGGCGCGGTAAGTGAGGCGGTATAGAGATAGGCGCAGGCTTCAGCGTCGGTACCGGTCATCTCTCCTGTCTTGAGAGCTTCCACGTTTGACATGAGGCGCTCCATGGTGATGGCGCCCTTAAGCCATTCCGGAAGGGTATCACCCCACCCCCCTGGAAAGACAAGAATAGGGTCCGTAAAGACACCCACGATATCGGAGATGCCTTTCTCAACCTGCTTTTCAGTTGTCAATCGTTATCCTCCCTTCTTTCTATCTTTGGCTAACACCCTTATCACCAGCTCGTTAGGCTCGATATGGGCGTCATTCAGGTATTCGTTTTTCTTAATAGTGCCTTGCTTTTTCAGAAGTTTCTCCAAGTCGGGCAGTTCCATCCTGATTATTCTTTCCTTCACAAATCCTCCTTTCCGGGCATGGGTAGCCCTTGCTAAACCGTTGTTTTTCAACGGATTGCTTCGCTTCGCTCGCAATGACACGGTTTTACCCGTTAGTCCTTGAACTTGGTTATTGTCAGACAGGCGTAGTGCGACCGGTAGTTATCAATCGGGCTTTCCCAGAAGCCGTTGCGGAAGTCGAGAAGATAATGCCAGTAACCCTGATAGTCCTGCTCGCGGACGTCCACCAGGTAATCGGTGAATATCCGGACACAGGCTCCCCGGCTCCCCCGGAGTACCAAAACGGTAGGAATGAAACTGGTATCCTCTCTAAGGTGGAAAGGATAATATTCCAACTGGAGCCGTTGTATTTTCAGATTATCGAGCCAGAAGTGCCGGCCGCCGGCATCATACGAGCCGATGTAGATATCCTTGCCCTCGAGGTCTGCAAGGATATCCATTAGCCTGGCCAGGGCTGCCCTGCGTTGCTTGTGCAGCGGGACCCGGGCGGACCGGTGCCCCAGTCTGACCTCGGTCATCGGTTCCGGCTTCTCTATCTCGACCCTGGCTTCGTTGAAGAGGTCGAGCTGAGTCGTTGCCATCGATGTCACCTCCCTTCTTCTCTAATTTTGGGCATGGGTTTCCCCTGGAAGTGATACAATTTGCATTAAAATGCATCACTTCGAGACAGTTTTAGACAAGAGCTGGCGTGCTGCCGTACTTCTGGCTGGACTGGTCGGCTTTTAGGGCATCTTTCGGTATGTCGCCGCGAATCCTGTCAATGGCTCGTTTTATACTGCCATCGTAGTGCGCCTGGTCACCCCAGCTATGCTCGCCTCCGGTGACCCTCTCGATTTCACCAAGTATGCCGGTGAGTCCCTGCTCGATGTACTGGGGCAGGTTAGCTATCTTCCGCGCTTCCTGGACAACATTACGGGCTTGTTCTAGTGGCTCGGCTGCCTGGTTGATGAATTCTTCAATCTTGTCGGCTGCCTCGCTCACCTTCAAGGCGCTCCATTTTATAGGCACAATATCACCTCCTTTCAGGCATGGGTAGCCCTGTAGATTTGAGCGTTAACCCTGCTAGATGAGAGCTTGCGTAGTGCCATACTTCGCAGGGTTTTCCTCGTAGAGTTTCTGAGCCATTTCCCCTGCGAGTTTCTTCACTTCATCAAGTGAAGGATGGTCGTCAATAGGGAATGGGAACTCAGAACGGTATCCTGTCTCTGATACCTTCCCCCGAAATTCAAGGTGGTTCATGAAGTCCGGGAAATAGGTAACGTCAACCTTGTCACCAGTCTTGAGAGTTACCACAAAGTTAATTTTCTTTTCTGAAGTCGTAGTTTCACCTCCTTCCCAGGGCATGGGTAGCCCTGTAGATTTGAGCGTTAACCCGCTCATCCCTGACGCCTAACCAAGCTAGGCGTCAGAGTGAATTGGTTACAAATGTCATTCCCGCGGAAGCGGGAATCCAGGCTAGCTTTTGAGAGCAAAGTCTATGGCGGTCATAACCACCTCCGACCAGCACATCAAGCCGGAGTCCACCATCTTCCTTACCTGGCGCAAGACATCATCGGTTATTGCATCTTCAGGAATACCCTTCATCCTGGCGCACTCCAGAACGTCCTCTTTGGTGAGGACAAAGATAATATCTTCTGCTGCCATTGGAAAATCACCTCCTTTCTCGGACTGCTTTCCGCCACAAAAAAAGGGGTAGTCGTTCCCACGTGGGGGAACGATTACCCCTGTTGTAGGTCTACGATTAGGTCAGTAGGTAATTGTTCAGGGATAATGTCAGTCAATGAAAGGACTGACATTGACAACAAAGGAACAGAACAGACTACAGACTCTGAATGGGGTATTGGAAAAGCAT
>Ga0315543_1002733_pt1 | contig 16675 bp, 11 predicted proteins | sample SalMarSW160210MG_2_FD_203098 | JGI IMG/M metagenome (GOLD analysis project Ga0315543, IMG submission 203098) | Salt marsh sediment microbial communities from the Plum Island Ecosystem LTER, Massachusetts, United States - Salt Marsh Sediment SW1601-210 ...
CATTGGTCATCATCTTCTGAAAATCCTGCATCTGTTTGGGCCAAACTATAACTGTATAAGGGTCGAGTGTAGAGAACGCTGCTTCGGCAAATTGTGCAATCAATATAGGACGGGGCAGTTCAACAGTTGTTTCATTAAGTGACAGAACTTTTTCAAAAACATCTACGAATTCATCATTATCGAATCCTATAGGTGATTGTTCAACTTCGGCTGAAACTGCCGCCAGAGCTGCTGACCAGGTAGCGAAAGATTTTCGATTTTCGACTTTTGATTTTTGATTTTCAACTCCTGATTCAATCAATGGCATTCGGAAATCACCAGTTGAAAATTCCATCGCCTCACCCAGCAACTGGCATCGTTTTAAGCCAGCCGTTGCCATTTGCTTGTAATCAATAATGTCAATGTAATTAGCTTTCAGGAAATTAGTCGCCCAGACAAATATGTCTTTTTTTACACCTTGGAAACGTTCCTTGCTGGTCTCACAGGGGCTGTCTTGAAAAGATGCTGCAATACTGGCTTTCTCTATAAGCTTCTCGGCATAATCTGCAATTTGCTTGTTGTTTGGTTCAATGGCTCCCAGCCAGCTATAGCAGGTTATATATGCATCAAGCCATTTGCCTTGCGACTCGTAAACAGCGGCCTTGTCTATTGTTTTCTGGATGGTTTGTTTAACATACGGTCTGGACAAAAGCTTTTCTTTCTGTTGCTCATCCGCAAACTCGCACGCCCTGGCAATAACTGATAGCACCTCATAGATATTGTTTGAATCATTTACATCAGCTGCATCGTTGGAATCTGTCCCTTCGACGGTTCGACTGTGCTCACCGCAGGCTTCGCTCTGTTCGACAGGCTCACGGCCCGAGCTTGTCGAGGGCAGGACGAACTTGGCTTGGAACTTTTCCAGCTCAACTAACCTCTCTCTATACGCATCCTCACGAGCAGACTGTCTACTTTTTTCTATCGCTTCATGTTCAGAAATAATATCTGCAAGCTGAGCAATTGCTGTGCTCTGGGACCTTTCGCTTTCTTCGAGGGTTCCCATTTTGCTTTTCTTTTGCCCTTCGGTGGTGAGCTCAGGACGGTCGAACCGCAAAATGGGGCCCCCGAGAAGCTTTCGAGCGGTTGCAAACTCGCCTTTATATATTGCGTTGCAAATCCGCTCGATTTGTGGAGTTGGGCAGCCAGCGACTCCCTGTTCCTGACTTCCGACAGGAAAACGCTGGGCCTCGTTCGGTTCTGTAGCCGGAGCTAAAGATGAAAAACCAAAAGCGCAGAACAATATCGCCAAACTCAGAATCAGGTAGGTTTTGAATCTTAAATTACGATTCTCCATTTTTCGCTCCAAGCTTTTCACTTTCTTGGGACCCCATTTTGCAATTTATCGCAAAATGGGAACCCTTCACGCACACTCACTTGCTTTTCCGGCGCAACCAAAGACGTGCAGCTTGTGTTTGACCATATCTTTAATAGCTTCTCTACCCGGGCCGAGGAATTTGCGCGGGTCGAACTCGCTGGGTTTTTCGGCAAAGACCTGCCGGATTTTAGCTGTTAGTGCCAGCCGCAAGTCGGTATCAATGTTGACCTTGCAGATTGCCATCTTTGCTGCCTTGCTGATGGATTCTTCCGGAACTCCCATTGCATTGGGCATATCACCGCCGTACTTGTTAATAAGGTCGACAAACTCCCTCAGTACGCTGCTTGAGCCGTGCATAACCAGCGGAAATCCGGGCAGTTTGTCAGCAATCTCTTGTATCACGTCGAAAGCCAGCTTCGGTTCGCTCTTGAATTTGTAGGCGCCGTGACTGGTCCCGCAGGCGACCGCCAGTGAATCACAGCCGCTTTTTCCCACAAATTCAATCGCCTTATTTGGGTCCGTCAAATGTTTGCTCACATCATCGACTCCAACTACATCCTCTTCGATTCCGCCTAATTGCCCCAATTCAGCTTCTACAACAACATTCCGAGCGTGGGCATACTCAGCCACCTTTTTTGTAGCTGCGATGTTTTCCTCAAATGGGAGTTTCGATGCATCTATCATTACCGAAGTAAAGCCGTCGTCCACGAATTGTTTACAGGTCTCAAAAGTATCGCCGTGGTCTAAGTGTATTGCGACAGGAATGTCAGGATTTTCCTCGACCACCACGTTGATAATCGCCTTGAGATAGCTAATTTTCGCGTATTCACGTGCGCCTCTGGATACCTGCAGGATAAGCGGGGCCCTTTCTTCGGCCGCGGCATCGATAATCCCCTGTGTAATTTCCATATTGTTTACATTGAACGCACCGATTGCATAGCCGTTCTTGTAGGCCTTCTCGAACATCTTTCTCGTATCAACCAACGCCATAATACTCTCCTTAAAAATTAAAAATTAAAAATAAAATTGTGGAGTCCCGCACCAATTGTCCCCCAGCCAAGCTGCATCCCTGCGGGCAACTCGGTACGGCGCCAAGGCTCAATTGGTGCTGGACGACTTCCTTAATTTTGTATTTTACATTTTGAATTTTCTTAATAGCCGGCCGGACTGGCTATTCCTACATAGCTTCTTTGCCCAATCGCCATCTCCGGCACACCTTGCGGCCATATACTAAACGCGATTGCGTTTCTTTTCAGCGATTCATCTGCACTGTACGTCAGTGCCCAGTACATCCTGTGATACCGCCGGATAAGCGTTATTTCACTTCGTACGCTGGCAGCATAGTCGAAATCATACTGCTGTGAGAAAACTAATGTATATCGTGGGTCAAGCGCATAAGTGGCCGCAAAAGTAAACATATTCGAGCCATGCTCGCCAAGGTTATTATTAAGCCGCTTTAAATATCTGCTGCCTATATAATAGCTCAAATTAGGCCAGCGTAGATGCGAAAAACCGATATTGAATTGCTGCACAACGCCACTTTGCATATCAAAATTCATATCACTCAACAGCGCAGTGGTATCGCTCATACGCCAGATGTAGTCTGCACCGAAGTATTTCCGCCTCGGCCCGAATATACCACTGCCGCGCCTCTTCGGCACCGGAATAAACGGCTTGTTCCAGATGAACCTGTCCGGCCCCGGCCCAGAGTCGGATGCATCGGCTGAATCTGCCACCCATGTAAAGTCCATATCCAGCCGCATCCAGTCAACACTCCGTTGCTTCTTACCAGTGCCTCTCTTGGTTTGCAGCCGCTGAGAAATACCTACGTTCAGTGTATCACGTTGTTCGATGACTGAATCGCTCTCAGTATAGCTAACAGCCGTCATGTATGGGCTTATGATATGCCGCAATTGGTTCAAATCCCAGAGTTGTGATTTGACATCAGGAAAAACCTTCCAGTATGATTGCGGCGATATACGAACACCACCTTCGCCAAACCAGGCTTGAATTTTGCTGTTCGCGGGCGAACCGTCAATATTCGTCCGGAAGCCCATGCCGTCGTCAAATGCCGTCGTTCCAGCCACAAAAGGTACCACTTTTGTCTTGCCAATCGTCACAGGCATATCAACCTCGATTCTTTCAGACATAAACGTAAAAAACTCCTCCGACAGCGAACTGGGTGAGCCATAACGCTGGCGTAACCGGCTAACCTGCTCGTCGACATAGAATGTCAACTTATCGTCAAGAAATGACTGGCCTGTCCAGTGGAACTCAGCAGTGGGCAACTCTTCCAGCTTATTGACAAAAGTGTTTATTCGAACCTTGCCCAAAAAGGAAAGGCCCCAGTTATCCTCGATACGTTTCAAGTGAACAAGCGTCTCCTGCTCCTTACCCACGTTAAACTCACTTCGATAAAAGCTCTCTATAAAATTCTCATCGGAAGCATAGCTAACCTCGGTAGTAAGCTGCCAGTTGTAAGGCAGAAAATGCCTGTGTCGCCATAGAAACCGGCCCCGAAGCTCTCGTGGCGGCTTAATATTTCTTCGCTCATAGTACCTGCCAAGGTCATCATCGCCGGTATCCTGTATAACATAACCTAATAATCTGCCGAAGTAATTTTCTCTTGTGTAATCAATCTCTGCACCAGTACCGACGCCGCGTTTGCCATAATAGTCCAGCGCATAAGTGCTGTCCGTTCCCTCCGGCTCTCTCAATCCCAACATCCGGGCCAAATACCACCGTGTCTCAACCGATGCTCCCCAGGTGCTGTCATAACTTGTACGTATGGTTTTGAGTGGAATATCAGGCCTCTGCAAATTACTATGCACAAACGGCCAATAGAAAATCGTTTTATCGTACATCTTCAAACGCACATCGCGCATTTGGGCATCGTAACTCTGGTCGGAAGTCCTGCCTTGCTGCTCGTCAACACTGGTCGTATCGGTGATAACTACCTCTGAAGCATTAAGTGAAATCTGAGGCAGGTAAAATTCGCTTGTTGTCAAAGTGATATTATCAGCGGCAAACTTATTTTCTGCTAATTGCTTCAGTTCTGCTGCCCTGACATAAATCGGAATACCCCTGGACACGTCGAAATTCCTCATCACTGCATTTATTGCAAGCGCCTTTTTTCTTTCAAAGTCGTAGTATATTTCATCAGCCCGGATTGTTCGCTGCCCTTCTGTCATCACAACATTGCCGGATAGATAAATCGCACTCACAGCCCCTTTAGCCAAAATATCTTGTGCACCCGCCGCGGCGGGCTCACCAACCCCAAGCCCTTGTTTGGGCCCCCGCTTTGCGGGAGTCAAATAAAATATAACCGCGTTATCGGCCTGTAATTCTAATAAACCGCCTCTTTCATCCTGCTTTTGCCACAGATAGAATCTGCCAATCACTGTCCCAATTCCTTTTTCCTCGTCCCACTCTACCTGCGGTGAGACTTCACCCATAGGCGCTATATTAACCGGATATCTGAAGCGAATTTCCTTTCCAGCTCCGCCACTCGTCTCGGCGGGGGTCTTCGCCGTAGTCGGAAAGGCTTTGCCGGCGGCGAGTACTTCCGGCTTAACCGGCTTTTCTCCGTAATCCACAGGATGCCTTACGGCAGGAGTCCCTATGACTATTTCTTTTTCTTTCTCCTCTCTGCTGCGACCCACCACAGGCGGGACGAGTATTTTTTTCTCTTCCTCCGCCGGCAGTTCAGGTGCCACCATTTCAGCATCGACTCGTCTGGGCGGAGGCCCAGCCGGAGCCTCGACGACAAACTTCGCCTCAATTCCGATTGCCCGGCACGCTTCAATTGCCTTTGTGTAAAGCTCTAATCCACGAGGGTCGTCAACGTTCCTTTTGTCCGCTGTCACAAATACTTCGCCGCTGACCTCAAACCGAACTATCATTGTCTGGCCTTTTTCAAGGACTGTTTGGCTTAAATCGGTAGTCCTTGCGCCCTTGGCTTTTCGAGCCGTTATATTGCCCTGCAAGTACACTATTGCTTTATAATCAATACGAATGCGGTCGCGAAACTCAATTGCTACACTTTCCAGCCACACGACCGCACTATCACTGGAAAATTGATTGGCCCCGATTGACATCGAAAATCCGTTCTGGAGAACGAGCGTATGTTCGCCGGTACTTAACTGATAGCTTATAAGTTCTTGCCCTGCTATGTGCAGATCCTGACCAACGAAGACCTCGGCCTTTTGCCCCTTGGCCAACGAAGCTGATGCCACCTGCAAAACCAGTATCGGAAATATGACCAGGATAAGCAGTTGTTTTCTTCGCATACTACCTTTCTACTATTGTGTACACTATACTCTCTATGCCCTTGGTTTGTACGCACAACACACGACGCATCACGAGATTATAGCCCCTTGTCTTAGCAAATCCAGCAAAAACCGTATTTACATTTAGTTGTGAGTATTTAGCTGTTAGTGAATCGCACCTTGCCAAGCGGACCACAACCAGCGAGCCACGGATTATCATTCGCTAAATAGGGTCTTATAACCAGCCCAAAAACAAAAAAACTGGCAAAAACTGCCAAATATTTTCGCTCGCTGCCAGTAAAGTCTTTCCCGCTCCGGCTCGGTGAGCCTACGCTGAGACGACTGGCGTAGTCAGGCCAGCAGCAACCTAAGCTTGTCTGACGACTCGTCTGGGCGAAGGCACTGGCCGTAGTCCGACAGTCAAGATTTAGCTTTTGCTTAGACCAAGTTGTGACGATATATAGCTTGGGTTCCCATTGTAAAGTGAGCTGAAGTGCCTAAAATGAGCCAAAGTGACACGGAGTGTCTTGCGGGGAGCTTATTCCTAAGGGGCGCAGCGACGTGGCAATCTCTCTGGTGAGGTTTGAGATTCTTCGCTCGTTGTCCTATGGACTCCTTACGGAGGACGCTCGCTCAGAGATGACAGCGCTCCGTCGCCATAGCTATGGAGCGTCGGCGACTTTGCTGTCACTTTAGGCATTCTACACTTTACACTTATCAGGTGGAGATAATTATGGTTGAAGGATATTCCGCTTCAGCAAAAGTCTATTCGACCGCAGAACTTGGAAAATTAAGCATTCTTGATATGTTGGCTTACTTCGAAGAGCACGGAGCAATGCGGGTTTCAGACTTGCATATCAAAGTCGGTGCTGCCCCTGCGTATCGCATTGATGGCGACCTGGTAAAACTTAAAGGCATAAGTGTAACACCCGAGGTAGCAAAGCAGCTTATCTATCCGCTTTTAACTAAACAAAACGAGTATGAGCTCAAAACTCAGTTCAGTGTCGACTGCTCTTATCAATTTGGCTCACTGCAGTTTCGAATAAATATATTTCAGGAGAATGATGGGCTCGCTGCTGCTATCCGGGCATTGTCGCTGGAGATTCCAAAAGTAGAGGAAATCGGCTTTCCGAACACTGTCTGGCAAGACATCATCAACCTCAAGCATGGGCTTGTACTTTTAACCGGAATCACAGGCGCCGGAAAATCTACAACAATTGCCTCGCTAATTAATCGGATTAGCGAAAAAAAGGCCTGTCGAATCATAACTATTGAAGACCCTATAGAATATCTCTTTCAACAGAAATACTCTTTTATTTCGCAACGTGAGCTCAGAAGGGATGTCAAATCCTTCCTTAGCGGACTAAGAGCGATGCTGCGGGAGGACCCTGACATAATATTTGTCGGAGAAATGCGTGACCCTGAGACGATAGCTATGACACTAATGGCCGCCGAGACCGGTCATTTGGTCTTCTCCACACTGCACACAAGAAATGTTGCCAGCACGGTAACGCGAATACTGGACTATTTTCCGGCGGGCAGGCAGCAGGAAGTACAAAACCAGCTCTCCCTCGGACTTAGCTACATCATCAGCCAGAAGCTCGTACCCAAAAAAGACAGGACGGGCCGGATTACAGCAATGGAAATACTTAACAATAATTACGCCTGCGCCAACCTGATACGCACCGGTAAAATGGAGCAATTATATTCACAACTGCAAACAAGGACTCGAAATAGGCCCGAAGAAAAAATGATAACCCTGGAAAAGCACCTGGCAATGTTGGTAAAACAGGACAAGATTGAGCTGCAGGAGGCTAAAAAATGGGCCAACAACATGAGAGTCTTCCTTGACGCTATGAAGGAGGAGTAACACACAACCAGGCGGGAACCTCCCTCTACTATCATCAGCAGCCCCGGCTCTTGTCTTCGACTGCCACTGCGTCTCCCGACGCAAGTCGGGGCAGCGGGACAAGAAAACGCGGGGGCTAAACTTTGTCTTTGCTTTACGGCAATCGTGCTTATATACTTGTTGGTATAAAAAGGTCAAAATAAGTAGCCAGATCACGTTCTTACAGCTCGTGCTTCGTAGCCCCTGCTCCTGTCTTCCGGCAGGAAGACGCGGGGGCAGAGTAGCATAAGCAGAGGTAAATATGGCTGAGGGATACCGTACTTCAGCAAAGATATATTCAACTGCGGAAGGCATCAAGTTTAGCATACTGGATATGTTAGCTTATTTCGAGAAGTACGGTGCGATGCGCGTATCAGACCTGCACATCAAGATCGGTGAGTCGCCGGCATATCGTATTGATGGAGGTTTGGTACGGCTTAAAGGTCCTGCTGTAACGTCGGAGATGGCAAAGCAGCTTATCTATCCGCTTTTAAGCGATGAAAATCTGCAGAGATTTCAAGCCAGGCACAATGTTGATTTGTCTTATCGACTCGGACAGTTGCAGTTTCGGATAAATATATTTCAGGAAAACGATGGTATTTGTGCTGCAATTCGAGCGTTATCGCTGAAGATTCCAAAAGTGGAGGAAATTGGCTTCCCGAATGATGTTTGGCAAGACATAGTCAATCTCAAGCAAGGACTTGTCCTTTTAACAGGAATTACAGGCGCCGGAAAGTCCACAACGATTGCCTCACTAATAGATAGGATCAACGATAAACATGCCTGTCGGATTATAACCCTCGAAGACCCCATAGAGTATATTTATGGCCATAAACATTCAATGATTTCGCAGCGTGAGGTTGGAAGAGATGTCAAGTCCTTCCAGGAAGGGCTAAGGGCAATGCTGCGAGAGGATCCGGACGTAATATTCGTCGGAGAGATGCGTGATGCCGAGACGATAGCAATGACACTTATGGCTGCTGAGACCGGCCATCTGGTTTTCTCCACGTTGCACACCAGAGACACCGCCGGCACAATCACACGGGTGCTGGATTATTTCCCATCCGGCCGACAGCAGGAAGTGCAAAACCAGCTCTCGCTCGGGCTGGCCTATATCATCTGCCAGAAACTTGTACCCAAAAAAGACGGCAAAGGCAGGATTGTGGCAATGGAAATACTTAATAATAACTACGCCTGCGCTAATCTGATACGCACCGGCAAGGTAGAGCAACTGTATTCTCAACTTCAAACAAAAACCAAAAATAAGCCTGGTGAAAAAATGATAACGATGGAAAGTCATCTGGCAAAGCTGGTAAGAGAAGACAAGGTTGACCTGCTTGAAGCTAAAAAATGGGCCAACAGTCTTACCAGCTTCACCGACGCTATGAAGCGGCTTTAATGGATTAAAGTATGTCAATCCGGTTCAACTGCCCCAACTGCGATGCGCTAATTGCCTTTCACGATAGACACTGTGGCAAACGTGCCCGATGCTTAAATTGCGGGCAGCTTTTTATAATTCCTTCCAAAGACGACGAAAAACCGCAAAAAGTCGAGCCAAAAATCGAAAAGGGCGAGCCGCTTGCCGGCTTTTACCGTGCGGTGTTTATTGATAGCTGGAAGTTGTTCGTTGACCCGGAAAATGCAGCTTCGCTGGCGTTTGTCGCAGCAGCAGTGTGCTTTAAATTCTTTCTCGCCAGAGGGTTCTGTTGTCTGAACTATATCTCGTTTGTTATTGTCTGGGGCTGGCTGTTGGGATTTTACCTCAACATTATTTACGAGACGGCCTTTGAGATAGACGAATTGCCGGAAATCTACCTCGGAACGAGCATCACCTTTTTATGGTATGTTATCAAGCCGTTTCTGACTTTCTTCTTCACGATGATGGTTGTGCAGCTCCCCTTTATTATTGCGCTGATGCTGCTGGCCGATTATGGCATTACATACGAGGATATGTGGCAAGGGCATACCGGCTATTATCTACTTTTACAAGGACTTTTTACCTTTGGGCTGTTTCTGTTTCCAATGGTAATACTGACAATGGCGGTAGGCAAGGACATCACTCTATTAAGGCCAGATTATTTTTTAATCCCCGTACGCAAGGCATTTATTCCGTATCTTGTTGTGGTATTTCTACTGGCGGCCTTTGCGATTCTTGAAATGCACACCGCTCAATACTCTGATGCCGGCTTAGCTACAACGGCGAAGAATTTGGCACTAAATCTCGCTGTTCAGGTTGTTGCCATAATCGCTATGCGTTCGATAGGCCTGTTCTACCGACACTATTCCTGCCACTTTCTTTGGTAGTCTTATATGTAGGGTGGGGCTTGCCCCACCATCTCTCAATATTGTTTAGCAGTAGTCGGCATGACTACTCGATTAGCTCTGCTGCTTGCGGCAGGGGTATTTTAGGAATTTGTTAGCCCTCGGCCTGTCCTGAGCGGCCTGTGGTGAGCAAGGTCGAACCAAGTCGAAGGGCACCGTCGAGGATTTCGTTTTTACGCAGATTTTGATTTGCATATCTTGTCATCTAAAAGCTGCTTGCCGTTGGCCTCTCGCACCCGCTCTAACTAACCGTATTGCCATTTATTTACTCCTCTTTAACCTATTTTCTGTTTTATCGCCTTCCTTGAATCTTGACTTTTAATCCTCTCACGCCTATTATGTATTTATACTTGAAATGATACAAGGAGTATTGCCCGGAATGGAATCACGAACAATCCAACTAACATTGGCTGATATAAAAAATAGGAAACTCAACCTTAAAGCTTGCGGTCTTGACTTTTTCCCTCCAGGCATCCTTGGCGGTTCTACTAAAGCTAACGCCGGTACTCAAATCACAATTAAAGCCGATGGCCTCCCCAAGCCAATCAAAACGGACATTCCCACAGACAAAACGACAGGCAAACCGAGATGGTTTTTCAGAGAAAGAACTTGGGTGGAGAAATTTATACGCTGCCACAGACTCAATCCTGGTGATACAGTTACGATTAACCGCATTGAGGAAAGAACATACAATGTCAGCCCTAATAATAACCATCCCCAATTAGTTGAAACAGACTATAAAACTACTAAAAGCAAGACGTCTACAGAGTTTTATGCTGCACCTAAAACCCTCGAAAAACTTCTCGATATTGGTTACACCCGTACCTGTAATTGTCCCAAAAACCATATTAACTGTCTTACTGCTAAAAACTGGGTACGTAACCAGGTAGCCATTTGGGAATTGTACTATGAGAAAAGAGATATCAGAAATAAAGACATTCATCCTGCGGTATTCCCAATAGCTTTACCGAGGAGGTGCATTGAACTTTTTACTCACAGGGGAGAACTTGTACTTGACCCTTTTATGGGTATTGGTACGACACTGATAGCGGCAAGAGATTCAGCCAGAAACGCAATTGGACTCGACCTTAATAGAAAATATGTTGATTTTAGCAACGAAAGACTTTCTCAACTTGAGATGGACTTTGGAGACAAAACTAAACAGTACGCTATCTGTGATGATGCTCTCAACATTTCAAAATATGTAAAGAAAAACACGGTTTCTCTATCTGTCACTTCTCCTCCTTACGCTAATATGCTAAACCGAAAGAGGTTACATAAAAGTACTCGTGGAAATCTCCGAGTTGATAAGCACTACAAAAAAAATCTACAGTACTCAAATAACCCGCGGGATCTCGGAACAATGAAACCTAAAGAATATGCAGAGGCACTAGCTGAGATCTATAAAGAAATATTACCACTTCTTAAACCTAAAGCGCATTGTGTTATTAACGTTAATGATTTGTGGGAAAATAATCATAGATACCCTATACACAGTTATATTATTGAGGCATTAGAAAAAGTAGGCTACGAGCTCAGAAATATAATAATCTGGGACAAAAGAAACCTTGTGAATAAAGTAGGTATTTTCGGCTGGCCCAGTAATTATATTACTCTTACGATTACTTTTGAATACATACTGGATTTTTGGAGGCCATTATAACTTACCAAGAAATAATAACTAAGTTGAGGTATATTAAAGATTCCGGATATGTAAAAACCCATCGCACTGGTAATACAGGCATCGGAAAAACTTTGGAGGATCTTCTTGGAATAGAGGGAATAATATACCTAGCCTAAACGCCGCGATGAGGGAATTAAAATCTGCAAGGAAAATTTCTCCGAGCATACTCACTTTATTCACGAAATCACTTCTTCCCCGAAGTGCAAACTCAGCTTTGCTTGAAAGGTTTGGTTATAAGTGTGCGAGAGGAAATTTCAGTAAAGAGAGTCGATTGAGATGTATGCAACATTAGTTATAATTCCTTCACATTTTCGAATAGTAAAGGAAGTTTATCTTCATAAGCACGAAAGCCAGTCCCATGATTGCGAGCACGTGTTCCCTTATCATGTAAACGTAAATCAACAAGTATGTTTCCTGCAAGTATCTGATTGCGAATAATATCAGGTGAAGCACCTATGAGTAACTGTGCGCGTTCAAATTTGAACCACTCAATATCACCTCTCATCTCACTAAAAGCAGTTACCAATATCAGTGCAGGCATTTTTTTCATAAATTTTTCTGCAAGGGCTTTAAGCTGCCATTCTGCAATTATTCGTCCTGATATATGCCTGACAGAAATACTCTCATGTTCAATGTGCAAGAATAAACCTGTGCTATTTGGTGTGCGCGACATGGTAAAATAAAGACCAAGTCGCCCATTCTTATCAGGTGTGCCATATGCTTTAATTGCTTCCAATGGATTCATCTTCCAAGCTTTTCGGTTGAATGTAAAAAGGGTAACCATCGAAGATGAATTAATCCGATGGGATTTCAACTCTATTTCACCCAAATCCGGCAAAGCGATATTATTTTCAGGTAATCCCATCAGTTTTTCGAGTGTTTGCCCAATACCTGTGGGACCACGACGTTCAGACTGAACCCATCCTTTTTCTTTGAGTATTTCAAAAGCTTTCGCAAATTCATCAAGCGACATTTTTTCTACGTTAGCCATTTAGTCTATCTCTCCAGTTATGAAAAATCCGTGGGTGATTCTATCTTCATTTTTCGCTTTCACTAAAAAAATCACTACCCAAAACTTAACCACCCCATTTTACCCGCAAATTCAAAACCCGCACACCCCAAAATCCGATAGAAAAAACTCCGGCCTAAGTCTTTTAGCCTTCTTCTGTTGCAAGTTTTTTATAAAAAAATCCCCAAAATGCCGTTTTTTGCTTGAAAAACAGCCTTTATTTGGTATAATACTAAACGTGCTCAGGCAGCACACGTTCGCGGAGACCCGCACGCAACGGAACAGCAGTTCCAGTATAACCAATAAACCAGTTACCAGTAACCAATAAAATGAACCCTAAGTTCATTTATATTAAGGATTTACTAGTGATGTATTCCGAGTTTAATATCAAGCGTTTAGGAACTCATGGCTTTGCCGAGGCTGATTTACTTACAAATCCATGTAATCCATATAATCCGCGTAATCCGTGATTAAAATATGAACTAAATTATGCAAAACAAACCCAATTTTCATAAAAATCGGATGATTGTAAGTTCTTGTAAAACAAAGGATTATAAAAACGAACCCCTATTTTTGGCCCAAAAATCCCAAACCCAATCTTGTCCGCCGTAGGCGGATTTTAAGCTCTGATATAGAAAGGAGTTATGAATCTGACCCTCATTTTTCGCCCAAAAATCCCAAAGCCAATCTTGTCCGCCGTAGGCGGATTTTAAGCACTGTTAAGGCAGGAAGTTATGAAACTGACCTTGATTTTTGGCCTAAAAATCCCAAAGCCAAACAAAGCCAAAACAAACCCAAACAAACCCAATTTCAAACGGGCCCGGCAGTCTCAATCCGTAAATCTTTTAAGCAATCGCTGAAGCAGTTCCATTGGCAGGCCCATTACGTTTGTCAAACTGCCTTCGATTCTTTCAATGAATTCATCATCTGTTTCTTTTATTGCATACGCGCCCGCCTTATCCCGCCACGAGCCGCTTTTGATATGTTCGGCAATTTGCTGAGCGGTTATTTTTTTCGGATAGATAGTTGTACTGTCGCTTTCAACGAGCTCGGTTTTATCGCTTAATCTGACAATCGCAATAGCAGTTATTACTTTATGTGGTGCACTAAATAGTTTCCGAGTAATCTCTTCCGCTTCTTTGGCGTCGTTGGGCTTTCCGATAATTTCCCCGCTAAAATCTACAACGGTATCTGCGCCAATGACTAAGCAATCCGGGTGCTTTTGTGCAACACTTTTTGCCTTGGCCAACGCCAGGTGTTTAGCATACTTGTCCGTCGTAGCATAAGCGAAGTCGGATTCATAAGGGCTGACTCTCCGTAAGGAGTCCATAGGACTGTCAGCTAAAAAAGCTGACTCGTCAATATTAGGAAAAACTATTGCGAATTTATAACCGGCCTCGGCCAATAACTGTCTTCGCTTCGGAGAAGCCGAAGCGAGAATGATAGGGCGTTTGGGTTGTTCAGGCATAATGTTTGGGTCTTTAGTCTTGAGTCTTTAGTCTTGGGTCTTAATTGTGGTGTTGCGTACAATTCTCCAGCAGAAAAGTAGATACTCTTTTTCTATTTGGTCGATGTCCTCACCGATATAACGCTCAAACAACAGCCGCCCAACAGCTCGGTTCCAGCCCACAGTTCGTGGGAGGTTTCTGTCTATCGCGACCCTTTTAGTTTTTTCATCAAGCGGCCAATTTCCTCTTAGGCCATCCAACAACAACCGCCGATAGTTAGCCAGCCGTTTCTCATAATTGGCTTCTCGCAGAAATCGCACAAGCGCATAAGATTGGCAGTAAAAGGCCGTTACCGCCTCACTCTCATTCATAGCAAGAACTTCGCTCGGATTTATTGTTATCAATTGGCTCAGCGGTATCATTTTCTTTTTTAATAGCGTTTTTTTCAGCGCCTCTAATCGGTATGCGTTGTCATCCGGCTTAAAGTAGAATGTCCCTTGCCCGCTTCTATGTGCTTCAAAGAGCGTTGCTACACCTTCGTCAAGCCAGCTTGGCAGACGAAACTTAAAGAGCCGGCTGTTAAACTGATGCCAACCCTCGTGTCCGAGAGCTGTAAATGTTCGCTCTATGCCGATATTATATGTTACGCAGGCACCATTGAGATAATATGCGCCCGATTGAATTTTACAAAATAGTTCTGCATGTTTACCTGCGAAGGGCTTTGTAAAATCTTCCCACTGCTGACGGTTGGCAAAAAGGTATGTGGTAAATTTAGTTGTCGTTTCAATGGGTTCAGCTAATTGACTGTTATAACCGTGATATGCAGCTTCTACAAAGGCAGGCACCGACCGAAGCATCAGGGGTTCTAAAAGCGTTGTGAGAACTTCGTAGTGAGTTGTGGTAAGTTTTAGCCCCCTTCGACTGCACTCAGGACAGGCCGGCCCATATTCATTCTCCCAAACCTCAACCGATTCCAGTTCCGGCAGATTTTGCTTTTGCAGATACTCGACCATACCGACGGGCGTATTGAGCCCCCCCTTCTTGCCTCTGGCAAGAGGCAGGGGGGGCTCGATTTTGTCGGTCTCAAAACAACCCGCCAGGCAAATAATGGCTATTATCCAGATTATCGCCGAATTTCTTAGCACGGTTTGCCTTTTTGTCAGAGAACCCCGCGTAAAATCCGCCAAAAGGACGGCGGACAAGCGCGGGGCTAAATATTTAGCCAGCGGTTTCACCGCCGGTTTGCGCCGCTGCGGTTAATCTTCTTTTATTTCACGAAACGGTGAGCCAAAGACTTCAGCGGTAAATAGATAGACTTCCGTATCCGGACTCTTCCACGCATCGGCAGCAAGGCCAGCCTTGTGTGCACAGCAGTACGAAAGAAATTCCTCTTTGCTCCAGCCGGTCTCGGTGGCCACCTGAGGCAGAAAACAACCTGAAGCATGTCCCTTTTTAATATATATTCCGTCAATCCCAGGACGCAAACTTAATGGGTTATCAGTGCGCTGCAGCGGTGAAAGAACGGATATCTCGATATCCAGCTGCTCTAATTCATCGGCCGATATCGGGTCGGCAAAGAATCGCGGGTCACCGGTAGCTGAGGCCTTGGCCATATCAGCTATCAGCTCAATCAACGGGCTTTCAGAAGTAAATTGCCCGATACAACCGCGCAATCTGTCGTGGTTTTTCAATGTTACAAAACAGCCGCAGTGGGCATTTAGCTCAGGGTCGTCCGATTTCGGTTCAGGCATTGTCCTGCCTTTAATAACTGCCTCAACTGTATCCCTGGCAACCTTCAGAAGTGTTTGTTTTTGTGCGTCGTTCACTTTTCAGCCCATAAATATATGGCTAAGTTTTTTCATTATATAAACAAGCAGTGCAAGAAGTAGGATAACAACAATAGTTGCGATGTTGAAATATTTTTCTATCAATCGACGGGCTTTTTCACCGAGGAAGTAAAAAAGCAGCGCCTCACCACCAAATCGCATAGTGCGAAATATTACACTAATAATTACGAATTTTTTTATCGAGACATCAGCCATACCACCCAGCCAGCTAAAGAGCATATAAGGCACCGGCGTCAGAGCCGAGATAGCTATCGCCCAAAAATCATACCTCTGGTAAAGCTCAAGTGCCTGATGTGCCTTCTCGCCCAATTGGATTGGCCCGAAGCTCAACTGCTCAAAGAAGCTCACAACCCTTTCACCACCGATGGCCAGACCAAGAGAAAAAGCAATTGTGCCGCCAAGAACGGAGAAAAATGCACAGGTCAGGCCGTATCTTATCGAGCGCTTCGGCTTGCCTAAGCACATGCCGATAACCAGCACATCGGCGGGAATGGGAACACAGATGGGTTCGGTGATTGCGAGCAGAATCAGTGCTAACATCCCGAAGCGGGTATCAGCCCAGTGAACAACCCAGTTGTACAACCGCCTGTGCCAGTGCCACCGGGCAACGGTCTCGTTGCCCGTCGCTTCCGCCTTCGCTGACGCTACGGCGGACAAGCGTGACTCGTCGCTTGTTTTTGTTTCATCGTTCGTCATTCATTATTCCTGCTTGTCATTCCCGCTTCTTTTTGTCATTCCTGCGCAAGCAGGAATCTATTTTTCCTTTGTGCCTTTCTTCTTCTCTTTTGCGAATTCTCCTGCCGGCCCACCGGACGTAAACAATACCGCAAACCGTGTTACCAACGCACCTAACAG
>Ga0315543_1002735_pt1 | contig 16670 bp, 13 predicted proteins | sample SalMarSW160210MG_2_FD_203098 | JGI IMG/M metagenome (GOLD analysis project Ga0315543, IMG submission 203098) | Salt marsh sediment microbial communities from the Plum Island Ecosystem LTER, Massachusetts, United States - Salt Marsh Sediment SW1601-210 ...
TGATAGCTACTCGATGACAAAGGTAATCTGCCTCTTCTATATAATGGGTGGTAAGGATGATAGTTATGCCTTCCTGTTCATTTAGCGTTCTGATGTGGTTCCATAGATTCCTTCTTGTTTGTATGTCTAAGCCTAAAGTTGGTTCATCCAGAAACAAAACTTTAGGATGGTTCATAAATCCACGGGCAACTTCGAACCTGCGTTGGATGCCGCCTGACAAGTTTTCGACCTTGATATTCTCCTTCCCTTTTAATTCCAGCAGGCTGAGCACCTCCGCTATCCTTTCTCCCCTTGTCTTCCTGCCCATGTGGTACATCCTGCCGTGGAAATCCAGGTTTTCTCTGCCAGTAAGAAATTTATCGATGCAGGAGTCTTGGAACACAATGCCAATGCATTCCCTGATGCTATCCCTCTCGCGTGTAACATCGTAGCCACAAACCTTAACCGAACCTGAGGTGGGATTCAGGATAGTGCACAACACCTTTGTAATGGTCGTCTTGCCAGCGCCATTAGGGCCAAGGAAGCCAAAGACCTCACCTGCTTTGACATTCAAGGTAACATGGTCTACAGCTACGAGCCCATCAAATTCTCTGGTAAGGTCCTCAATTTCTATCACGTTATTCATGATTTTTATCTTCCAGCTTTCTGCCTGCATAGTGCAGGAAGGCATCTTCCAAGCTGGGTTTATGTTGACTAATGGATGAAATGGCAAATCCATGCTCTCGGGATAACCTTACTATCTCAGGTATCCTTGTCCCCTCACTACCTACAGTTAACTCCAACCAACCATCACGTTGATTAACCTCTTTGACCCAATTTACCTCCTTCAGCAACTTTGCCAGCTCATCTGCACCCTGGAGAAGCTTAACGGAGAGCAAGCTATCACCAAGGGAGTTCTTTAAACCTCCAGGAGTATCAGTCACCAGTATTTTCCCTTGCTCCAGAATAGCTACTCTATCACAGAGATAATCAGCTTCTTCAACATAATGTGTGGTTAGCAATACAGTGGTACCTGACTCTCTATTTAGTTTCTTCGCGTAATCCCATAGCATCCTTCTTGTCTGCACATCCAAGCCTAAAGTTGGCTCATCCAAAAACAAAATTCTGGGCTGATTCAGCATCCCCCTGGCTATCTCCAGCCTGCGTTGCATCCCACCAGAGTAATGCTTCACCAACATGTTTTGCTTGGTTTTCAACCCTACTAACTCCAAGGCTCGGGATATCCTTTCTTCTCTCGTTTTCTTGGGAATGTGGTACATCCGAGCATGAAAATCGAGGTTTTCCCTAGCAGTCAAGTCGGTATCCAGGCTTAGCTCCTCAAACACTACAGCAATGGATTGCCGAATCTTGCTCCCATCCCGGGTGATATCGTATCCAGATACGGTGGCTGTCCCAGAGGTAGGGGTGCGCGCCGTAGCCAACATCATGATAGTGGTTGTCTTGCCCGCTCCGTTAGCACCAAGAAAGCCAAAAATCTCCCCTTCCTCAACCTCAAATGAGATATGGTCCACAGCAACAAGATGACCAAATATTTTGGTTAAATCTCTAACTTCGATTGCTTTCATTCTCTGCATCAATATCAGTGAGTTTCAGTTTCCTTCACAAACTTAGCAAACTCAGTAATTCGGCGACTCATGACGTTAAGCAATTCTTCCACTGCCTCAACTTTGACAAAGGTAAGCCCCCTACCTCGAAACTGGTTGAACACCAAAAGCTTGGTGCCGACATCTATGCCCAGTTCTCTTCGAGCCTCTACCGGAATTACCAACTGCCCTCGAGGTCCGACTACTGTGGAGCCAAAACACTTACCTATCATGCCCTTATCCTCGTGTTCCATTCTTCCTCCTAATAGTAAGATTAGCGACAAATTCAGAATTGTATGATTTTTCTTACTATTCTGTCAAGGCACTGTACCCATCTATATGAAATGAAGCAGACAACACTTATTCAAGGTACACTTACATAGGGCATACCTATCTCTGGTTAGTGATAGTCTTCTCAACTTCAGCCTCGGGCATATTTAAGCGGTACAAGATATGTCGCACAATTTCCAGGCCAGCCTCAGTTTCAGGTCGAACTACTCCAGAAACACCCCTAGCCTGCAAAAACTTGAATTCAGAATCACTATGAGCGCGAGCAATTACCTCCAGGTTTGGATTAATTCGCCGAGCATGGTCAAGGGCAAGTCTTACCGCCACAGGGTCAGCAACAGCAAGTACCAGAATGACAGCTTCCTTTATCCCCGCCTGATAGAGCACGTTCGGGTTGCCTGCATCTCCATAGACACACGGCACTCCCTCCGCTTGCAATTCAGATATAGTCTTGGGGTCAAGGTCGGTAACTACATACGGGATAGCCAACTGACTAAGAATCCGAGCAATGGTACCACCTACACGACCATACCCACAAACGATTACATGGTTAGTCAAATTCGGGGTTTCTATGGCAAGCTGTTTCTTACCTCCACCAGCAACTTCCATAGCTTCCCTCCGTCTGACACAGATTTTGGAGGTCAAAGCAAAAACAAATGGTGTGAGTAATATGGTGATGATAGCGCTGCCAAGTATCATTGAATAGGTATATCCAGTAATTACTCCTACCCCCAGCCCCAATTCTGCCAGAACAAAACTAAACTCACCGACCTGCGTCATGCCTGCGCCTACCAGTGGCGCTGTTTTGCCCCGATAGCCAAACGCATAAGTAATACCGGAGCAAATAGCAAACTTCACTAAGATAATAGCTACAACTAAGACCAGCAAAGAAGCAATATTAGCTAATAAAAACTGCAAATCTATAAGCATGCCAACTGATACAAAGAAGAGCGCAGCAAATAAATCACGCAATGGCACTATGTCACCAAGTGCTTGATGAGCGAAGTCCGACTGACTGACCATAAGACCTATGGCAAAGGCGCCTAAAGCCGCAGATAAACCAAAGTAGTAAGCAGCAAAAGCACCCCCTAAGCACAATCCTGCGATAGAGATGACAAATAGCTCCCTGGATTGTCGCAGGGCTACGCGCCTCAACAAACGGGGTATCAGCCAGATGCCAGCAACTAATATTAGAGCAATGAAGGCTGCAGCTTTGAGAAAAGCTAAACCCAACACAGGTAGTAAACTTCCACTGACTGTTCCCAGCACCGGTAGGATAAACATGGCGAAGGCAGCAGCAATATCCTGCAATAACAGGATGCCTATCATCACGCGGCCATGCGGTGAGGTTGCCTCACCTCTATCAAACAACATCCCAAGCACTACCATGGTGCTGCTCAGAGAAATCAGAAAACCAAAGACAATTGCTTCGCGAAGGCCCTGCCCTAATAGATACATAGCAGCAAACACTCCCAGGGTAGTCGTTACTACTATCTGACCAATGCCACCAAAAATGGCTATATTTCTTATTTGTTTCAGTTCGTGGAAGGAGAACTGAATGCCTAAAGTAAAAAGGAGCAGCACAACGCCAATAGTAGCTAGAATCTCTATGTTATGAGTGCTCTGAATCAAACCCAGGGCATAAGGGCCGATAATAATACCGGCAACGGCATAGCCCAGAATTACAGGCTGCTTTAGCAATCTGGCAATTAAACCACCACCTAATGCAGCCCCAAGAACTATCGCCAGATCGAGTATCAATCTGGACTCTTCCATCGCTCTTCAGGAACTCCCGGTGTTATTCCCAGCCGACATCATATCACTCCGCCTCGGGTTTAGCTTTCGCAATTTTGGGATTATTCACTCACCCATAATTTGAAGCACCAATTCCCGCGATCTAGCGCGGTTATCAAAATCAATAAATGCTATTTGTTGCCAGGTGCCTAGAGTTAATCTCTTACTCACGAAAGGTATCGTGAGCGAAGCTCCAAGCACAGAAGCTCGCACATGGGAATGGCCATTCCCATCACCCCAGGTTTTGTTATGTTCATAAGGGATATTCTGTGGTATCACCCTATCCCACATATCTTTGAAATCGCCAAGAAGCTTGGACTCATATTCAATAGTGGTAATCCCGGCTGTTGAGCCGGATATAAACAAGGTTACCGCACCATTGTTTACTTCCGATTGCTTTACCTCGCCTGCTACCTGCTCGGTTATATCAATGATGTCGCAATTACCCTTGGTTTTAAATGTGACGCTTTTAGTGACTACAGTCATATTCTTACCTCCTGCCATAGAATATCATTCAGCTCAAACACCGGACCGTCACGGCACACCTGTTTCAGGCCATGCCTGGTATTTATAGTACAGCTACGACAAGCCCCGATGCCACATCCCATTCTCACCTCCAGGGAAACCTGGCAATTTCTTAGCTTATATTCTTCGCTTCGCTCAGAATGACAAGTTAATAATTCCACCATCGCCTTATACATATCCAGAGGACCACAAGCATATACTTGGTCAGCCCAACCGATAAAGTCAGGCAGGATGTCGGTTACCATGCCCTTCCTGCCCAGGGTGCCATCCTCGGTAACAGGGATGAATTGAACCTTCTCAGGCAAAGGTGAGAGATTGCTTCGCTGCCTCTTCGCTATGCTCAGGGCTTCGGCTCGTAATGAGGGAAAGGGATAAATCTGAGCAGCGGTGCTCGCTCCATGAATTAAGGTTACCTGATATTGAGGTGAAGCATATTGAGCCAGGAAGATAAGCGGCGCAATGCCGATACCACCACCCACCAGCAGCAAATTCTTCGAATCCGACGCAGTGTCGAATCCCTTACCCAATGGTCCAAGAACATCTATCTTGTTACCCGCTTGCATCTTTGATAACCAAAAAGTTCCTTTGCCTACCACCTTGAATAAAATGGCAATCCCACCCTCACCTAAATCCTCTCCCGTCGAGGGAGAGGACAAAAATGAGACCTGATGAACACTGAAGGAACGACGCAATATCAATTCTTCACAGCACACCGCAATGAATTGCCCCGGATAAGCATGAGAAGCAATATCAGGTGCTTCAAGCCACATAAGATACACGCCTGGCATGACCTCCACATTAGAAGTTACAGTGCACAAGAACTGCTTCATGCTAAATCCCGAGCAATATCAAAATTCAAAGACCAAAATTACAATTTAGAATGCAAGAATACCCCAAGTTTCATCATTTTGCATTTTTATTTTTGATTTTTGCCCCTTAGATATTCCCTCAGCGGCTGAACGTTGAAAGTCTTGCTGACACCCCTCATCGCTTCCACAACCACGCGGGCGGTATCCAGCGAAGTAAAGCAAGGTATTCTTTTTTCCGCAGCAGCACGCCGTATATCAAACCCATCCCTTAGCGAAAGTCTTCCGCCGGTAACAGTATTGACAACCCCGGCCACAGAATTATCCCGGATAACATCAATAACGTTGGGATGTCCCTCACTTAATTTTTTGGTCACCATTTTCACCGGGAGATTCATTGCTTCAATCATAGCCGCAGTACCTTCAGTAGCATAAAGTCCATAGTGAAGCGAGTGCAACTTCTCGATTAAAGGCTGTGATTCAGCTTTATCCCTATCCGCAATGCTCAGTAATAAACCACCCTCACCAGGCAACATCAACCCGGCAGCCAGAAGTGCCTTGACCAGGGCAGCGTCAAAGGTGTAATCAACACCCATCACCTCACCGGTGGATTTCATCTCAGGTCCAAGATAATTATCCACCCCGATCAGCTTGGACATGGAGAAAACGGGAGCCTTTATACCTACCAATTTTTGCTTCTTCCACAATCCCCCTTTATAACCCTGCTCAGCAAGACCAATACCAGCCATCACCTTGATGGCAATTCGCACCAAGGGAACACCGGTCACCTTAGAAATGAAAGGCACAGTTCTGCTACCCCTGGGATTTACCTCAAAGACATATACTGAGGAACGCCCGTCCTCCCTCATGATGAGCATCTGAACATTCATCAAGCCTTTAACCTGCAAGGACAGGCCAATCCTGGTGGTATAATCCAGCATAGTGTTTACCTCTTCCTCGGTTAAATTGACTCCGGGATAAATAGCCACGGCATCGCCACTGTGTACACCAGCCCGTTCAATATGCTCCATTATGCCCGGAATAAGCACCTCCTCCCCATCACAGACAGCATCCACCTCAACCTCCTTACCCTGCAAGTACTTATCGATAAGGACAGGATGCTGGCTATCGAGTTCTAGAGCCGCAGTAAGATAGCGAATCAGTTCAGTTTTATTATGCACAATTTCCATAGCTCTGCCACCGAGGACATAGCTGGGACGAACCAGCAATGGATAACCCAAGGACTTAGCTACGTTTAATGCTTCATCAAGGGATGACACACCGGCTCCTGGCGGCTGGAGAATGCCTAATCTGTCCAGAAAGTCTTCAAAGCGATGACGGTCTTCAGCTATGTCTATTGCTTCAGCACCGGAACCGAGTATCGGTGAATTACTGCGTACCAGTGGCTCAACCATGTTGAGGGCTGTCTGCCCGCCAAACTGAACAATAGAGGGTGGGACAGCCTCACCTTCATTTTCAAGTATGTCTCGAATGCTTTCCTCATCCAGAGCTTCAAAATAAAGGCGGTCGCTGGTATCAAAATCAGTGGAGACTGTTTCTGGATTAGAATTAACCAGGATGCTCTTTATCCCGGCTCCCTGAAGCGCCCAGGCAGAATGAACACAACAATAATCAAACTCAATCCCCTGTCCAATCCGTATGGGACCACTGCCAATAACTAAAGCTTTCCTGCCCTTCAATGGCTCAGCTTCATTTTCTTTCTCATATGTGCTGTAGAAATAAGGAGTTTCGGCATCAAATTCGCCAGCGCAGGTATCCACCATCTTATACACCGGGCGGATATCCCATTGATGCCGAATTTGCCTCACCTGTTCTGGCAATCTATCAGCTAGCGTGCCGACTTGTTCATCAGAGAAACCAAGCCGCTTTGCCTCCCGGAGAAGCTCGGGGGTCAATGGTTCGGAAAGAAGCTGCTTTTCCATCCCAACGATATTTTGAAGCTTGTAGATAAACCAGGGATCTATCCCAGTGCGTTGAGAGAGCTCCTCAAGCGTAGCTTCCCTTCTCAGCGCCGCCATAATCGCCCATATTCTCAGGTCGTTAGGATGAAGCGGGTAAGAAGCAAGCCTTTTCTTCTTTCCCCAATTGGAATCCTCCCAGAGCAAAGTTCGCTTACCAAACTCTAAAGAGCGTACCGCCTTCTGGAGAGCAGCTTCAAAACATCTCCCAATAGCCATCACTTCACCGGTGGCCTTCATCTGGCTGCCAAGCTCTCTATCACCCAAAGCAAATTTATCGAAAGGCCATCTTGGAACTTTGACCACACAGTAATCAAGAGCAGGCTCAAAAGATGCCATCGTTTTACCAGTAACCCTGTTGGGTATCTCATCAAGCCTTCTGCCGATGGCTACCTTGGCAGCCACTCGGGCAATGGGGTAGCCAGTGGCTTTACTGGCAAGAGCCGAGCTACGACTAACACGCGGGTTGACTTCAATCACATAATACTGACTTTTCTCCACCTTAATTTGGTCTGGAGCCCACTTTTCGGCAACTATCGGGTGAGGAGTAAGGGCAAACTGTATGTTACAGCCACCTTCAACGCCCAAAGCCCTTATAATGTTAATGCTCGCCGACCTGAGCATCTGGTATTCCTTATCGGTAAGCGTCTGACTGGGAGCTATCACAATGCTGTCCCCGGTGTGCACGCCCATAGGGTCAATATTCTCCATGTCACAGATGGTAATACAGTTATCAGCGGCATCACGCATAACTTCATATTCAATTTCCTTCCACCCGAGAAGACACTGCTCCACCAGAACTTCGTGGCTCATGCTGCTATCCAGACCGTTGGCGACTACTTTCTCAAGCTGTTCCATGGTGTGAGCAACGCCGCCTCCCGTACCACCCAGTGTGTAAGAGGGTCGAATAATGAGCGGTAAGCCGATGGATTTCGTCAGCTCTTTGGCTTCCTCTACCGATTTTACTGTGGCGCTCTGCGGCACAGGCTCACCAATATCGATGAGAAGCTGTTTAAATAACGACCTCTCCTCAGCCTTCTTTATCGTTTGCACCGATGTCCCCAGAAGCCTTACATTATATTTATCAACTATACCGGCATCAGCTAACTCTACCGCAAGGTTAAGCCCTGTCTGCCCACCCAGAGTGGGCAGCAGTCCATCGGGACGCTCCCTTGCAATCACTCGGTCTAAGACTTCCACTGTAAGTGGCTCAATATAGACGATATCGGCGATGCCTTCGTCGGTCATGATAGTCGCCGGGTTTGAGTTCACCAGCACCGTAGTTACACCTTCCTCCCGCAAAGCACGGCATGCCTGAGTTCCCGAATAATCGAACTCCGCCGCCTGCCCGATAATTATCGGCCCTGAGCCGATGACCAGGACTTTGTTTACTTTTCTATTATTCGAGGGAAATTTCATATGGGCCTTTTTTACGGTGCATATTTCCTGCTTGTATATCTACGCTAGCTTCAATTTTGTTGGTATCCTTACTCACTTTGACAACAACACCACCATAGTGCATGCGAATCCCCAAATATATCGGCGTGTCAAGGATTAGGTTTATGGTCGGAACGTTCTTATTAACGCTACTTACATTAACCCATTGGCTGCCGGATAGGACTATTTCTCGCACATCTTTAAACTGTACCCATACATAGGGGGCAGTTGCTGGCGCCTCACCCTCATTCTTGAAAATAAAATCAATTGTCACCTCAGTCAAGCCATCGAGTGCTTTCTTCTTAATATCACAACCCATCCGTAGGTCTGCTTGCGGGGTCGCATATCTCTTTTCGTATATTCGATCAATATCCTCACGCCTTGCCCCTTCATTCATATTGAAGTTCCTAATGAAAACGGTGCCGCGCTCAATGAAAAAAGGCTTTTGTGAACCAGGAACAGGACCACCGTACTTGTCATGAACCGCAACGACATACGGGGGGTTACTCCCCTTGATTTGGATCACCCCGACTTTATGCCCCATGATAACCTTTTCTAAATATTCTATGCGTAAAGGTGGATCGCATCTGTCTTTCAGAATTTCGTTTAGTTGCTCTGGTGTGTGGGAAGTCTTAATACCTATGAGCTTCCTCGCCTCATCCTCCACTCCAGTAATGATTTGCGTCTCCCCTCCACTGTTTGCTAGCGCTAATACATCCTTCACAAATTGCGCTTTATCCCCATCTCCCTCCAAGACCAAATCTTCTTTATAATCGAGTTCAGGGCCTTCATCTTCCTCCTTTATGATTCTGATAATCTTGGCTTTTGTGATCATACTTTCACCTCCTTTCCCACCATCTCCAGAAATTTCTCAAATAGATACATGTTATCCAACGGCCCGGGAGAGGCTTCGGAGTGATACTGAATGGATACAATGGGCAACTCTCGATGACGAAGACCCTCCACCGTGTCGTCGTTCAAGTTCATGTGGCTTATTTCAAGCCCTCCCTTCAAGGTATCGGCATCTACGGCATAGCCGTGATTCTGAGCAGTGATATAAACTTTGTTAGTAGCTAAGTCACGAACGGGATAGCTGCCCCGATGTCCAAATTTGAGCTTGAAGTTCCTGGCGCCAAAGGCTTGACCGATCACATTTTGCCCCAGACCAATGCCCATCATTGGCTTTTTGCCGGTAAGCTTCTTCACCATCTCCGTTATATCGTTAAGGAGAGCGGGGTCGCCAGGACCGGAGGAAAGGACAATGCCATCGGGATTTGAAGCCAGGATATCCTGTGCCGAAGTAGTGCACGGGACAGCGGTTACCTGGCAGCCAGATTGACTCAGGATACGCAGTATGTTGTATTTCAAGCCTAAATCAAGGACTACGATGCGAGATTGCTTCGCTGCGCCTTCGCGGAGTTTATCCTGAGCGAGATTCTTCGGTCGCTTCTCTCCCTCAGAATGACGAGGGGTGAAAGGCTCAGGGCTTTGGCTGGCAATGGCAGGCGCACCAGAGTGCCATTCATAGGGCTTTTCAGTACTAACCTGGTGAACGAAATCGGTAAAATCGTATTTGGGCAAATTCTTCAGCTCCCTTAACGCTTCCTCAGCAGTCATTTCTGAGGTAATAATCCCCATCATTACCCCGATGGAGCGTATATGGCGGGTTAACGCCCGCGTATCTATCCCACTGATTCCCGGAATGCCATTATCCTGTAGAAAGTTATGTAAAGTAATTGTGCTCTGCCAGTGGCTGGGCTGGGGGCAGTATTCCCGAACGGCCAAGCCCCTAATTTGAATTTGCTTTGATTCGAAATCGCTTTCATTAATGCCATAGTTCCCAATCAAAGGATAGGTGGGCACCAGAATCTGCCCGGCATAAGAAGGGTCGGTGAGCATCTCCTGGTAGCCAGTCATGCTGGTATTGAAAACGACCTCGCCATAGGCATTATCCTCGGCACCGAAGGAATAGCCCTCATAAACTGAGCCATCTTCAAGAACTAAAATTGCCTTCTTAGCCATGAGATTGCTTCGCTTCGCTCGCAATGACAAAAGGAGGATGGCAATGACTTTTTAGTGAGTCATCCATGTAAACTGCCTCTCCATCGACTATGGTTGCCATTACCTTGCCTTTGAATTTGCAGCCATCAAACGGAGTATTCTTTCCTTTAGAGGCGAATTTGCTGCTGTCCACCACCCATTCCCTATCCGGGTCAAATATGGTGATATTGGCCCGAGAGCCTATCTTAAACGTGCCTAATTCATTACCTTTATCAACTATCCTTGCTGGCTCACAAGTTAGCTTAGAAATCAAAGTAACTAAACCTATTTCCCCTCTATGAACCAGGTCCATGAGACAGCCGAAAGCAGTCTCAAATCCGCTGATGCCGAAGGCAGCCATTTCCAGGCTGCAATCCTTATCTGCCAGAGTATGTGGGGCATGGTCGGTGGCAATGGCATCGAGCACCCCGTGCTTTAATCCGTCAATCAAGCAAGTTATGTCATCTTCAGTCCGCAAAGGCGGGTTTACCTTGGCATTGGTGTCGTATTGAGATTGCTTCGCTCCGCTCGCAATGACATTGTCGCCTTTTCCCCAGTTCTTCCCCATTATCCTTTCCTCAGTCAGTGTCAAATGGTGAGGAGTAACCTCAGCAGTTACCGAAATTCCTTCCTCTTTTGCACAACGCACAAGATCAACAGAGCCACAAGTACTTACATGGGCAATATGAATTCTGGCACTGGTTAGCTTTGCCAGAGCCAGGTCCCGGGCTATCATCATTTCCTCCGCATTCGCTGGGATTCCCTTCACGCCCAGCTTTGCAGACACCCAACCCTCATTTACAACACCATCGTTACTCAGCCGCCTATCCTCACAATGGTCAATGATGGGCAAGCCAACGGTACGGCTATACTCAAGAGCACGACGCATAACCTGTGGATTAACCACCGCATCACCATCATCGCTGAAAGCAACTACGCCAGCTTCAGCCAGCTCAGCCATATCGCAGACTTCCTTTCCACCCCTCCCTTTAGTGACACAGCCTATAGGGAAGACATGAACAATGCCCTCTTCAGCAGCTTTTTGTTTCACCCAATCCACCATAGCTGGCTTATCAATAGGGGGACTTGTGTTTGCCATGCAACAGACGGCAACAAAGCCACCTGCTGCGGCTGCCCTTGCGCCTGTAGCGATTGTTTCTTTATCCTCAAATCCCGGCTCACGAAGATGGCAATGAAGGTCTACAAAGCCAGGGCAAACGACCATCCCGGTAGCATCGATTACCAAGGGTTGCTTCGCTCCATTTGCAATGACAATTGGTATCCCCTTCCCCAATTGTCTAATTTTGCCCTCATCAATAACCAAATCAGCAATTTGGTCTATATCCTGACCAGGGTCAATTATGTGTCCACCGCGTATGACTAAGGAGACAGATTTATTACCCATCATTTCTACCACACTCTCCAGTAGTTAGAATTTCGTATTCCATAGCTAACGCCCCTTGCGATGTGCGGTGATATAGCTGCTAGGCTTGAAACCATGAGCCCCAGCTTCACTTTTTGAATCAAAAATAATCAAATTCTCAGGCTTAATTTTTCGAATCCAATGGCTGTCAGCGCTATGGTACTTCTTGGTCGCCAACATTCCTTGATGCCACTCTGAACTGGCAATATATTGAGGATGAACCTCGTGTTCGCAGTAAAGACACCTCAGCGTCAAAGGCGACAAGCTTACTATTTTGAACTCAGGCCTTATATACCTTGTTTCTGTTTCCTGGTTTGAGACACAGTTCGAATTAGAACACCTGACCCCGGAATCCCGGTCATAAATGGGATAATCTACCTTCTGAACGGAAGAATCAGCTTCTTTAGAAATTGCGATTTCCCTGGTTCCCAGCAAGAGGGCCATCAACGCCATTCTGACAGGCACCCCACGAGCAGCCTGCTTGAAATACATGCTCCTGGGGTCAGCATCTAACTCATAGGCCAATTCATCAACGCGGGGCAGCGGGTGCATAACAATCGTCTTTTTAAACTCCTTTCCCTTGAGGAGCTTCTTATCTACCACCGGGTAATCCTTTTTCAGCTCCTGTCCCTCTTCTGCAGGGGCATGCCTTTCCTTCTGAAGTCTCATCACATAAAGGGTATCAACCCCTGCCTTCTTCAGCTTTATTTGATAGTCACCTTCAGATAAATCATAATGCAGCCAAGTGTCAATTCCATGCTTCTTCAATGTCTCAATCTCCAACCCTATTTGAACACCAATGTCAGGAATATCAGGCAACATTGTAAGTTGATGTGGGCTACTCGGAGTTACATATATGGCATCTAATGGGAAGAACCCTTTCTTAACTTTCTGGTTCACAGCCTCAAGCCTTATCAGCTTACCTTTATATTCTGTAGTCAGCTTTCTTAGAACATGCTCCGGCATCTCCAGCCCGGGACTGGGTGGAAAAAGGATAACTGCGCCGAACCTGGCCAGGGCATAGGTCAGGGAATGTACCGCTCGCCCGTATCTCAGATCTCCAAACAAAGCGATTTTCAGACCCTCAATGTTTCGTCTCTCCTTTTTAAGGGTGTAAAGGTCGCACAACGCCTGGGTTGGATGTTCGTGACCTCCATCACCGGCATTTATTACCGGGACGCCAGCGTAATCAGCAACTACCCTGGCCGCTCCTTCCCAGGGATGTCTGATGACAATTATATCGGCATAACTCCCGACCACCCTTGCCATATCAGCAAGGCTTTCGCCTTTAGCTAGAGAGGTTGCACCTACTTCAACCGCACTTATGATTCTCCCCCCGAGTCTGAGCATCGCAGCCTCGAAAGATAAACGTGTCCTGGTGCTCGGTTCAAAAAACAGACTCGCCATAATCTTTCCCTGGCATACCCCGGATTGGTCATTTAATGAATCAGACATTTCGTCTGCCACGGAAAACAGTGCCTCGATTTCTCCGTTGGATAAATCGTCTATGCTTACCAAACTGCTGCCTGCTAAGCTCATCTAACCACTCCCTGTGTATTTACTTTCCAAGTCAGTTTTATCCTCTATCAACGCTACTCACTACTCAGTTGAACCTGCTATAGCTACCCCATCTTCACCATCTACTTCTTTAACATACACCTCTACCTTCTCACTCCGCGAGGTTGGTATATTCTTACCGACATAGTCAGCTCGAATAGGAAGTTCACGGTGACCACGGTCAATAAGAACAGCCAACTGCATGGAGCTAGGCCGACCTAAATCGATAAGAGCATCCATAGCTGCCCGAATGCTTCTCCCGGTATAAAGGACATCATCCACCAGGACCACTTGTTTATCAGTTACATCAACGGGGACCTCGGTATGCTTAGCCGGTTTTGATTCCACAGGAGAAACGTCATCACGATAAGAATTAATATCCAGAACACCTACAGGAACATGGATATCTTCAAAACTCTGAATTGTATTGGCTAATCGGTGTGCTAAAGGCACTCCTCTGGTCCACATACCCACGAGTACAATGCTTCCAGCACCCTTGTTCCTTTCTACAATCTCGTGGGCAATACGAACCAAGGCACGCCCCACATCCTCCGAGGTCATGAGGAGCTTACGGGGCATTAAAAAGGCCTCCTGCCACATAACTGGCAAGAGGCTGCAGATTTTACCAACCTTTGCGTTATCAAATCTCCCCTTACCAGCCTCTCCGGGCTGATTTAAAGGTCTATATGATTGTACCAAATTTATACTAATGATGCAACAATTAAAAATAAATTGTATTTTCGCCAAACCAGATGTTAATATCGTCAGACAAGAAATATATCAATGGATTTTTCATTAATTCCTGACGGCACAGTTACTTCGGTGCCAGGATTTGTCGCTGGTGCAGTCCACGCCGGAATAAAGGATACGGACGAACTGGACTTAGCTATCCTCTATTCCAAGATGCCTTGTGTCGCCACTGGTGTTTTCACCACCAACCTGGTTAAATCAGCCCCGATCATCTTATCCCAAAGACACCTAACACAAAGAAAAGCAAGGGCAATTGTGGTGAATTCAGGTTGTGCCAACGCCTGTCTTGGAGAGCAAGGCATGACAGATGCCTCAGAAATGGCAAGCCTGACAGCAACAAAAGTGAGCATACCCTCAAAGGAAGTGCTTGTAGCCAGCACCGGGGTGATTGGAAAACCACTGCCTATGAACCAGGTCAGAAACGGAATCGAGAAAATAAAGCTCCACCAGGATGGCGGTCATGAACTAGCCAGTGCAATGATGACCACGGATACCAGGCCCAAGGAGATAGCGATACAAGTCGAGGCAAAGGAAGGTAAATTTACCATCGGCGGGGTAGCTAAAGGAGCAGGCATGATGCATCCTGAATTAGCCACCATGCTTTGCTTTATAACCACCGACGCCGTGGTAAACATTGATTTCCTGCAGCAAGCGCTAAAGAAGGCGGCTAATGCGTCTTTTAATATGCTCAGCATTGACGGCGAAACCAGCCCCAGCGACTGTGTATTTTTGTTAGCCAATGGCTTGGCAAGCAACACTGAAATTGGTTTCAATAATGGCGAGGATTTTCAAAACGTTTTAAATGAAGTTTGCGTTTCTTTAGCCAAATCAATAGCCCGAGATGGTGAAGGAGCAACCAGGTTCATCGAAGTTATTGTGGAAGGAGCGGTAAATCAAACGGAGGCTCGCCGGGCAGCCCGGACCATTGTTAGCTCTCCACTGGTGAAAGCGGCGATGCATGGCGGTGACCCTAATTGGGGACGCATTGTTGCCGCCCTGGGACGAAGTGGCGCAAAGATAAGGGAAGATAAACTGGATGTCCATTTGAATGACATTTGTGTCATGAAGCAAGGCAGCCCAACACGCTTTGATGCAGAAGAGCTGCGAACGTCCTTAGCAACAGCTAACAGTGTGCCTATCAAGGTGTATCTCAACCTGGGTGACGGCAGAGCCACTGCCTGGGGCTGCGACCTATCTGAAGAATATGTTACGATAAATAGCGAATATATAACATAACGCTAAGTTACCTCGACGTACAAGCATGAAACCACTGGTAGTTAAAATAGGCGGCAGCACTTTAGGCAACCGGGATACTGTCCTGGAGGACCTGGTAGCACTCCAAGAGCAAGGTGTGCCTTTAGTGGTAGTTCATGGCGGTGCCCAAGAAGTTTCTAGCTGGCTCGCCAGGCTTGGCATATCGACCAGCTTTATAAATGGGCTGAGGGTTACCGATGCCGAGACGTTGAAAGTGGTTACTGCAATACTTGGTGGCCTGGTTAATAAAGAACTGGTGGTAGCTATTCAAGCCCTGAAGGGAAAAGCAATAGGCCTAAGCGGAAGTGATGGCAATTTGCTCCGGGCAAAGCTCAAGGATTCCGAGCTAGGTTACACCGGTGAAATTATAGCTACCGACCCTGCCCCGTTGAACATACTGCTACAATCAGGATATACGCCTGTGGTAGCACCAATAAGCTTTGGGGAAGTTAACGGAAAGCTAACATTGCTCAATATCAATGGTGATACTGCTGCTGGTGAGATAGCTGCTGCTCTAGCTGCTCAGAAACTCATCTTCCTTACCGATGTTGATGGCATCTACGATAGCTCAGGAAAGGTAATTTCCAGGCTTAATATTGATGAGGCAAACGAAATGCTCAAACTTGGTACAGCTTCGGGAGGGATGTTCCCCAAAATAGAAGCGAGCATCAGAGCCCTTTCAGTAACATCTATTGCGCGTATTATCAATGGTAAAATGTCTCACGCTTTGCTTAATGAGCTGAAGAATGGAATTGGAGGAACAAGCATTGTCCCAAAGTAACGACTGGCAAAAACTGGCGGACAAGCTGTTTTTGAACACAGTAACCAGGCTTCCTGTAACATTGGTTCGTGGGGAAGGGGCCTGGGCATGGGACGACAGGGGCAAACAATACCTTGACTTCGTTGGTGGCTGGGCTGTGGATAGTCTGGGGCACTGCCATCCAGCATTAGTGAATGCTTTGGAAGAGCAAGCCAAAACGCTTATACAGGCATCCAACCAGTTCTATACCATCCCGGCGGTAAAGTTAGCCCAGCTTTTGGTAGAAAATAGCTGCCTCGATAGAATCTTTTTCTGCAACAGCGGTGCTGAGGCTAATGAAGGTGCAGTAAAGCTAGCCAAGAAATACGGCAAAATTCATCTCAACAGTGCTTATGAAATTATCACAGCCTATGGTTCCTTTCACGGCAGAACCTTAGCTATGACCGCAGCTACAGGACAGGAGAAATTCCAGCA